>OGQI01001558.1_pt1 | contig 15397 bp, 10 predicted proteins | sample 1553171 | NCBI WGS metagenome assembly OGQI01 (sample SAMEA2579988, study PRJEB22360) | human gut metagenome | biome: human gut; feature: human-associated habitat; material: faeces | place: Denmark | collected 2008/2010
TTGGGCTCGGGGGCGGACGTGAACTTTTGGCCCCCCGCCGCACCGGCGCAAGACGTTGCGGACGAGTCTGACGACGATTACGTTGAACAGCCGAGGCGCGTGTCTTACGAGAGCGATACTGATTTCTCGGCCGAGATTCCCGCGGCAACGCCGCATGCCGACATTGCATCCGCGTTCTCGTCGATTGGCGCCAGCGCTTCCAACTTCTTTAAGGGTGCGTTTGCAAAGGGCAAGAAGTTTGTCGACGATTTCGAGGAGAAGCGCGCTGCCGCACGCGAGGCTGCCGAGCAGGAGGCTATCGCTCAGCAGCAGGCAGCCCAGGCGGCACGTGAGCTCGCGGCGCAAGAGTTCGAGCAGAACGAGGCTACGCAGTCCGCGCCCGTCGAAGCCGCCGAAGCTACAACGTCCTTTGAGTCCCAGCAACCGGCGTCCGCGGATGTTGTTGAAGCGACGACGTCTTTCGAGGCTCAGCAGCACGTCGATAGTACCATGTCGTTTGATGCCGCGCAGTTCGATTCCACGATAACGTTTGAAAAACAGAGCACCGCGATTGCCGAGCCCCTTCCTGTTTCCGATGAGCAGGGCGACGCGGCAGACGATGACGAGCCTGTTGATGCTGCCGAAATCCAAGATGCCGCCGAGGACGAGCCCGTCGAGGCCAACTCTGACGAAGAGCAATACGCGGCAGCCGAGCAAGATGATTCGACCGAGGTCAAGCAGGAGGAAGTGCCTGCGGTTTCCGAGACTCCCGAGACGGATGAGTCGAGGCCTTATTCCACGCAGATTTTCACCATGCCGACCCCGAGTGGTTCCGGTGCCACGGTTGCCAATGTCGCTCCCACCCAGGACGAAACGGTCGATTCCCTTATGGCCCAGATTTCCTCCCAGGCATCGCCGCGCCCGCAGATGAATGTTCCCGATCCGGCGTCGGCACCGTCGCCTGCACCTTCCTCGTCTCCGCTGGCTTCGGTCCCCGATCCGTCGCTGCCGTCTATGAAGCAGGCAAACGTTGCGTCTCGCACGTCGCTGTTCGACCTTCCCGACCCCTCCGCACAGGTCAACGATCCCTTTGCTACTGCCCAGGGCCCCGAACCCACATCGGCACCCGTTGCGCCTCCTATGCCCGTTGCGTCGGGCGCCCAGCCGATCGAGACCATTTCGGCTCCCGCCCCGGCGGCACCCAAGTCTCGTAAGCGCGGCCTGGGTGGTCTGTTCGGCCGTAAAAAGAAAAACGAGCAGGACAGCATGAGTGACTGGCTGGGCGTCGAAGACGATTACGATGCCAAGAAGTCCGGTCGCGGTATCGGTTCGTGGGATAACTTCGAGGACGATAACGATGGCTGGAAGGGTGGCGCTACGTCTTCCGATGGCGCTTCTTCCGAAGATATGCTCTCGGCTGTCGCCTCTATGGGCGATGATGAGCTGCTCGGTCACGATATCTGGTTTGTGGCAACGGGCGCCTCGGATTGTGATGGCGCTGGCATGAAGGCCTTCTTGGCTTCGCATCGCGATAAGCTCCGCGGCGTATTCTTTATCAATCTTGAATCCGTCGGCGCCGGTAGGCTTTCGGTGGTGACGGTCGAGGGCGAACAACAACTGCTCAAGGGCGATCGCCGCATCATGAACCTGGTCAGCAAGGTCTGCAAGTCGTTCCATGTCGATTGTGGCGCGCTCGAGATGCCCTATGCCAAGACCGATGCCTATGCTGCGCTCGAGGCGAGCCGCCGAGCCCTTACCATCGCCGGCGTGGACGGCACGCGTCTGGCTTGCGCTCGTACCGAGGACGACCTGCCCCACAATGTCAACCCGACGAACATTGCTACGGTATCCGAGGTCGTGACCGAGGTTATCCGCCGTTCGTAGACGGAGCTCTAAGGAGTCAACGTGTTTTCGTATATTAAGCGCCATTGGCCTGTCTACGTGATTTTGACCTTGATTGCCATTGCGTTAGGATTTGGGGCCGCCTACATCGTGGGTGCGAAGGGCTCGACCCCCGCCTCCGCAATCAGCGAAGAGGTGGAGCAAGAACAGAGCACGGGTGCCGATGGGATTCCTGAGTCCGAGCAGGCAATCGTTGATGGTGGATCTTCGTCTGCAGAGTAGATACGGCGATTTACATGATTGAAAGCGGGCGAGCCAGGGGACTGGCTCGCCCGCTTTTTCATCGCGCTAGCGCTTCTTTGGGATCGACCTAAGGCGAGCGAACCATAGGGCTGCGGCACCCGAGGTCAGGAGCGCGGTGATGCAAGCGGCGATGGGAACTGATCCTGTTGCCGGTAGGTCCTGCGGTAGGGTACAGCGTTGAATGACGCTGTCCTCGTCATGTGACTCAAGTTTATCGCCGCCACCGTTGCGGCAAAGATCGACACGCGCGCTGTTGGTGAGTGCGGTTTGGGGCGTATAAGCCGACGTTGCCTGCATGTGTACGACTGCGCCCCGAGCGTCTGTGCCAAGGATTGCTTTGGCATCGTCAAGGTCGTCGTGCTCATCTTTGAGATCATCGCGGGTCCAAGAATCCGCATCGCTTCGAGTCGTAAAGTCGGCGGCTACCGCACCGTATTCAATTCGAATGCCCGTTACGACGGTATTGGATGCAAGGTCGAGTTCTTTCGCCTCGAGTGTGGTGGATTCCGTGGTCGAGATATCCGCCTTCCAGAGGTGCCAACCGTCGTAATCGACGAGGCGACAGTCCTCACCCAGGCTCTCTTTTACTTCGTCGGACTCAAGCCAAGGATTTTCGTGCCCATCGTCAAGTGTCGCGTTTGCCGGCTCATCGACGTCTGTCGAGTCCAACGGCGTCGTGCGATACCATACGTTGCACAGACCGTTGAGGTCGCCGATGGCGACGGGGGTTTCGATTGAGATGAATCTCGCTGTGCCGTCTTTGGCGCACTCAAGATCATCGGTAATCGTAAACTCATCAACCCAAGTAGCGGAATCGTTTCGAGCATCGATGGTATAGGAGAAAAGCCCATCACTATTGGTTTGCGTCGTGGCGCGGTTTTTACCATCGCCGTTAGCCAACAGGCCCTTTTCGATAGGTTGGACAAGTTCCTGACGCTTGTCGACCTGCCCCTTGATCTCGATGGGTGCATCCTTCATCGCGACGGATTGGACTTCTCCCGTATCCTTTATTTCAAACGTTATCTCCTCGGCAAGGTCATAGGTCCGCGGAGACATCATTTCGCGCAACGAGTAGGTGCCGGGTGCAAGATGTTCGACGCGGTGCGGCTTGTCGGATGAGGTCCAGGAGTCTATTTCGGTTTTATCGGGACCATATAAGGTGAGTTGTGCGCCTTTCACTTCCTGCTCTCCGCTTGCATCGACCTTGGAGATATCAACCTTGGTGTAATCGTCGGATACGTTAAGCCGTGCTTCTACAACGGGTGTTTTCTGGTCGGCATAAGTAAGGTCGACAATATGGGTTGTCCGATCGAGCAAGAAGCCTGCCGGCGCTTGAGTCTCGACAACCTCGTAGCGTGCGGTGCCAGATCCCAGCGGGAGGTCGTCCGCGCGTGCTTCTCCAGTTTCATCCGTCGTGACGGTCGCGACAGTCTCACCGTCGAGCGCGGCAATGCTACCGTCGGGGCGCACGATATCACCCGAGGCACGGATCTCAAAGATGGCGCCCGCGAGGCTGCTGCCGTCTACGGCATCGGTTTTAACGATCCTGATGTTTCCGGTCGCGGCGTGGTCATAATACGAGGCGATTGCAACGGGCGTTAGGTTCATGTCGGCGGGTATGTTTACCTCGATCTCTTCGTCGACAAGATAGGGCTCTTTGGCCGAGGTTTCGCGTACATAATAGGTGCCCGGCACGAGCGATTCGGGCAGTGTGACGGTCCCGGTCGCGTCAGTCGTAAAGGTGTCCATTACGTTATGTGCTGGATACCAGCAAGTTTGTGAGACAGGTTCATGATTGCTGTCGAGGAGTTGGAAGGTGAATCCGGCTAGTGGAACAGAAGCGCCTGTTTGGGCATCGCGTTTTACAATCTGGAGATGCGTCGACAGAGCGTGGTTGTCCACGATATATTGAAGCTCGGCACCGTTGGAAATCTGATTGGGCCCGACGGTCCATTCCCCTGCACGTTTAAAACCCTCGGGGACGGTTTCCGGAACCTCGCGAATCGTGTAGCCGGCACGGTCGTATGGGACGGCTCCGTGGACACCGGCGGGTCGCTTGCCTGTGCCGAACCATGCTTCGGGCTGATCTTTGGTGGAGGCAAAGCCATAGATGTTTGTGGTCAGTGTGCCAACAACCTGCTGAGAGCTGTTGCTGACAACCTCAAAGACAACACCTTCCGCCGGCTGCTCCAGGCCGGATTGGTCGCTATTGCCGTAATCCTTGAATTTGGAAATCTCAAGGTCAAACGCAATGGGGATATCGGAAATGCGAGATTCGATCTCGACCACGCCTGAATCGCCGAGCTGGTCGGCTCCAACGGTATAGGTCCAGCTGTCGTTGGATGGCAGGTAGCCCTCGGGGGCTTTTGATTCGTAGATGGTAAAGGTTCCTAAAGGGACATCGGCGAGGGTGGCCTGACCGCTTTCGTCGGTCGTGAGGATTTGCGCCCATCCAGGGGTTGATTGCGACACACACGTGAACTCTGCTCCTGCGAGTGAAGAACCTACCTGGGGGCCGGCATTCGTCGCGGTATCGAGTTTTACGATACGCAGGTTGATGGTGCCGGGCTGTTCATCAATGGCGACCCGCCCGCCGTCATTCCCCGTGGTAAAGGCGATGCGATCGTGGCGGGGGACATAGCCGGCCGGCGCCTTCGTTTCAACTAGGTAGTATGCCGTGTTGGGCAGAAGTGTTGCTTGCGCCCGACCGTTGCTGTCCATCTGGATGGTGTCAACACGTGCGTCGCTGGCGCTCTCAAAAACATCGAATGTTGCCCCGGCAAACTGATAAGTATTGTTTCCTCTGGTAATGGCAGCGTTTGCAGACTGCTTTTGGAAGGAAACAGAGACCGCCGGCAGTACATAGAGCATGTCCTGACGTTTGCTGCCGCCCGATACGGCTCCTAGATAGCGCCGCGCGCGGTGCGGAGCGGCTTTGATGCTTCCTGATTTTGCGCTGTCGTGGAGCCACCGCGCCGCCGCCACGACTTCATTGTCGGCGGTAAAGTGCCCACTCTTGGTTTTGCCCTGAGCGGTCGTGTAAGAGTAGGTACCGTCGACATGGGTAGTGCCGTTGAGCATCCATACGGCAAGCTGGGTTGCGGCGCGGGCACGATCGGGTGAAAGATGGTAACCGCCAAACGACGTGGCGGTAGGATATCCGTGACAAACGATTGCCGCGAACTCGTCGTCGAGCCACACCCAGCCTTGATCAAAGTTGAGCCATGGGCCGCCCGGCTTGGTGGGGCCGGGGCGCTCCTGGTTCATGCAGTAGGCAATCGAGGCGTCTTGAGCTTCATACTTGCCGATGAGGAAGGGCCCACAATCATCGCTAATAGTGCGGAAGCCGAGCTGGTCGTAGCCATCGACGGCAAATGCGGCTCCCGGTGCCAGGCAGCCGAAAAGCAGGAAGAGGAGCAGGAGCAGCGGACCTGTTGCGATTGCGCTGTGGACAGAGTGCGTGGGTGCGTTGGACATGGCTGCTCCTTATCCCTCGTGCGCCGCACGGGGAGGCTGCGACGCGTAGGATGAGGCTACCCCCGAGGTTCATGCGGGTAAGTACCGGAGCCTGACCAAAAGCTTGCCCAATTCCTGACAAATTGAGCTCAAATACAACAATCAAGCAAAAGTGCAGGTAGAAGATAGGGAGAACAGGAAGTCAAAGGTCCTCGTCTCCACAATTGACGTGATTTTCAAACGAATCTCCACAGCTAAAACAAGCATCACCACCCTTGTATCGAACAAGACAACCGCGTTATACTAGCCAACACACAAGCGGGCATCGCCAAGTGGTAAGGCATCAGCTTCCCAAGCTGACACTCGCGGGTTCGAGTCCCGTTGCCCGCTCCAGTAAAAAGCACAAGCACGGCAGCGTTACGTTGCCGTGCTTTTTACTATCAAGCGCCGGGACTCGAACCCGCCAGGGTGCGAGCGTTAAGCAAACGCGAAGCGTTTGTAGCGAGCAGGCGAAGGCGCCGACAGGCGCCTGAAGCCGGTGCGGTTTTGCGAAGCAAATACGCGGACGTCCCGTTGCCCGCTCCATGGAGCAAGGAAGATTTCGGGAATGGTAGATTCAGCCCGCTTTGCCCCCACACTTCCCCGGATCTCGGTATGCCACTGAAGCCGGTGCGGTTTTGCGAAGCAAATGCGCAGACGTCCCGTTGCCCGCTCCAATTCCAAAATGTTAGGTTAATGCCTGCTGCCCATACTTGCACCTGCGCACGGTACAATGGTTGGGTTACGACCAACGTGCCAATAACCAAAAAGGAGCCGCTATGATCGATCGCTATACCCGCCCGGAGATGGGACACATCTTCTCCCTCGAGAACAAGTACGCCATTTGGCAGGAAATCGAGGTTCTGGCCTGCGAGGCCCAGGCGGAGCTCGGCAAGATCGGTATTTCCAAAGACGAGGCCCAGTGGATCCGCGACCATGCCAACTTTGAGAAGGCGAAGGTCGATGAGATCGAGGAAGTCACGCGCCACGACGTCATTGCCTTCCTGACCAACATGAAGGAATACATCGATGCCGATGTTCCCGAGGGCGACCCCAAGCCCAGCCGCTGGGTTCACTATGGCATGACCAGCTCGGATCTGGGCGACACGGCCCTGTGCTACCAGCTCACCCAGGCCTGCGACCTGATCATCGAGGACGTCAAGAAGCTCGGCGAGATTTGCAAGCGTCGCGCCTTCGAGGAGTGCAACACGCTCTGCGCCGGCCGCACTCATGGCATCCATGCCGAGCCGATGACCTTTGGCATGAAGTTTGGCTCTTGGGCCTGGGAGCTCAAGCGCGATCTGGACCGTCTTGAGGATGCCCGCAAGAACGTTGCCTTTGGTGCCATCTCGGGCGCTGTCGGCACGTACAGCTCCATCGAGCCGTTTGTCGAGGAATATGTCTGCGAGCACCTGGGCCTGGTTCACGACCCGCTGTCCACGCAGGTTATTAGCCGCGATCATCACGCCTACCTCGCCGGCGTTCTCGCCACCACCGCGGCCACCTGTGAGCGCATCGCTACCGAGGTTCGCAATCTGCAGAAGACCGATACACTCGAGGCCGAGGAACCGTTCCGTAAGGGTCAAAAGGGCAGCTCCGCCATGCCGCACAAGCGCAACCCCATCACCATGGAGAAGGTCTGCGGCCTGTCGCGCGTCGTGAAGGCCAACGCGCAGGTTGCCTTCGACAACGTCGCCCTGTGGCACGAGCGTGACATTTCGCACTCCTCTGCCGAGCGCGTCGCCCAGGCCGACAGCTTCATCGCCCTCGACCACATGTTCCAGTGCCTCATTCGCGTTATCGACGGCCTGCAGCTGTACCCTGCCCGCATGATGGCCAACCTCAATAAGACCCGCGGCCTCATCTTCTCCTCCAAGGTGCTGCTCGCCCTCGTCGATACGGGCATCACCCGCGAGGACGCGTACGCCATTGTGCAGGAGAACGCCATGGCAACCTGGCACGAGGTACAGGATTGTGTCTCCGGCCCCACCTTTAAGGAGCGTCTCGAGGCCGACCCGCGCTGCACCGTCAGCCAGGAGAAGCTCGACGAGATCTTTGATCCATGGGACTTCCTCACCCGTATCGACACGGTCTTCGATCGCCTGGAGCAGCTGAGCTTCGAGTAGGTTCGGGCATAACGTTAGCTTTTTAGGGCGCTTTGCTGGTAATGTGTGTTGCCGGCAAAGCGCCTCGTTGCATTTAGGGAAAGACGGGGATAATAGTCGTCTCGAATAACATTCTGAGAGGGGATCGCATGATTTCGTTTGATTACAAGCCTCAGGGCGTGTGTGCTCGCAATATTCACCTTGACCTTTCCGATGACGGCAACAAGGTGGTGGGCGTTGAGTTTACCGGCGGCTGCGACGGCAATCTCAAGGCTATCTCCAAGCTGGTCGAGGGCGCTCCCGCCGATCGCGTAATCGAGGTTCTCGCCGGTAATACCTGCGGTATGAAAAAGACCTCCTGCGCCGACCAGCTTACGCGCGCTATCGAGGCCGCTCGCGCCGAGATCGCCTAATGGGTATCGCCGATCACATCAAGAACGGAATATCGCGTCGCGGCTTTGTACTCGGTGGGGCTGCCGCGGGCGCTGCCACGGTGCTTGCCGGATGCTCGAAAAAAACGGGCACCAGCGATGATGCCGCCGGCGAGCCGCAGGTTATCAAGGATGATTCCAAAATCATCTCGATTACGGATGAGTACGAGGCAGTCGACATCGATCTTGAGCCGGCGGCGTCATGGACGCTGCCTCTGGGTACGCTGCTGTACTACTGCGACGGCGATTACGCCGCGGCGATGATGGCGCCCGCATCGGCACTGCACGCCAACACACTCGGTGTGCTCAACCTGGGCGATGGCTCGCTTACCACATTAATCGAGGATCCTATCGAGGGCACGGGATACGCATTCTACGATGTCCGTGCCGGCGACAGCGTATTCGCGTGGGTTGAGATGAACTTTGCCAATTCATCGTGGAAGCTCTACGGTCAAAATCTGTCGGGCGCTTCGCTCTCTGGCGACGTGGTTGAGCTCGATCGAGGTGGCAAGAACTATGATCCGCCGCTGTTTACGGCGTTCGGGTCATCAGTCATCTGGTATAAAATGCCCTCGGCAGGTGGCAATAAAACGAGTAGCGATTCGTTTTGCTATCGTCGCTCGCTTGATGAATCCAAGGCCGAGACAATTTGGAAATCGACGGGCCGCTTTGCATCGGCCCCGCGCGCGAGCGACGGCATTTTGACCATCTCGCCGCGTGTCCGCAACGACGAGGGCGTCTACTACGGCATAACGGCAATCGATCTGACCGACGGCAACAACACCAAGCGTGCCCAGTTGGTCCTTCCTTCGTCAGTTTCGCCTTTCGAGGCCGTATATATGGGCGATACCTTCGTGTTTTCTATCGAGGCGGCCTATAGTGGCGTGGGCAGCCTGGGCAATATGGGCACGTATATCGGTAATGAGGGAGGGCCGTACCTCTTCCTGTCACGCGAGCCGCTCGCATGTGCGGCTGGCAAGAAGAATAAATACCTTGTTAAGGTACAGGCGTCGCATTTCCTGATCGACACCTCTGCCAAGACCTATGGCTCGCTGCTGTCGCCCGACCGCGCTTTGGAGTATGGCGATTATCCAGCTACGGCGGGAAAATCGGACTCATTCCTTACGTACGCCACGGTGCGCAACAGCCAGGGTATACCAGAGACGGTCACTGCACGCCTATTCTCTCTTTAAGCTTAGAGGGGTTAAAAAGGCGCCAACAGGGGAATAAACGCGTTGTAATTGTGAGTACCGCCCGCCGAGCTGCCGCGTCATAGCGGCATCTGGCGGGCTCAGGTGCGTTAAAATGGGCTTGTTCTTAGCTAATTGAGACAGGGGGGCCGTGTTATGGCTTCAGATGCAAAAAAGATTCTGCTGGTCGAGGATGAGAAGGCAATCCGTGACGCCGTCGCTGCCTATCTCGAGCGCGAAGGCTACTGGGTTGTGGGCGTCGGCGACGGCCAGTCCGCGATCGAGGAGTTCGAGAAGCATCAGTTCGACCTGGTCGTGCTCGACCTTATGCTCCCCAAGATCCCCGGCGAGCGCGTTTGCCGCACCATTCGCGATACCTCGGATGTCCCCATCATCATGCTGACGGCTAAGGGTGAGATCGAGGACCGTATTATCGGTCTTGAGCTCGGCGCCGACGACTATCTGATTAAGCCGTTCTCGCCGCGCGAGCTCGTCGCCCGCGTTCGCGCTCTGTTCCGCCGTGCCCATCAGGCCGACGAGCCCGCCGTCGAGGTACTCGACTTCGGCGATCTGGTCATCGATATCTCGGGCCACAAGATCTTGGTCGAGGGCAAGGAAGTCGATCTGACGGCTTCCGAGTTCAAGCTGCTCACCACGCTTGCCCGCCATCCCGGCCGTGTGTATAACCGCATGGAGCTGGTCGAGAAAGTGCTCGGGTATGACTTTGAGGGCTATGAGCGCACTATCGATAGCCACGTGAAGAATCTTCGCGCCAAGCTGGGCGATGATCCCAAGAAGCCCAAGTGGCTCTACACCGTCCATGGTGTCGGCTATCGCTTCGAGGCTCCGGCCAAGACCGATAAGTCGGACGAGAAATAGGGAAATCACATATGACACCTGCGCGCTTTGAAATCGGACAAAAGCACAAGCAGGAGAGCGAGGCGGGTTCCAAGGCTAGTTGGAACACGCCTCGTTCCGATTCACGGCCAACGATGAGCTATCCCTCGCGCATGGCACTTGCTTTTGCTCTGACATCGCTCATGACGGTATTGGTGCTGGTGGGCGTTGTCTCTGTTGTGTGGGGCACGGTCTTTTCGGATTACACACGCTCCAATATCGTCGAAATCGCAAATTCCGCTGCCGAGAAGTTGGCGACCTCATATGAGGAAAACGGCTCTTGGACCGCGGGAGAACTGCGCACGGTCGCAACGTCGAGTTTGGTTTCCGACGATCTGGGCATGCAGGTCGTCAATAAAAAGGGCGTGATCGTTTATGACGATTCCTGGCCCTCGGCAAGCGCCACCGCCGATGTACGCGAAAACCAGGCTACGACCGACGACACGAGCGGCAAGAGGGCATCGCATAGCCCGGTCTCGTCTGCTCCAACCGACTCCGATAGCGTTGCTAACGTCGAGATTGTAACGTCTTCCGGCGAGCATGTCGGACAGGTAAAGCTGTGGGCCATCGGCTCCGACGCTCTGCTCACCAAGGCGGACTCTGCGTTTAGGGAGAAGACCTTTAACGCCATGGCCCTCGCCGCGGTTGTTGCAATCTGCATTTCGGTCATTATCGGATCGCTCGTGTCGCGCATGCTCACCAAGCCGATTCATCGTATTACCAGCACCGCCAAGCAGATTCGCGACGGCGATTTGTCCGCTCGTACGGGCTTGCGCGGCGATGACGAAATCGATCAGCTGGGAGAGACCTTCGACGAGATGGCCACTTCGCTCGAGAAGGATATGAAACACGAGAAGCGCCTGACCTCAGACGTTGCACACGAGCTTCGCACGCCGCTTATGGCCATGCTCGCAACGGTCGAGGCCATGCAGGATGGCGTGTATCCCACCGACGATGAGCATTTAGAGACCGTTGCTTCCGAGACGCGCCGCTTGGCTCGTCTGGTGCAGCAGATGCTCGACCTGTCGCGCATGGAAAACAGCACGGCTCCGCTCAACCTTGAGCCGGTGGACATGGTTCCTTTCGTGCGTTCCATCGTCAATGCCCAGGAGCGCCTGTTTGTCGACCGCGATCTGCGCCTGCGTTTTGCGGACGAGACCCAGGGTCACGACGATGTCGTCGAGGCCGATCCCGACATGATCACGCAATGTGTTATCAACCTCATGAGCAACGCCATGCGCTACACCCCCGAGGGCGGTTGGGTCGTGGTGTCGGTGCTCAGTGACCGCAAGCACGTCAGCATTGCCGTTTCTGATACCGGTATCGGTATTGCCAAGGACGATCTGTCGCGTATCTTCGGACGATTTTGGCGCGCCGATGCCAGCCGCGCCCGCGAAGCCGGCGGCCTGGGCGTTGGCCTCGCCGTGACCAAGCAGATCGTCGAGCGTCACCATGGCTACATATCCGTGGAGTCGGAGCTTGGAAAGGGTACGACTTTTACAATTCATCTGCCCCGCGAGCACACGGCAGACGCGGCATCTACTACAATGGAGCACTAGCTTTTCGCTATTCGGTGAAGGAGGGGCCGCGTCCCTGCCGCTCCGAGTTTGCGAAAACATGCGGGAAAGAACCCGCATTTCTGTCGTATTTAGGTAAGGAGTGACTCACGTGACAACGATGGAGCGTCGTCCGGATTCCCGTGGCAAGGTTCGTGATATTTACGATGCCGGTGAAAACCTGCTGATGGTCGCCACCGACCGCATTTCTGCGTTCGACTTCATTCTTCCCGACGAGATTCCGTTTAAGGGAGAGGTACTCAATCGCATCTCGGCATTCTGGTTCGATAAGTTTGCCGACATCGTCCCCAACCATCTCGTTTCCATCGACCCGGCGGATTTCCCCGAGGAGTTTGCTGAGTATCGTGACTACCTCGCTGGCCGCGCCATGCTGGTTAAGAAGGCCCAGACGATTCCTATCGAGTGCATCGTCCGCGGCTATCTGACCGGTTCGGGCAAGAAGACCTACGACGAGAACGGCACCGTCTGCGGCATCCAGCTGCCTGAGGGCCTGACCGAGGCTTCCAAGCTTCCTGAGCCGCTGTTCACGCCGTCCACGAAGGCCGAGATCGGTGACCACGACGAGAACATCTCGTTCGAGCGTTGCTGCGAGATCGTGGGCGAGGACATCGCCACGCAGATTCGTGACCTTTCCCTCAAGATCTACAAGGCCGCTGCCGAGTACGCCGCGACCCGTGGCATCATCATTGCCGACACCAAGTTCGAGTTTGGTGTTATTGATGGCAAGGTCACGCTGATCGACGAGTGCCTCACGCCCGACTCCAGCCGTTTCTGGCCTGCTGCCAGCTACGAGGAGGGCAAGATCCAGCCTAGCTACGACAAGCAATTCGTCCGCAATTGGCTCAAGGCCAACTGGGATATGACGGGGGAGACCCCGCACCTGCCCGCCGAGGTCATCGATGGCACGTCCGAGCGCTATCGCGAGGCCTTCCAGATCATCACGGGCCCCCAGTTCACAAGCATGAAGGAGAACGCATAAGTGAGTACCCGTAGCGCCACGAACAAGCGCACGCAATCCCACGAAGTTACCGGGGTTGCGCGCAAGTCTGCCGCATCTGCTAAGCCCGCCCGCCAAGCAGCGAGCTCCGTTCGCGTCGTGCCGGCTTCGTCTAAGGCACGCCGCAAAGAGCTCGAGAAGGGCGAGAACCTCGAGGGCCTCTCTAAAGAGGAGAAGCGCGCCCGCAAGGCTAAGCAGCGTGCCAAGGAGGACCGCATCTATACGGTGTCGAATATCCTCCTCAAGCAGGACGAGGACTACACCAAGCGCCGTCGCATCTGGTGGATTGTGCTCGCCATTGGCATGGTGCTCGTCGTGGCAATTTGGGCCTCGCTGTACTTCGCTCCCGCTGGCATGGTGTCCAGCCCTGTCCAGATGGTCGGCATTGTTTTGTCCTATGTCATCATTTTGGGCGACTTTATCTATGACTTCGCTCGTATTCGTCCCTTGCGCAACATGTACCGCGCGCAGGCCGAGGGCATGTCCGAGAACAAGCTCAACGCTCTTATTGAGCGCGCGGCTGCCGAGGAGGACAAGAAGGACTCCAAGAAGAAGTAGCGTTTGTATACATACTTATCGCTAAGATATAAGGCGCGTCGTTTTTGCGGCGCGCCTTTTTACTGTTCTATAGATAGATGGAGTGGCACATGATTCGAGCTGCCCTGACGGTCGAAGAGGCTCTGGAGGGCATGAAGGCCCTGGAGCCCAAGATTAAAAACTACGCGCGCCTGGTCGTCCGCAAGGGCGTAAACGTTAAGCCCGGCCAGGAAGTCGTCGTTCAGTCTCCGGTCGAGTGCGCGCCGTTTGCGCGCGTGGTGGTCGCGGAGGCCTATGCTGCCGGCGCCGGCCACTTGACGGTCATTTGGGCCGATGATGCCGTGACGAGGCTCACGTACGAGCATGTCGAGAAAAGCTATTTTGAGCAGACACCCGAGTGGAAGCGCATGCAGCTGGATTCCTTGGCCCAGGATGGTGCCTGCTTTGTCTTTATCGAAGGTGCGGATCCTGCGGCCCTCAAGGGCATCGATCCAGCCAAGCCGGCCGCGGCATCAAAGGCGAGGAATACGCAGTGCAAAGTTTTCCGCCGTGGACTGGATTACAACATCAATCCGTGGTGCATCGCCGGCGCTCCGGTCGTGGCTTGGGCGCACGAGGTGTTCCCAGGAGACGCCGATGAGGTTGCAATCTATAAACTGTGGAATGCGATTCTGCACACCGCGCGCGCCGATGGCCAGGACCCGGAGAGCGACTGGGAACTCCATGACGCCGCATTCGAAAAGAACCTGCGTTTCCTGAACGACAATCGTTTCGACTACCTGCATTACACCGCGGCAAATGGAACCGATCTGACGATTGGCATGACGAAGGGTCACGAGTGGGCCGGCGGCAAGGGCAAGACGCCCGATGGACACCCCTTCTTCCCCAACATTCCCACCGAGGAAGTCTTCACCTCGCCCGATCGCATGCGCGCCGACGGTATCGTGTACTCGGCCATGCCGCTCATCCACCACGGCAATAAAGTCGAAGATTTTTGGATTAAGTTCGAGGGCGGCCGCGTGGTGGACTACGACGCCCGCGTGGGCAAGGCAACGCTTGCGAGCATTATTGACACCGATGAAGGTGCCGCTCATCTGGGCGAGGTCGCGCTCATTTCCAAGAACACTCCGATCCGCGAAAGCGGCGTTCTGTTCTATGACACGCTCTATGACGAGAACGCTAGCTGCCATCTCGCGCTAGGTGTCGGTTTCCCCGAATGCATCGAGGGTGGGTACGACATGTCCAAGGAAGAGCTCCTGGAGCATGGCGTTAACGTCTCGAGCACGCACGTCGATTTTATGATCGGCACGGACGACATCGATATTACGGGCATTACGCCTGATGGACGTGAAGTTGTGATTTTCCAGAACGGCCAATGGAGTTGGGAATAGTCCCAGACCGTGGTACAATGCCACCCGCGGGCCGTTAGCTCAGCTGGCAGAGCAGGGGACTTTTAATCCCAAGGTCCAGGGTTCGAACCCCTGACGGCCCACCCAAAGATTGTTGAGACGGTCAACTTCGGTTGGCCGTCTTTTTTGTCGCCCTTTCATGGGTTCGAACCCGTCGGGGCGCGGAGCTGAGTAAACGCGTGAGCGTTTGCCAGCGCAGCGCGCAAGGCGCGAAAGCGCCGCAGCGTTCGCGTGCGAAGCAAGCTGAACCCCTGACGGCCCACCCAAAGATTGTTGAGACGGTCAACTTCGGTTTGCCGTCTTTTTTGTTGCCGGTGCACGGGTTCGAACCCGTATCTATCTATATATAGGAACGCTTGGCGAACAAAACCCGCCTTTTACCGATGGGAAACAAATAGCTGATGCCTTTGGAGTAAAGTAGCGCTCCAGAGATGACCGATGTCTCAATACTCATAAAACAGCTGGCCATCGCCAATATCAGAAGCCAATGCTTCAGTTTTAACCTCAGTGATGCGACTGAGGGACCTATTCATTTGTGAACAAAATATGGAGTGCGCGATTCCCGCCCCCGGCGCCCCTCCGGTCTGGCAATATATCTCCTTGCCGCGCGGCCCGGTGGAACCGGGAACCAGCGC
>OGQI01001562.1_pt1 | contig 15349 bp, 9 predicted proteins | sample 1553171 | NCBI WGS metagenome assembly OGQI01 (sample SAMEA2579988, study PRJEB22360) | human gut metagenome | biome: human gut; feature: human-associated habitat; material: faeces | place: Denmark | collected 2008/2010
CCGCTACATGCTCGACGCGTGGCATCCCGTGCGCAACCCCAACTCCGACATCCCGCGCGCCGGAGCCAAGAGCGACGCCGCGCTACCGAGCGACTTCATGATTCACGACGCTTCGTATCTGCGACTGAAAAACGTCACGCTCGCCTACACGTTCGATTTGCGGAAAAAATGCTCGTGGCTGCGCGACCTCACGCTGAGCGTATCGGGCGAAAACCTCTATCTGTGGAAGAAATACAACGGATTCGATCCCGACGTATCGAGCGAAGGCACCTCGTCGACGCTGCGCCGCATGGACTTGGGCGCCTACCCCAAACCCCGAACCATCATATTCAGCATCCAGTTGAGATACTAAACCAATAAGATCATAAGAACTATGAAAATCAAGAACATATTGTATGCGACGCTCTTCTCGGCTTCCCTCTTGTTCCAGTCGTGTTCGCTCGACGAGGACACGTCGGGAATTTCGAGTCCCGACAATTTCTTCCGCAAATACTCGGAGTGCCAGTCGGTCGTGAACAGCTGCTACATCCCCATCAAATCGATTTACACCTACACCTACATGCTCGCCACCGAATGCGTCACCGACATCGCATACTGCCCGTCGGGTACGCGCGACGCCAGTCTGGACATCTCGCCCGCCGTGCCGCGTTTCGGCTCGACCGTCTGGACACAGGGCTACCTCGGCGTACAGCGCTGCAATTTCGCCGTCAACGGCATCGAACGCGCCTATCAGAACGAAGTACTCTCCGAAGAGCAATACCTGCAACTGCTCTGCGAGGCCAAGACTCTGCGCGCGTTCTACTACTGGACGCTGACCTGCTTCTTCGGCAACGTTCCCTTCTACTTCGACGACGTCACCGACAACGAGGTGCTCAACCGCATTCAGGTGCTGCCGCGCATGGATGCCGACGAAACGCGCGCGACAGTAATCAAAGACTTGCAGTCGATCGCGCCGCTCGTCGACCAGACTCGCACCTACGACAACGAGGCCAACCGGCTGGGAGCCTCCTGCGCCTACATGCTCATCGCCAAAATGGCCATGTGGAACAAGGAGTGGGACACGGCCCTCGAAGCGCTGCAACAGATCGAGACCATCTACGGCCCCCTGTCGCAGTACGACTACGCCCAGAACATCCTCTTCCGCAACAAGAACACTCCCGAATCCATCATGGAGATTCAGCACACCTACACGCAGGGCGGTCTCACCTATACCTCCAACGTGGCCTGCATCTGCCAGCCCTATCCGCGTTCGGCCAACTCGTCCATCTACGACGGCGTCGACATTCCCGAACTCGGCGATCAGGCGACCGTATGGACGGCCATGCGGCCGAACGTCTACTTCTGTCAGGGACTCCAATCCAAGATGGGCAAGGATATCCGCGCCAAATACAACATGGCGTGGGGCTATGAAGACAAGACCTTCAACAGCACCAACACCCGTCCCTGGTGCGGTCCGAAATTCTGGTGCCCGAACATGCAGGCATCGGCCGACGGCAACAATTACAAGGTATTCCGCTACGCCGACGCGCTGCTGATGATGGCCGAGTGCTACTTCTACAAGGAAAACTACGAGAAGTCGATCGAGTACCTCGACATGACCCGCACGCGCGCCGGACTGGGCAACTACATCTACCGTACGCCCGCACGCCTGGAAGAGGAGATTCGCAACGAACGGGCGCGGGAGCTCTTCGGCGAATTCCAGCGCAAGTACGATCTGGTGCGCTGGGGCATCTGGTACGATGCGGTGACGAGCAACAGCGACTATGGCCCTCTGCAACTCAATACGACGTCCAGCCTCATCAAACCGTGCCACCGCTACTACCCCATTCCCGACACGGAGGTAACCTACTCGAAGAATAACCTCGACAACAACGAATACAAGGCCTACGGGTTGTAACGACCAGAAACTCTCAGACTATGAAAACATCACTCAATAAACACAAAAGATCGGCCGCCGGCCTGCTGATCGCCGTCGCGGCATTCGCGGCCGCCCTGACCGGCTGTCAGAAGGATTTCGAGATGGACCCCTGCCGCTGGCGGTGGCGGCACGGGAACTGTCGCTGAGCAAAGAGGCCGGCTCGACACACGTGCTGGTCTATTCGAACGGAGAGTGGACGGCACGCTTCACGCGCAACGTGAAGTGGGCGTCGCTCAACAAGCTCGAAGGTTACGGCAACCACGAAATCGTCTTCACTTACGCGGCCAACTACGGTATTTCGCGCAAAGTCGGGGTCGTCTTCCAGAAAGGCGAACTGGCCGACACCGTAATGTTCACCCAAGCGGGCACCGTCACCGAACCGTCGCTCGCGTTCGCCAAACCCGCCGTAGCGCTATTGAAGGCGCCATCGCGAATCTTCGCACCCATCGACACCAACCTGCGGTACTGCATCGACGACGTGGAGGCTTCCGTCACCTACTACGATGCGGACGGAGTGCCCGGTGAACCCGTACCCGTCGTGACGCGCGCCGAAAGCGAAGAGGGCGACGACAAGCCGCAGGCGCAACCCGTTACGCCCTGGATTTCCGAGGTCGCCATCACGCACGAGGGCGTGTCGTTCGCCGTCGAGGGCAACGAGGCCGGCTCCACGCGCCTGGCCGACCTGACCCTCTTCATCGAAGACGCCGAGGGCACAGCCACCACCTCGGTGCTAAGCATCTCGCAGGGAATCGCCGAGCCTTCGCTCAAACTGGACAGCTCCGTCGAGACCTACGAGGGTTATGCACAACAGTGCACGATTCCGGCCACGACAAATAACCTCGTACCCTACGCCGACCAAATCGTCTACGATATCACCTACGATACCCCCGTCGAGGAGGGCAACGAGTGGCTGTCGGAACCCATGCTCACGGACGAGGGGCTGACCTTCTCGCTGACCCAGAACGACAGCTCGGAAGCCCGTTCCGCCACGCTCAACCTCAGTTACGCCGACGCATTGGGCGCTTCCGTTTCGGCAGTCTGCAAAATCACCCAGAAAGCCTATCCCACCGCCGTCGACTTCGCGACCGTACGCGGAATGACCCCGGGCGAAATCTCGCTGGCGGGCTATATCGAGGGATTCGTGGTCAGCGACCCGGCCAGCAAGAACATCGTTTCGAGCCCCCAGACCGGACAGTATGCGTTCGACCGCACCGAGAACGACCGCACGGTCTACCTCGAATCGACGGACGGCCGCTACGGTTTCTGCCTGAAATTCGCAACCGAAGACGACAACACGCTGGAACGTTTCTCGAAGGTGCGGCTCTCGCTCGACGGCGCCATCCTCGAAAAGAAGGCCGTCCCCGAATGCTACACCATCACGGGACTGACGGCGGCCAACATTCTGGATACATCGACACCCGACGAATTCAAGATTCCCGTCAAGACCAAACGCATCGCCGAACTCACCGACGACGACATCTTCACGCTGGTCTCGGTACCCGACCTGGAAATCATGTGCAAGGACGGCGCCTACACCAACTGCACCGACGGTTACTCGCTCAAAGACGACGTGAACCCAATCGGCGCCACCGCGCCGCGCTGGGACGTCGCACCGCTGATGTGCTACGACAAGACGGGCGAAGTAATCCACATGCTGACCAATGCGGCCGTACCCTGGCGCCGTTTCAGCTCGGGACGCGATCTGGAATTCTATTCGGTCGTAGCCCAAGGTTCGGGTACGTTCCGGGGTATCGTCGTGGCCGACGACGTGGCGCCCGTCCGTTTCGGCGACCTCGGCCGCTACCAGCTGCGCGCCATGACTCAGGGAGAGATCGCCCTGACCGAAGAGCCGTTCTCGAAGACCATCGTCGAGTGGAACTGGAACGACCGCCAGAACGACCTCACACCGGAAATCGGAGAGGGCGAGATCGACAAGTACGACGCCACGCAGGCCGGGTCACCGGACTTCAACAATGTCGTCTGCTCGGGCAACGGCGGCGGAACTTCCGAACAGAAGGGACTGGTGCCCAATGGCAGCGTCGTGCTCTCGCGCCAGTGGTGGGATTTCGACAAGGACGAAGGCAAATATTTCGACATCTCGTTCTCGACGCAGGGCATCACCGGATCGAACCTGATTTTCGGCATCGTTTGGGGACACGGAAACATGAACAACACCTCGTTGACCGGCCCTGCGCACTGGAATCTGCTCTACTCCGTCGACGGAGGCACGACGTTCCGGCCCGTTCCCGACTGCCCGATCATCAAAAAGCGTTCGATCGTATGGTGGAGCGGGACATCGCAGGACTCGACGCCGGGCTACACCGAGCATCTGCGCCGGCTGCCGGCCGATTGCTTCGGCAAGGAGAAGGTGGTGTTGCGCCTGCAAGTAGCCGACAAGGTGACCGACATCGCCCCGAGCAGCAGCGCTTCGACCTATCCGACGAATCTGGGCATCGAAAAAGGCACGCTCACGCCGGAGATCACGGCCGCCAACTGTCAGGTTCGAATCGGTACGCTCACGATACGTTACAACTAAACGCATTTCGGTCGGGCGGCGGACGACAGCCGGCCGCCTGACCGGAAAAACAACAACGACAAAACCGAAACAACATGAACTTTCGCAAATCGATATTCAAGTTTTGGAGCATCGCCGCTGCGGTCGGAGTCGCAGCTGCCTGCACCAATGTCGACGCCGAGGACATCGACCTCGTCAAACTGGGCGCATTGGAAAAAGAGTTCATCGTCGAGGCCGATGCGAACTCGTTCGACATCGACATCTACACCAACGGCGCATACCATATCGAACGGATAAACGAATCCGACTGGCTGAGCCTCGCGTGCGGCGAGACGACGGACGGCAAGGCCACAATCACGGCCGAATGCGAATTCAACGAGGATTTCAAACGCAAGGCGGGCATCGTCCTCTGCTCCGACGTGGATTCGCGGCGCGACACGCTCTACATCAAGCAGAAGGCGCTCATCGACGCGCGCATTGCATTCGCGAATTCGTCGATCATCGTCCCCGGGGCCGGCGGCGAGAACAAGTCGGTCATCGAGACCAACGTTCCCTTCTCCGACATTACGGTGGAGACCGAATACTCCGATCCCGAGAATACGGACTGGATCCAGGAGATTGAGATCGTCGACGCCGAGAGCGAGGAGCGCGAGCTGGTCATCACGCTCGACGCCAACCCCGCCGAAGAGGTTCCGCGCTCGGCCGCCGTGTCGCTCTCATTCACCGACGGGTGGGACGAGACCGTCTCCGTCGAGTTCAATCTGCTGCAACGCACGGCCAAAGAGACGCTCGGACGCAACATCACTTTCGAGGAGTTCCGCCAAAACTACGCCCTCAACAAGAAGATCGAAGACTACGTCATTATCGAAGGCATCGTCGTGAGCAACCCCGACAACCGCAATGCGGGCGAGAACACCCAACTTACCACCTCGACAATCGACTACACCGTTTCGGAACGGACCCTCTACCTCGAATCGAAGGACGGCCGCTACGGCATCTCGATTCTCACCAACGAGGTCGAGGACAACATCTTCGACCAGTACGACCACGTGCAGCTCCTCATTCAAGGCGCCACCGGCAACCTGGTCGAGAATCCCGACCGCTACGAATTGGAGGGTGTCACCAAGTCGATGGTCATTTCGCGCACCGCCGGTTCGGCCTCCGACGTTCCCATCAAGGAGAAACACATGAACGAGCTGACCGACGACGACATCTACACCTACGTGACACTCAAAGAGGTCGAGTTCCCCGTACGCAAAGGTTCGATCACGCCGGTCAACGAAGGGTACGCAATCGGCACGAACGCACACCGTATCAGCAAATACCCGCTGCTCGTGCGCGACATCAACGGCGACGCCATGTACATGATGACCAATACCAACTGCGCATACCGCAGCGACGGCACACGGCTGCCCTACGGTTCGGGCGACATTTCGGGCGTAATCGTCCACGAGCGTTTCTCGCGTTTCGAATGGCGCAACGGAGCCGACCCTGCCGAAATGACGGATGATCCGACGCTCGGCTACATCGGCCGCTATCAAATCCGCCACCAGAACAAGGAGGACATCTGGGGCAAGATGCAGAACAGCGTGGAAGACAGCTTCTCGGCACTGCTGACCGAATATCGTTATTGGAACCCCGACACGGAGAACGAGGTGCAGAAACCCACCTACGGCACGAACGGCTGGCTGACGCACACCTATCAGGAAAAGTATTCGGGTTCGGCCTCCAAGGAGTACCTGCAAGCCACCTACAAGCAGCACATGGTGGGCGGCGGCACGTACGAATACTTAGGACCCGTCGGCAACAGCGCGAACAACCTCTTCGGCGCCAACTACGGCAACAAGAACGGTATCGGCATCGTAATCGACCCCTCGAAGGAGAGCTGGAATCCGAAGATGGACGCCTTCATCAGCCGCAATCCCGACGGAACGATCGAGTGGTGCGGCCCGTACGCCTCCGACCAATACGCAGCCAGCGGTTCGGGAGGCTGGCCCGGAAACGACGCAATCCCGACGAGCTCCCAGCAAATCAACTACAACGGCAGTACGTCGATGCGCGGCAAGGCCAACGTAAGCGGCAACTGTTACACAGCCTTCTCCAACCACTACTGGTGGGACGACGACACGGGACGTTTCTACGCATGGCTGATCAACTTCTCGACCGAGGGCATTTCGACCTCGCACATCTCGATGCAAATCTCCGTGATGAACACGCAGCAGACCTTCTATTCGCCCCGCTACTGGTGCGCCGAGTGGGCGCTCACCGACTCGCAGGCGCCCGAAGACGACTCGCAATGGAATCTCATCGGCGAATACACGGTGCCCGACGTCTCCGTCTGGTCGAATACGCTCTACTCGTCGATCGTGGCCTACAAGTACATCGACTTCGAACTGCCGCAGGAAATCCTCGGCCACCCGGACGTCTACATCCGTCTGCGTCCGACGAGCGACCTTTGCAGCGACGGCGGCGATTATGCCAACGCCCGCCTGAACGGAAGCGCTGCCGGAGCGGCTTTGGCCTCCCAGCATGCAAGCAGCCTCGAGTATTTCGCGATTCGTTACAATAAATAACCGCTGTATCCGATAACCGGCCGAGGGCCGGCAAGCAACGGAACGTCCGGGCTTGTCGGCCCTCTTTTCGAATACATCCGAAACGATAAAGCTGAAAATCAAGCTATTTCTGACAGCATTGCCGTATCTCGCCGTCGCGCGCGCCGACATCGGTATCGTGCCTCGCCCGCTTTCGGCCGCGGAAGGCAGGGGGACGTTTGCGATCACGGAGCGCACGGTCATCGCATCGCCCGAAACGCTGCGGCAGGAAAAATAAGGTCTCGGAATCGCGCAGTCACGTATCGCAATCCCTGTTTCGTTCCGGCGGACCGGGAGGAGGCACCGCGAGCCGTCAGAGACAGTCCCGCTTCACAAGCGGGACAAATTGCGACACGGGAAGACCTGAATCCGCACCTTCTGACGAAAACCGCCTGCCGAACCCTCCGGCGCGAACTCTCCGCACGAACCGCTCCCGTTCTCGTTTTTATTTCCTATCTTTGGCGGTGAAAACGACCTCGCTTTCGGCGGCCGGACAGGAACGACCGGTTCCGCACCATGCGGCCGCCCTCAAAACTGTGACCCGGCATGGACAATCTGAACCAAGACCTGACATCGCTGCTCCGCCGCGCGGGGCTGGACAACTCCGGCGGAGAGTGGGGCTCGCGCATCCTGCTCGTCGCAGGCATCGTCCTCATCTGCTACCTCGCGGTGAAATTGTTCCGGCATCTGGTGACACCTGCCCTGCAACGCATCAGCGCCCAGACCCGGACGATGTGGGACGACCATCTGTTCGACGACAAAGTCCTGCACGCCGCCTGCCGCCTGATTCCGCCCGTCCTCCTATATCTGCTGCTGCCGCTGGCCTTCGGCGACGACCCCTCGCTGCTGAAACTGCTGCACAAAGGCTGCTCGATTTACCTCATCGTCGTGACGATCGCCCTGCTAAACACCTTTCTCAGCGCGCTCTACGACATTTCGAACAAACACGAAACGCTGCGCGACCGGCCGTTGAAAGGCATCTACCAGATGCTCAAACTCGTGACCGTCAGCGTCGGCATCGTATTGATCATCGGGATTCTCATCGACCGGAACGCCACGAGCATTCTGGCCGGACTGGGTGCATCGGCCGCCGTGCTGATGCTGATTTTCAAGGACAGCATACTGGGGCTCGTCGCCGGCGTTCAACTCTCGGCCAACGATATGCTGAGACCGGGAGACTGGATAACGATGAGTAAATACGGTGCCGACGGGTATGTAATCGAGGTGACGCTGACGACGGTCAAGGTGCAGAATTTCGACAAGACGATTACGACGATTCCGCCCTATGCGCTGGTCAGCGACTCGTTCCAGAACTGGCGGGGCATGCGCGAATGCGGCGGACGGCGCATCAAGCGCTCGGTCTTCATCGACGCCCGCACGATTCGCCGGTGCACGCCGGAAGAGACGGCGCGGCTCCGCGAAAAGGGGTATCTTGCGGCCGATACATCGCAGGAAATCGTCAACCTGCAAGCGCTGCGGGAGTATCTCGCGAATTACCTGCGCAACTGCCCCGACGTGCGCAACGACCTGATGTTGATGGTACGCACGCTCCAACCCACGTCCGAAGGCGTGCCTTTGGAGTTCTACTGCTTCACGCGCCACTTCGAATGGATTCCCTACGAAGCGTTCCAGAGCGAACTTACCGACCGTGTGCTCACCCTTCTGCCGGAGTTCGGCTTGCAGGCGTTCCAGCGGCCTGCGGGCACCGATCTGCATGAACGGCACTGACGGCATTCGGACACAGGAGGAATGTCTGTTTTCCGACGCAAAATGCGCGCTTTCTCCCCGAAGGAGCGTATCCCTGCAACGGTTTTTCCGGAAAAGGTGCGCGAAATACCACGAAATACGCTTTGCCTGCGTGCGTTCCTGCCGTCGCAGGCGCGAACGTCCGCGGAAGACGGCCCGACGAAGGACGGCGAGGGCAGAACGCCGTCTCCACCCTATCGGATATTATGCCTCCGCACTGAGACACATGCTGACATAGCGCACGGCGACGGGATAAAAGCGCATGTATGCCGATGCATGCGCCGAATCGGGATTGCGACGGCAAGGCACCCCCTGCTCCGAATACACCGCCGCAAGGGAACGAAAAGGGGCAGAGTTGTGAAAACTCTGCCCCGAATCGTCCTCCGTCGCGACGGAGGAGAGACGATCCCCGCTATTTGAGAATCTTGTAGGTCACCTTACCGCTCTTCACGGCCCAGGGATAAGCCACCTCGACGTTGACCGTCACGTCGACATCCTTCTGCAACGAGAGGTTGTTGAGATTCGAGAAGGTGATCCGACCGGTCGTCTCGTCGACAGTTACACGGTCGCCGAGTGCCGCCGAAGCGTCGAATCCGTTGTCGGCATAGGTCACCGAGAAGCTGACGATGCGGATCGCTTCCAGTCCGAAGACTTCGTCGCTGTTGGGACGGACACCCTCAGCGAAACCGTTGGTGTCGTCGCCCGTGATCCACGGATCGGCCAGCGTCGCATCGTGATCGATCAGCTCGAAGCCCTTCATATCGTCGGCGTCGCGCATATCGCGCAGCGAAAGTACCTCGCAGATATTCTTCGTATAGGTCGCTTCGGCCGTGCGGGTCGGGATTTCGACGGTCTCCGACTGCGTGAACGAGCGGATCGGGTCGAACTTGTTGACCTCATACGACGTATAGTCGTTCACGGCCGTGAAGGCGTTGCCGATGACGATGCCGTCGATCGAAAGCGTACCGACGACGGGCACGGATTCGTTGCGGCCGTAATACGAGAGTTTGTTACCGGCGATCTCGATGCCGTCGTGAGCGGGAGCCGTCGCGGGAATCTCGTAAGCGAAGACGAGTTTCTGTGCAGCGATCTCATCGTCCGATACCGGTACCCATACGCCCTGCGCATCCTTCTTGACGATCGTGAAGGCGGATTCCAGATCGATGTCGGCTACCGAGAAGCCCGTGAGCGCACTCGATCCGAAACTCGGCGACCAGAGCCCCTTCACATCCGACTGCCACTTGCCATCCGCGTTGTAGACCCATGCGTCGACGTGCTGCGCGGCATAGGCGGGAATCTCGACCCTGGCCTCGCCCTTGACATAGATCGGCAGGCCGTAGTTGGGAACGAGCTTTGTCTCGAAGGCGAATACGTCGGCGTCGGTCTCCACATCGGCACGATTGACCTGCATGTGGGAGGTCATCTTGCCGTCGTTGGCCACGGCGATGCGGGTGATCGTCGCAGGATTCGAACCGTCGAGGAACCAGTAATTCTTCTCCAACGTCCGGTCGCCGCAGACAGCCTTATAGAATGCGTTCGCACTGTTGGGCGAGCCTCCATAGTAAGGACGGGTAAGCGACGTAGCCAGTTCGGCGGCATCCGTGAAGTGATCCTTCACCTGCTCGAAGAGTTCGCCGACAACGGAGGTATCCTCGGCTACGAACAGCTCCTCGGTGGCATCGTATGCGAGCGTAGCGGCGGGAAGCGTAACCTCGATCTTCTCGGGCAGTGCGACGAACTCGGCCTCGAAGGCGATCGTCACCTGTACGTTCTCGAACTCGCTCGACGCTTCGACGGCATAACGCTTGCCGAAGGTGTATCCCGAAACGCGCAGCGTATAGCCCTCGTCGGCATCGTAAGCCACGGGAACCACCTTCACATTGTCGTCGACGGTCTCGGTCGGCTTGCCCTCCGCGTCGAGCTCGACGGCCTTCACCACGGCGCTGCCGCCCTGGTTCCAGTAGGTCACGATGTTCTCGGGCGTGATGTCCTGAGGAAGCGTCGACTCGGTTACTTTGAGCGTGAATTCGCGCTCGGAACCTTCGTACTCGCCGCCGGCTTCGTAGACCGTCCGGAAATCGGAGTAGTTCCAGACGTACTTCAACAGGTCGAGCGTTACGCCGCGCTTGGTCTTGACAATCGTCACACGGCTGTTGAAGGTCGGGTTCAGCGCATCGTAGGCGGCAGCGACCGTATAGGCGTGCTCGGTGAGCAGGTAGTTGTTGCGCGTCGACTTGTCGGCGGCGATCAGCTTGACCGTCTCGTCGCAGACTTCCTCCCCGCCGTTCGCAACTTCGAAATTACCCTTATCGGCCGACTCCAACTCCGTGCCGTCGGCTTTGAAAGCCTTGCTCGTGCAGGCCACGACGGGCGCTTCGAGCGAATAACCCATGTCGGCGAGCTGAGCCAGATCGTAGTAGGCTTCGCCGTCGGTAGCCCAGAGTTTGTAGCCCTTCATCAGTTCGACGACCATGTCGGTATCGTCGTAGGGAATCTCGTAGACCACTTCGCCGTCCGCTGCGACGATCCGGTCGGCGTCGATCGAACCGTCCTCCTTGGCGGGAGCCAGCACGACGGCCTTCACGTCGGCGCGTGCCGGCACGAGGTTCACGTAATCCGAAACCACATTGGCCGAATAGTCGTTCCCGGCCTCCGCGTCGTAGGCTTTCTGTACGCGCAGCGCAATGCTGTACGAAACCTTACCCGTGAAGAAGTCGGGGGTGAAATCGGCGGGAAGCGCCGTCACGATGAAGCGGCCGTTGCCCGTCTCGTCGGCCTCGACCTTCTGAATATTCAGCGCAGGCACCGTAGCGCGCGTCTTCACCTGCTCCATTTCCAGCGAGAACATCTCGGGTTCGGCGGCATAGGCGGCCACGAGCTGTCCGGCAGCCTCGACGGGCGTAACGCGGAAGGTCATCTCCACCGTACCGTTCGCCAGCAGGACGGGCTCCTCGCCTTCGGGGGCATAGTAGAGCGCGTTGACCGACGCCTTGTGATCGTCGTAAGCCGGAACATAGACGAGGCTCTGGATACGGCTCAGGAGCTGATCCACGTCCATGCGCAGGCCGTCGATGAGGTTTTTCAGATCCTGCATCGTCCCCTCGTACTCACCGGCGACACCGTTAATCGCATTGGCAATAGCCTCATTGATCTTGCCGTCGTTGGCGAGCGCCTTGCCGATGCAGTCCTCCACGCCCTTCGTGAAGGCGGCGTTCGACTCGTCGTATTTGATCTCGGCATTTTCGAGCGCTTCGAGCCGGCTCTTGATGTTGGCCAGCGAACCGTCGGCGTCGGGCTTGCCGTTGAGGGCATCGATCTGCTTCTGCAAATCCTGGATTTCGAGATCGAGCACATCCTTTTGGACGAAGTTATATTTCGCCAGGATCGGCTTCATCGCGTCGCCCAGCGAGTTCTTCATCGCCTCCTCGCTCTGGCGGATCGCCTCCTGTAAGTCGGTCAGCGTCGGATAATCGGCCAGTTCGGCGTCGGTCACGTAACCTTCGAGCGTCGAAGCCAGCCCTTCGGCCGAAACGTAGTTGGCCTTGATCTGGTTGAGCAGCTGCGACAGACTCTCGACCGTCGTCTTGGTGGCGTAGGTCGCCTCGGCGTCGCTCTTGGTCAGGTAGTTCGCCAGCGAACCCTTCACGGCGTCGATTTCATCCTGCAAACTCGTGCGGGCGCTTTCGAGCGCCTCGATCCGCTTCTCCAGCTTGCTCTTATCGCTTTCGAGCGTCTCGATCTGTTTTTTCAGCGCTTCGACTTCCGATGCGGAGGCCGCCTTTCCCAACTCCTCCTGCAACTTTCCGATCTCTCCGGCCTGCGTCTCGGCTTTGCCCTGCAACGCCTCGATTTCGTCCTTCAAGCCCGAATCAACCCCGTCCAACCGGTCGACCGCATTTTGCAGAGACTGCATCTGCTTCTCCACGGAAGCGATCTGCCCCGTCGTCAGCTCGTCGATCCGGTTGTTCAGACTCGTGATGTCGTCATCGTAGTCCTTGCAACCGACTCCGGCTACCACCGTTCCGACAAGGAACAGCGATAGGAGTCTACCTAAGAATTGTCTTTTCATAATGAAGAAATTAAAGATGTTTTGAAATGGTTTGAACTTCGTGTCTTTTCGGTATTTATTTACTGATTCCTACATAGTTGTCATCCCTTATCGGCAGGATTTCATGCCTCCCGCCGCCGGACTGTTGGTATCATATATGATACGCATGATGCAAAGATATATGAAAATCTTTGCAATACAAAACTTTTCGTAAAATTTTTCGGGATGCCAATCGACTATACAGAACAGATAAAACTTATCGCTCTAAAAATCAGAACACTAAGAAAGGCTCGAAAGCTCACGGTACAGGAATTGGCCTACCGCTGCGACATCGAACGTTCGAACCTGAGCCGTATCGAAACGGGCCGTTCAAATCCCACGGTCAAAACACTTTGCATCATCTGCAACGCACTCGACGTACCGCTTCGGGCACTGATCGAATAAACGCCGCCCGCCGTCCCGTCTCCATTGCGTCGTTCCGTCCCTCCCGCTTCGTCCGGAAGGGACGAATCCCAAACTTATCCTGTACTTCGAGGGCCGGAAAAGCCTCCGATCCGCCGGACTATATAAATAATAAGTAGTATCCTTCCGGATTCCGTCCTTCACGGGAGCGTCGGCGGCGTCACTGTCGGCGGGCCGCTCCCGTCGGCTGCGGTTATGCCCGCGCATTGTCCGCAGCGCCGATCCTGCCACGGAGCGCCTTTTCGGACGATCCGTGCGGCGATCCGAAACGGCAACTTCCTGCAAACAAGATCGTACAATTTATTATTTACTTATACAATATTATATTTCATCCACCAACAAACGTTGCTTTGCTTGTTTCGGCCGGCCGGTTTTCGGAACTTTATATTGATTAACCCGCTAACGAATCATCGTATGAAAGTGACCAAAGAACGACTCAGCTATCTCAAACAGGCGCAATACGTCCAACGCCTCGCCGAACCCTACATCCGCAAAGGGAAGCTCCCGCTATGGAAAATCCATACCAAATTCGTGATCGAAGAGGCTCCCGTCAGTCTGAACACGTTCCGCAAAATGCTGAAAGAAGACGTTTCACATCTCAATGAGAAGATCGAAATCTATCGCAAACAGATGGAGGAGCAGCACGACCGGGAGGTGGAGAAGAAACGGCGCAAACGTATCAGAAGCAAATAACCGGCCCGCAGCCCCGCCACACCGGCCGGCGCCGGTGCGGGCCGTTCCGGCCGCCGTGCCTCCCGTGCTGCGGCACGGAAACTCATTCCCCCGAAGCCGAAAACGCCGCCGCACAGGCACCTGCAAACGGGTCGGGAGACCCGCAAACGGAATATCCCCGCCGGAAACATTTCCGGCGGGGTAATGCAAGGATCGGACTCGTCCGAACGTCCCCGTTATACACGTCGCACGCCGAACGGGCCTGCGACGGAACGGACGTTATTTATACTTGATCCACGGCGCGTTCTTGTCGAGCCAGTTCTTGACCTCGACCGCACGGTCGCTGTTGAGCGCATCGGCACCCAGATAGGCACCCCGCATGAACTCTTCGGGCGACTGACCGGGCCACAGCGAGACATAGAGTCCGGCCTTGTGCGCCAGATCGACCATCGCCTTCGACGTGCCCTCGATGCGGCAGCCCAACCGTTTGATGCCCATGTCGATCGCTTCGAGGATCGTCTCCTCGCAGATCGGCTTCGAAATAATCAGCAGCAGATCGACGTCGGGGTGGAGCGAACGCATCATTTTCAGCGCACGTTTGTCACTCGACGTGAACAGATAGAGCGAGTTGGCGGGTTTCTTGGCCATCACCGTGTTGTACACCTTCTCGCAGTACTCGCGCAGCCGCTCTTCGGGATAACTCTCGACCGGCTTCGTCTTCATTTCGAACTCGATGTATACGTTGTCCTTGTCGGCGAAGAAGTCCACCAGCTCGGGCAGGAAGATCAGGTCGTTGCCCTGGTTGGTCTTGACCTTGCGGATCTCGTCGGCCGTCATCGTCTCCACCACGCGCTTGCAGGGCGTCAGACGTGCCAGCGTCTCGTCGTGCGAGATCACCAGCTCGCCGTCGCGGGTCATGCGGATGTCGGTCTCGAAACCGCGCAGACCTGCATCGTAGGAGGCCTTGAAGGCCGGCAGCGTGTTTTCGTCGTACTCGAAACGGCTGCCCCGATGGGCGAAGAGCTGGATGACCTGCTCCTGCGCCAACGCCTCGGCGGCACCGGTGAGCGCCAATGCGCAGACACCCAGTTTCAAAAAGAAGTTTTTCATAGGCTTATAAGGTTTTAGTTGGTTTCGGCGGCGTCGTGTTCATATCCGTCGCTCTTGGTGTTCCACATCGACAGCAGCACCAGGAATCCGAGCACGGCCATGGCGATCATCGTGATGAAGACCCAGCGCCAGCCGAAGTGGTCGGAGATGAAGCCGAAGCCCCAGCCCGAAACGACGACACTGACGTAGCTCACCATACCCACCACGCCGTTGGCCGTCGAAGCGGCCTTCTTCGTGGCGTGGTTCGACGCGATGACGCCGATGAGCGCCTGCGGGCCGTAGATGAA
>OGQI01001569.1_pt1 | contig 15264 bp, 17 predicted proteins | sample 1553171 | NCBI WGS metagenome assembly OGQI01 (sample SAMEA2579988, study PRJEB22360) | human gut metagenome | biome: human gut; feature: human-associated habitat; material: faeces | place: Denmark | collected 2008/2010
TCGCCCACGCCGCCGCCCAGGCCAGCCTCATGCAGCACGCCCTTGAGAGTGTGGTAGACCTCGGCGCACCAGCGCAGGCCCTCGGCAAAGCTCGGAGCACCCACGGGCATGATCATGAACTCCTGGAAGTCAACGTTGTTGTCGGCATGCACGCCACCGTTGAGGATGTTCATCATAGGCGTGGGCAGCAGATGGGCGTTGACGCCGCCCAGGTACTGGTACAGCGGCAGATGAATCGCATTTGCCGCCGCGCGCGCCACAGCAAGTGAGACACCGAGAATGGCGTTTGCCCCGAGGTTTTCTTTCGTTTCGGTTCCGTCTGCCTGGCACAGGATATGGTCGATCCGCTCCTGCTCGAGCGCATTCTCGCCGACAACGGCATCGGCCAGCACGGTATTGACCGCTTCTACAGCCTTTCTCACGCCCTGCCCCAGATAGCGCACTTCCTGATCTCTTTTTTCCAGTGCCTCAAATTTTCCTGTCGATGCCCCGGACGGCACCTGGGCACGCCCCATATGGCCTTCCAGTCCGAGAATCCCCTCCCCGACGGCCACTTCCACCTCTACGGTCGGATTTCCGCGCGAATCCAGAATTTCTCTTCCTGTCACGCTTCGAATTGGTAAATATCGAAACATAGTTTTCCCTCCTGTTTTGCTGCAAAGTGAACAGTAACCAAGTTTCTTCTCTGCGTTCACAGTATGACCGTGCTATGGGAAAAATATGTTGCTCTCTCTGTCGAAACCTCTTTTTTCCAGTCCTTATTCTTTTCAAACATAAAAAAACGCAATATGAAAGCCATCCGATTTTTCCATTTTCGGATGGCTTTCATAAGTTAGAACTGTGCATTGGACTGAATCCTTTCTTTTTTGTTCTTTTGTTCTTTTGTTTCACTTTGGGGTACTTCGTTACGTTTTCTTGGGTCCATACCTTCGCTTTCTTAGTTTATGGGGTAATTCGTTATGTTCTCGGTGGTCCGTCCTCTCTTTCTGTTTTTTTTCTTCCGTTTTCTTTTGTTGACTTTACTATATCAGTTTTCTCACCGTTTGTCAACACTTTATTTTGATTTTTTATCTGTTTTCCATTTTTATTCTGTCTCTTATTGCGTAATTATTTTTATTTTCAGATTATTATAATAAAATATCCCTGCCGCACCCGTTTCAAAACGAATCCGGCAGGGACATTTTCACGATTTCTCTTTATTTCTTAATCAGCAGGGATTTTCCTGTCATTTCTTTTGGCTGCTCCATGCCCATCAGCTCGATCAGAGTCGGTGCGATGTCTGCCAGGCAGCCGCCCTCTCTTAACGTGTAGGATGGATCTGCATTAACCAGAATGAACGGAACCGGATTGGTGGTATGAGCGGTGTATGGCTCGCCGGTCTCATAGTCTACAAGCTGCTCTGCATTTCCGTGGTCCGCACAGATGAACATCTGGCCGTCAACCTCTTTTAATGCCTCCACTGCTTTGCCTACGCACTCATCAACAGCCTCAACTGCCTGGATTGCTGCGCTCTCAACACCGGTATGGCCAACCATATCCGGATTTGCAAAGTTGATGATGATAACATCATATTTCTGGGAACGAATAGCATCCGTCAGCTTGTCGCATACTTCGTAAGCACTCATCTCCGGCTTCAGGTCATAAGTAGCAACCTTCGGGGATTTTACAAGGATTCTATCCTCACCTTTATTTGGCTCCTCAACGCCGCCATTGAAGAAGAAGGTTACATGTGCATATTTCTCGGTCTCAGCAATACGTGCCTGAGTCATGTTATGTGCTGCCAGATACTCACCGAAGGTGTTGGTGATCTCTTCTTTTTTGAATGCAACGGATTTGTTCGGGATAGTCTCATCGTATTCCGTGAAGCATACGTAGGTCAGATCCAGACGTTTTTCTCTCTCGAATCCGGTGAACTCATCTGCACAGAATGCTCTTGTCAGCTCTCTTGCACGGTCCGGGCGGAAGTTGAAGAAAATTACAGAATCTTTATCCTGAATCGTTGCAACCGGTTTTCCGTCTTTTTTCAGAACGGTCGGCAGAACGAACTCATCGGTTTTTTCAGCATCATAGGAAGCCTGAACAGCCTCTGCTGCATCGGTTCCTTCTACGCCTTCCCCTTTTGTCAGAGCTTTGTAAGCCAGCTCGACACGATCCCAGCGGTTATCACGGTCCATTGCATAGTAACGGCCGGAGATCACGCCGATTTCGCCGACACCGATCTCATCCATTTTTGCCTGCAGCTGCTCAACATAGGATTTTCCGGATGCCGGAGGAGTGTCACGGCCATCCAGGAAGCAGTGTACATAAACTTTCTCGAGACCCTTACGTTTTGCCAGCTCCAGAAGTCCGAATACATGGGTGATGTGGCTGTGAACACCGCCGTCAGAGAGAAGTCCGAACAGGTGCAGTGCGGAATTATTTGCTTTTGCATTTTCAACAGCCTTTACCAGCTCTTCATTCTCGAAGAAATCGCCGTCCTGGATTGCTTTCGTGATTCTGGTCAGCTCCTGATATACAACGCGGCCTGCGCCCATGTTCAGATGGCCTACCTCAGAGTTACCCATCTGTCCGTCCGGAAGACCTACAGCAAGTCCGCTGGCCTGTCCTTTTACGTACGGGCACTGGCTCATCAGCTGGTCCATAATCGGAGTTTTCGCTTCGCAGACAGCGTTATGCTCGCATTTGTCATTCAGTCCATATCCGTCAAGAATCATTAATACGGTTGGTTTTTTACTCATTGTGAATTCCCTTCTTTACTTAAATTTTGGGTAACAATACAGAGCCCCGTCTCGATTCCGCTTACGCTGCATCTCGATGTTGCTTTTCGCCATATGAAACTCCAGAAAAAGCGCTCCTTCATGCAAGCATGATTCGCGATTTTTCTTCCATTTCGCATGGCTCTGAATTGTTACATTTTGTTAGTATACCCGGATTGTCGAAGAAATCTCCTGGATCATCGACATTCCGCCTAAAATCTGCATGGCATCCTCAAAATGGCGCTCTTTGACCTCGTCCGTAATAACGACGATCTCGGCGTATTTTCCATTGACACGTTTCTGAAGCATCTGTGCAATCGAAACCTTGTTGTTTCCAAAGACAGAAGCTACCGATGCCAGCGTTCCATACCGATTTTCAATCTGCATGCGTACAAAATATTTCGACTTAATTTCGCCGACACGCTTGATCGGGCATTCCCGGTAGCATGTGCAGCCGATTCTGCCGCAGCAGTTCCATAAAATATTGCGCACAACATCGAAAATATCGCCCACAACGGCACTCGCAGTCGGAAGCTCTCCGGCACCTCGTCCGTAAAACATCGTATCCTGTACGGCATCGCCTGTCAGGAATACGGCATTGTAGGAATCATTGACAGTCGCAAGCGGATGATTGCTGTCGATCAGCATCGGATGAACGCGGGCTTCGATTCCTTCCGGGGTATCTTTTGCCACGCCGAGCAGCTTGATCGTGCATCCCATCTCTTTTGCGTACTCGATATCGGTCGCCGTGATTTTGGTAATGCCTTCGGTGTAAACATCTTCAAATGTCACTCTGGAGTTGAACGCTGCCGAAGCTAGGATTGCTACCTTGCGGCCGGCATCAAGACCTTCCACATCTGCGGTCGGGTCTGCTTCTGCATAGCCCATGTCCTGCGCCAGACGGAGCGCATCACCAAACTCCATGCCTTCCTGCGACATTTTTGTGAGAATGAAATTTGTGGTACCGTTGAAAATACCCATCAGCTCTGTGATATGATTGGCGGCAAGGCACTGTTTCACCGGACGGATGATCGGAATTCCTCCTGCCACGGATGCCTCGTAGAGAAAATCTTTTCCGTTTCTCTTTGCTGTTGCAAGGATTTTTTTGCCCTCGGATGCCACCAGATCTTTATTTGCCGTTACAACATTCTTTCCAGCATCCAGGCAGGCAAGAATGTAATTCATGGCCGGCTGTTTTCCACCCATAACCTCAACAACAATCTCGATTTCCGGGTCATTGGCAATCTCCTCGAAGCTGGTGGTAATGATGGAGGGATCGTCAACCTTTGCAGCTGCTTTTTCCACATTGCGCACAAGAATTTTTTTCAGCTCTACACGTGCTCCCAGCTTCGGAAGCATTTCCTCCTGCTGGCTTTTCAGCACTTTATACACACCGGTACCGACAGTACCAAGACCCAGCATTCCGATTTTAATTACTCTTTCCTCTGCCATACTCATCTCTCTCTCTTATTTCAGGGATACGATGCATTCAATTTCCACTTTTGCTGCTTTCGGAAGAGCGGCAACTGCTACACAGGAACGAGCCGGTTTGGACTCACCAAAGAAAGCACCGTATACTTCATTTACCTTGGCAAAATCGTTCATATCGGTCAGGAAAATGGTTGTTTTCATCACTTTCGTGCGGTCAGTTCCTGCTACTGTCATGATTGCGTCCAGATTCTTTAAAGAGAGGGTTGCCTGCTCTTCTACGGTTTCCGGGATCACGCTGCCATGCTCTACATCAAAGCCAAGCTGTCCGGAAATAAATAAAAGGCCGTTGTCTGCGACTGCCTGTACATAAGGTCCGATTGCTGCCGGTGCTTTTTCTGTATTAATGATTTCTCTTGCCATAATCATATTCTCCTTTATGCTTTCTTTCGCGTCGTCTGATTTGCCGCGTTTTTTCCCTCTATCATGCGGTTTTTCCGACACTTTTGTCGTTCCCATCATATCACATGTGGGAGATGTCCGCAAGTGCGAAAAAGCCGCTCCCGGACACAAGAAAAGTTCAGAATCGTTCATTTCACATATCCAAATTCTATTAATTCATGTATGAACGCACTCCGTCTAGGATATCTTTTGTGATATGTCGACATAACAGCAATCACTTGTTTCTTTGATAACTGTTCTGTAAGTTCGTCTGATTTTCTTAAAAAAGCCGGTAAATTCATTTGCCTTTTCCAATCAAATCATCAATCCTATTTCATTTTATCCGTCAATATCCATTTTCCTTTTCGATTAGACCCCTCACGGATAACTTTACCTTCATGCTGCATTTTTGTAAGCATACGCTTAATCGTTGCCGTAGAAACTGCAAGCGCTTTTGCTAATTCTTTCTGAGTCAGTTTCGGATTTTTATAAATCATTTCTGACAATTGAATTTCAAGGTCATCTTTGGGATCATGATTGGGGTCATTGGGATCTCGATCGAGGTCAACAGGCTCATGATTGAGATTATCGGGCTCACGATTGAGATCATTTGACCCATGATTGAGGTCATGATCTCGATTTTTGACCTCAATGACCTCATTCTGGCCGCGATAAAGATTGATGCGGAAAGCTACTTCCATATCAATAAATTCCGGTTCACGCAATCCGTATTCCTGCATAGCCTGCATAAGTTTCGGAATACCACTTCCCCATGCTTCCACAAGGTTCATATAGGCAAAAGCATTGGCAAGCGAACGATTTCGGATTTTTGAAAATCCTTCCTTCATCAACTCAATCGTTACGCCAGGAAGCAGTCCACCAGGAGATGTGATCTCCAAGCGATCATCATAAATTGCCACCTGAATATTAGAATTCTGAATGTAACTGCAATTCATAACTGCATTAACGATCAACTCACGGATACTATCCGGCGGCAGTTCATAAATATCCTGTCGATATACTCCTTCCAGCCGACATCCCATACGAATATTTCTAAGGACAAACTGCACCGCTTCCTCTACTTGCTTCCAAAGCGGTCCTTCATAATTACGTCGATCCAAAAAGACAGCTCGCGTCGTTCCCTTAAACACAGCGCACTGTATCATGGAACGGAGTCCACCTTGTCCCGTTAAATAAATATACGCATTTGTCGGATAGATTTTTTCATTCTCATCTTTTTTCAAAATTCCCCAACTGAGCAAAACATTTTTCGTTACATCTTTAACTGCTGATCGCTGAAGATTGGATTTGCAGTTGGCAATAGCAACTTCCTTCATTTGTTCACAGAGACTTTTAATATCTTCATCGGTCACTTCTATATCTCTGCGGATTATTGAATCAAAAGAGCGGGCATCGCATTCATAATATAATTCTCTTGACATATCACGGTCAGCAGGGCGTGTTGTTCCAGAAACTCGAATATATACGCCATTCTCCAGCCCCTCTGCCTTAATATAATATGGTTTCCGACGTCCCGTCCTGATTTCTGCAACAATTACAGGTTTATCATTTATATTTTGCAAATAAACATCCGGGATAATTGTAGGTTCACAACTGTCAGAAATAGCATTCGTAATCGCATCAATCTCCCGAAAAACTTTATCATCCGGAATGCCAACAACTTCTCTTGTTTTATCGTCAATACCAAATATAATCCTCCCACCTTTTCCGTTAGCGAAAGCAACAACCGTTTTCATATATTTCATGCTCTTGTCTGGACGTTGTACTTTGAATTCAACGTTCTTGGATTCTCCAGCAAGGATTTCTTCTATTGTCATCCGATCACCTCCATGATTAAGTTTTGTCCATGATGACTCTATTATTTTGCTTTTTGCTTCCAATGTGGTTCCATTCATTTATGACTATTTTCCGTATGGTGCTTCAGATTCTGCCGCCATCAACACTGTTTCCTAATCGCTCAGATCGTATGTCACGGCTTTATGCTCTGGCTCATTAAAGGAAGACGAACCACCGATACCGAAATATTTTTCAAAAAACGTTTTCAGTTTTTCAATGACTCTCTGTTTTTTCTTGGCTCTTCCGCCACCACCAAAATGAGAAATTGGCGGCATGATTTTATCTATATCCGTTCCCGCTGTTTTGATCTCTCCGTCCCGAAACGCATTCTCTATGAACTTTCGTGTGTCTTTCGGCTTCAATTTTTCTTCCGTAATAATTACATTAAGATCATAATCGCGCTGTTCCACAACAAATTCATGCCACTCATCCATAACATCGTCCACATCATTGATTCCTGCAATAAAGGTTTCAATAAGCTGTTTCTTGCTGCGCAGCTCCGGGCTGGCATCAATCGCTTTATTGATGGTTATCAGCACTTCCTTATCTTCACAGCGGGTATCATGATACTTCTTTACAAGCATCAGAATATAATCAATGTTGATTTCTACCTGCCGGATCAATTCAATTTCAAACACCACATCATCTGTAATATCCGTACTTTCCCGGCGTTTCCGTTTCCACTCGTCACGCAAATCCTGATAACGTCCAAGGTAGTCTTGCAAATTGCGCTCAGAAATCAGCTCATTCCCCTTAAATTCGTCAAAGGAAAGCAGAAGGTTTCTCATACGAAGAATAGCACCAAACAAAGCAATAAAATCCTTCTGGTTCTGCTCTCCGACAATCTGCGGTTCTGACAGCGGAAACTTATGATTCAATTCCTCCATCAGATCCACATACCCTGGCATTGGCTTACCATCTACGGATTCATATCCGTAATAGTAATCCTTAAAGCTCTGCAGCAAAACAAGGCCCCCGGCATTCTTATCCCCAAACAAGGAAATGGCACTATCTACTCGCTTCTGCAGATTTCTGAAACATACAATATTTCCAAAGGTCTTGATAGAATTCAGAATACGGTTTGTACGGGAAAACGCCTGTATCAGTCCGTGCATTTTCAGATTTTTATCTACCCACAGCGTATTCATAGTCGTCGCATCAAAACCGTTAAGAAACATATTGACTACGATCAGAATGTCCAATTCCTTATTCTTCATGCGAAGCGACACATCTTTATAATAATTCTGGAATTTATCACTTGAGGTATCGTAGTTCGTATGGAACATTTTGTTATAATCCTTGATTACTTCTTCCAGAAACTCTCTGGACGGCTGGTCGACAGATATAAAACAAGCATATCACGAAAACGTGAATTTTTCAATCCGCGCAAAAAATCACTCCGCTTCAAAACACAGAAACGAAGTGATTTCTTTTTGCACAAACTGGCACTCTCTATAGCTAAATCAAGGGTTATATGTTGCATAAAAAACAGCAAAACGCCACCAAACACCTCACCTTCAGCATTTCTGCCGAATTCACCGTGTTTGGTGACGTTTTAGCCCGTTTTATTGATTGATTTCGTACAAAATCAATTATTTATTGTAGTTTACGATAGCTCCGAAATCTGGTTTCAGGGATGCTCCGCCTACCAGACCGCCGTCGATGTTCTCCTGTGCGAACAGTTCCGGTGCGGTTTTTGCGTTTACAGAGCCGCCATACTGGATACGGATAACTGCCGCCGTTGCATCATCATAGATTTCAGCGATGCACTCGCGGATGCCTTTGCAAACTTCCTCAGCCTGCTCTGTTGTAGCAGTTTTGCCGGTTCCGATTGCCCAGATTGGCTCGTAAGCGATAACGGCTGTTTTGGCCTGATCTGCTGTTACATTCAGGAATCCAACCTTTACCTGCTGACGGATGAAATCCATCGTTACACCCTGCTCTCTCTGCTCCAGAGTTTCTCCGCAGCACATGATCGGGGTGATGCCGTGCTCGAAAGCTTTCAGCATTTTTTTGTTTACGGTCTCGCTTGTCTCTGCGAAGTATTCTCTTCTCTCAGAGTGGCCAAGTACAACGTATTTCACGCCAGCGTCTGTCAGCATAGCCGGGGAGATTTCGCCTGTGAAAGCACCTTTCTCCTCGAAATACATATTTTCAGCACCAATCTGGATGTTGGAGCCTTTTGCAGCTTCTACAACCGGGATGATATCGATTGCAGGTACGCAGAATACTACGTCTACATCTTCATTAGCTACTAATGGTTTTAATTCTTCAACTAAAGCTACTGCTTCACTTGGAGTTTTGTTCATTTTCCAGTTTCCGGCTACGATTTTCTTTCTTGCCATCTTTCCAAATCTCCTTATTCTATTTATCGTTAGCTGCTGCTACACCCGGGAGTTCTTTTCCTTCAAGGAATTCAAGAGAAGCTCCACCACCTGTTGAAATGTGTGTCATCTTATCTCCATATCCCAGCTGGTTAACTGCTGCTGCAGAATCTCCTCCGCCGATGATTGTTACAGCGTCTGTGTCTGCAAGTGCTTTTGCAACCGTTTCTGTTCCTTTTGCAAATTTAGGCATCTCAAAGCATCCCATTGGTCCGTTCCATACAACTGTCTTAGCATCTTTTACTGCATCGCTGAAGATCTTAGCTGTCTCTGGTCCGATGTCGAGTCCTTCCCATCCTTCCGGGATCTCTCCAGCTTTTACTACCTGAGTATTTGCATCATTAGAGAAATCATCTCCGACAACGTTATCTACAGGAAGAAGGAGTTTTACACCTTTGGCTTTTGCTTTTTCGATCATGTCAAGTGCATACTGGCAGTAATCTTCTTCCAGAAGGGATTTTCCGACTGTTCCGCCCTGTGCTTTTGCAAATGTATATGCCATTCCTCCACCGATGATCAGAGTATCTACTTTGTCAAGAAGGTTCTCAATTACAGAAATCTTGCTTGAAACTTTTGCTCCGCCAAGGATTGCTACGAATGGTCTTTCCGGATTGTTGACTGCATTTCCAAGGAAATCAATTTCTTTCTGCATAAGGTATCCAACAACTGCTGTATCTACGTATTTTGTAACTCCTACGTTAGAGCAGTGTGCACGGTGTGCTGTTCCGAATGCATCGTTAACAAATACGTCGCAAAGAGAAGCGAGATCTTTACTGAATGCATCTTCATTCTTTGTCTCTTCTGCTCTGTAACGTGTGTTTTCAAGGAGGATAACATCTCCATCTTTCATCTCAGCTACTGCTGCTTTCGCATTTGGTCCAACAACTTCCGGATCAGCTGCAAATTTTACTTCCTGTCCAAGGAGTTCTGAAAGGCGAACTGCTACAGGAGCAAGAGATAATTCTGGAACCGGCTGTCCCTTTGGCTTTCCAAGATGAGAGCAAAGGATAACCTTTCCGCCATCAGCGATTAATTTTTTGATTGTAGGAAGTGCTGCAACAAGACGATTCTCGTCTGTAATCTTTCCATCGATAAGCGGAACGTTGAAGTCACATCTTACAAGTACTTTTTTCCCTTTTACGTTAATGTCATCTACAGATTTTTTATTAAGCATAGTACTGCCTCCTGGTTATATATTTTATAACTGCAAAAAGGGTCCGGCCCAATAAGACCGGACCCTTTGTGAGTCTTAATTCATGCTCTAAATTATGCTAATTCAGAGAAGTATTTGATTGTTCTTACCATCTGGCTTGTGTATGAGTTCTCATTGTCATACCAAGAAACAACCTGAACTTCTGTAGTTCCGTTTTCCAGTGGAAGTACCATTGTCTGAGTAGCATCGAATAATGAACCATATCTCATTCCAACGATATCGCTAGATACGATTTCATCTGTGTTGTATCCGAAGGACTCTGTAGAAGCTGCTTTCATAGCTGCGTTGATTTCATCAACTGTTACATGTCCTTTTACAACTGCTGTAAGGATTGTTGTAGATCCTGTAGGTGTTGGTACACGCTGAGCAGATCCGATTAACTTTCCGTTCAGATCTGGGATAACAAGTCCGATTGCTTTTGCAGCACCTGTGCTGTTAGGTACGATGTTAACTGCAGCTGCACGAGATCTTCTGAGGTCACCTTTTCTCTGTGGTCCGTCAAGAGTCATCTGATCTCCTGTGTAAGCGTGAATTGTGCACATGATACCAGACTCGATTGGTGCAAGATCGTTAAGAGCTTTTGCCATTGGAGCCAGGCAGTTTGTTGTACAAGAAGCTGCAGAAATTACTGTATCTTCTGGTTTCAGTGTTTCGTGGTTTACGTTATATACGATAGTTGGCAGGTCGTTTCCAGCTGGTGCGGAAATAACAACTTTTCTTGCTCCTGCTTTGATATGAGCAGATGCTTTTTCTTTAGATGTATAGAATCCTGTACACTCCAGAACTACGTCTACACCGATCTCTCCCCAAGGAAGTTCTTCAGCGTTAGCTTTAGCATAGATTTTGATTTCTTTTCCATCAACGATGATAGAATCATCTGTTGCTTTTACAGTATCAGCTAAAGCGTATTTTCCCTGTGAAGAATCATATTTTAACAGGTGTGCAAGCATCTTAGGAGATGTTAAGTCGTTGATTGCAACTACTTCATATCCCTCTGCTCCAAACATCTGTCTGAATGCCAGACGTCCAATACGTCCAAAACCATTAATCGCTACTTTTACTGCCATGATCAATTCCTCCTAAAGTTTATTCTAACTATACTTTATTGTGAACGCTTTAACATTTTAAAGCACTCCCAACTGGCTTAATTGTACTAAATCTGGTACAAAAGTTCAAGTGTCTTCTATATTTTTATGAAAGTTGCTTAAAAACAGGCTTTCTTTGCTTAAATTCTGTATAATATGTAAAACCGCATGCCCGCAATATGCCATTTGCCTTGTCAAAATCCCATGCAATATGCTCCGGACAGTGTCCGTCTGCACCGACTGTGATGATCTCTCCACCTAACTCCCGGTATCTTTTTAATACATCCGGGTGTGGGTGTGCATATGGAAGTCCATATTTTAATCCTGCCATATTGAGTTCAAGTCCTTTGCCTTTTGCAATGATATTTTTCAGGATCTCATCGATCAGCTCTGCATATTTCAGATACGAATATGCCTGTTCTTTATCTTTTCCATAACGGATCATATAATCCAGATGTCCGAGCACATCATAATCTTCATAAATACGGACATCTTCCAGCATCTCTTCCAGAACTTCCCGGTAAACTTCTTCATCTGTTTTTCCATCAAAGATCTCTCCGTGTGCGATATCCAGTTTATGTGTGGAATGTACGGATCCAATCACAAAATCAAATGGATATTTTTTTACAAATTCCCGGTAAAACGGTTCCAGATAAGGCTGAAGTCCGATTTCTACGCCGATCCGTACATCAATCTTATCTTTGTATTTGTCCCGCAGCGGCGGCATTACTTTAAAATATTCTTCCGGCTCAAACACTTCTTCCGGTCCCCATGCAAAATCATCTTTGTCGTGGTGATCCGTAAAACAGACTGCCTGAAGCCCTTTGGCTATCGCACCAAGGATCATCTCCTCCGGTGCGGATTTTGAATCATGTGAAAAATTCGTATGCATATGCACATCTGCCCGCATCATCGCATTTCCTCCTGTCACTGTTTTTCATTTACTGTTTCGTATTCTCTAGTGGTCTCCGATGATTGTTCCACCGCCAAGCACATAATCCTGGTCATAGAGGACAACTGCCTGTCCCGGCGTAATTGCTCTCTGCGGTTCTTCAAATGTACAGAGGATCTCATCTTCCCCTGTTTTCTCTACCATGCACCAGGCGCCTCTGTGATTATAACGGATCTTCGCCCAGACGCGTTTCGGTTCTTTAAGGTTCTCCACAGACATGAAATTAACCGCATTGGCACGGACATAACGCGACATGGACTCTTCATTGGAACCAACTACTACTTCATTCGTCTCCGGTCTGATCTCAAGGACAAATACCGGATATCCGAGAGAAAGTCCGAGACCTTTTCTCTGTCCTACTGTATAATGGATAATTCCTTTATGTCTGCCTACAACAGTTCCATCACTTGTCACGAAATTGCCCGGCTGTATCTTCTCTCCGGTATACTCTTCTATATAAGAAGCATAATCTCCATCCGGAACAAAACATATATCCTGACTGTCTGGTTTGTGCGCCACCTGAAGTGCGACTTCCGATGCAAGCTCACGGATCTGGTCTTTCGTATATTCCCCGACTGGCATAAGTGTCCTCGCAAGCTGGTCCTGCGTCAGATTATAGAGTGCATAAGTCTGGTCTTTTGCTCCGGTTGCGGATGTATGAAGCGCATAGCGTCCGTTTGGAAGCTGTTCGATCTTCGCATAGTGACCGGTTGCGATATAATCTGCTCCGATATCCAGGCTTCTCTTCAGGAGAGATGTCCATTTTACATATCGATTACAGGCAATACACGGATTCGGTGTCCTTCCGTTTTTATATTCATTTACAAAATAATCAATGACATGTTCTTTGAATTCTTCCTTGAAATTCATAACATAATAAGGGATACCGATTGCTGCTGCTACGCGTCTGGCATCGTCTACGGCGCTTAAACCGCACCATCCGCCATTCTATTCCGGGACAAATTCATCTTCATCCTGCCAGATCTGCATCGTTACCCCTACTACATCGTATCCTTGTTTTTTTAAAAGCCAGGCAGCCACGGAGGAGTCAACTCCTCCTGACATGCCTACAACTACCTTCTTTTTATCCATGCTTTTTTCCATGTTTGTCTCCCGGCTTTAATATTCCTCTTCTTCGTCCTCTTCCTCAAGCTCTTCTGGGAAAGGGTCGTGCCGCCATCCGGCTTTCTGGTATTCTTCTTCCCGGATGTCGTTGCGGTCGTAAATGTCCAGCTCGTATTCTTCTTCAAGCTTTGCAATGCGGTTTTCGATTGCGGTTTCAACTTCTGTAATGGTCTTTTTCATGGTTCTTGTCCTCCGTTTTGTTTTGGTTTTCTTTGCTTTCGTTGTGTGTATAATGCCGCAGAAACACATATATAGCAAGTCAATCAGGGGTCATATATGTACCAAACATGAGGGGCGAAGATCGTTGATAATATGACGTTTTATGGCCTTGCTATCACAGGGCAGTGACGGTAATATACAGCTACAAAAAGCAAAGGAGGACAGCAGAATGGCTGATTGGAGAACATGGAAAAAAGGAAGAAAGACAACATGGCACTGGGACGAATTTGATGGAAGCGGAAGCCGGGAAGGGATCATCACCGAGGTTCATGAAGACCACGCGATCATGGAAGCAGACGGCATGCACCTTTGGATCGACGATGACACAGCAGAGATGTTCAGCTAAGAAAAACGGGGAGGGAAACCTCCCCGGATAAACACATAAATCCACCAGATCAGGGTGTAGATGATCGTGTACTTTAGCCGCTTGATAGTATCCGGCTGTGACGGTAATATACAGCTACCAAAACGAAAGGGGCAAAAAACATGGAACGCTACACTTACGAGATCACCTTTACACGGCTGGATGGACAGCCAGATGAAATCCAGCAGCACACCAGCGAGGAGCTGGCAAGAGAATGCTTCAGGCTTTTCGATGAACTGGACAGCGCAGAGATGTACAGCAAAATCGAACTTAGCCGTCATGACTGGGAAACAGGCACGGATGAGATTCTGGAAACGATGACATTCTGAGAGGAGGAAAATACAATGACCTACACAAAAATCAACCTTTACCTTGCAAACGGAATTCCTGAGGCGCTCAGCAACCTCTGGTACGGAAGCGACAGCGCGGTGGTCGAGATCAGGGATGCCGTCGAGGATGCGAAGAATGGCAAGGACCTTCTGAACCGCATCCAGAAGATGAAGCTTCTGCGGAAATTCACCCTCGACAGGGAGAACGACAAGCGCATCCGCTTCAAGGGAACGGACTGCTGGGGCAACGTAAGCTACCTCGAAATCATCCGCTAAAGGCAAGACCGACAGGCGCAAGGGGCTGGAAATGACCAGCCTTTTGCTCGTGTCTGTCTTCCGAAAAATGACATGAAAAGCACATAACTATGACAATTACAGGGTTTGATGATCGTGTAGTTTAGCCGCTTGATAGTGCCCCAGAGTGACGGTAATATACAGTCACCGAAAGGGGAAAACAACAAAAACGGAGGATATGACAATGACGAAGAACGAAGACCGCATCAATAAACTTTTCAAGGAACTGGTACCGGAGACGGGCAAGGCAGACAGCCTTGCAGGGGAACTGGTAAGGGCAATGAGCCGCATCGCCTACCGCTTTTACAACGATGGTGACATGGTGAACATTGCCTACGGCAAGGAAACCTGCAACCCGGCAGCCCGATTCCTGATCGCAAAGGGTAACGCAGAGGTCAGCAGCCTGACCGCAGGGCTTTGGGAGATCTTCAGCGAGGACGCCTACGAAAAGGTCATGGATATCCTTTGCGGAGCGGTTGCCGATTATGTCGAGCAGAATCCAGACCTTAGAACCCAGCCGACTGAAGATATGTGGGACTTCAAAGATGAGGAAGAAGACCAGGATGACAGCTGGGATGAAGAGGAAGATGACTGGGACGAAGAGGACTACGACGAGGAAGAAGACTACTAAGCCAGAGAAACACATGGGGCTTGCCGGTAACGGTAGCCCTTTTCTTCTGCCGTAATACGCACAGTTCCGGGTGGCTATCTTTGTGTAGTATAGCCGCTTGATAGTGTGTGGCATAGACGGTAATATGCACATACCGAAAGGGAAAACAAAGAAAAACGGAGGAAACAAAAATGTTACAGCTTTCAA
>OGQI01001580.1_pt1 | contig 15170 bp, 13 predicted proteins | sample 1553171 | NCBI WGS metagenome assembly OGQI01 (sample SAMEA2579988, study PRJEB22360) | human gut metagenome | biome: human gut; feature: human-associated habitat; material: faeces | place: Denmark | collected 2008/2010
GTGAGAGTGGCTCTGAATCCCCGTGCAGATGGTTCTATGTCACCGGAATATACAAAAACTAGCCAATTCGCCCTATTGACGCCTGTATAACAATAGAAGTATAGTAAAAATGACTAAAAATAGGTAACAGTACCTAGATACAGGAGGGCATAAATATGGCAACAGATTATCAGGAGGCAATTCGTATACTTTCAGAACAGGAGAAGATCCTGCAGTTTGATTCATTTACCAGTGAGGACGCATGGAAGCTTGGCAATATTATGGTAGAAGAGATTAGGAATCAGGGGATCGATCTTACTGTCAGCATTCGCAAAATGAATGGACATATCATATTTGCATATGCATCAGAGGGTGCAAATCTGAATCACCAGAACTGGACAGACCGTAAGTTTAACATGGTAAGTTATATGGAGTGCAGTTCACTTCTTGCAACAGCAAGAGCGCATTTCCTTGGAAGAAGTCTGGTAGAGGATTTTGGACTGAACTACGAAGAGTATAAGCTGTGCGGCGGTGGATTCCCGATCCGTGTGAATGGCTGCATGACGCATGTGATCACAGTGTCTGCACTGGCGCACGAGAAGGATCATGCGTTCATTGTAGGATGTCTGGAGAAATTCCTTGGCAAGAAAGCACCTGCTATGGATATGGAAATTCCAATGTTATAATGATAGAATAGATGGCATGCAGAGGCAGGAATTGGAGGTACTTGAGAGAATGATGGGGAACGAGAATGCGAATCAGATGAACTTTTTTTCAGAGATGTCTGAATATCAGATTACGGCGAGGGAGTTTTTCAGTACAGTTCTTTTGGACAGTCTGTACCGCAATTTTGGCTTTAATGATATTTTGATCTCTTATTTTGATACCCATGGCAATTTCCTGTCATGGACGAACCGAAGCGGTGCACTGCTAGACTATGAAGGTCATCCTTACCGCAGATTTATGGAAAATGATGTGGTGCGTTATCGTATTTATATTGAGGCTGTAAGAGATCACCTGACCTATTTCAATGTGGAGCCAAGGCTGTACAAGGCAACGGATGTGATCGGAGAAAAGGATTATGAGAATTCACCATATGTCCGTTTTTTGGAAGAGAATTTTCGGAAGCACTACAGTGTGACACTTGCTTTTGGAATCAATGCGTATATTCAGGCAGCGTTCTTCAAGAGCAGGGAAGACGGTGATTTTACAGAACAAGAGATCGAGGAATTGAAGGAAATTTATGTATACGTAGCCAATTCCTATAAGAACTTTAAAAAGTATGAACAGGCGAAGATTATAGCGAACATTCAGAGTGAGATCATTGCATCAGGGGAAAAGGCATTTCTGGTGACAGATGATTTTACACATGTGATGAGCTACAATAAGACCGCCCAGCAGTATCTGGCAGATATTCTTGGCGAGGCAATGGTGGAACACATTGACAGCTCTACGCCGTGCAGTTGGTTGCCATTCCTGCTTGGGGGCGAGGAGGATGTACAGGCTGAGGACCGTGTGCAGACGCGGGTGATCAAGAATTATATCTTTAAGATATATACTTATGATCAGACCTATTCCAATGGAATTATTGACCGGTATCACTGGATTACGATTTCGAAGAAGAAGGAGCAGTCGGCGTTAGCGTCACCGGCACCGAAGAGCATCAGTGCAAGCGGAGAGTCGCTTCTGACTCATGCAGAGCAGAGGGTAGCGGAACTGATGTGTCAGGGACTGACTTATAAGGCGATCGCAGACGAACTGGTGGTAAGTTATCATACCGTTAAGAAACATGTACAGAATATTTATTCCAAGTGTGGAATCAACAGCCGTTATGAACTTTATAAATGGATGGAAGACCAGGCACAGGAATAATAAGGCATAGATTGAGAAAGAGAGGCACTCCGGATGGAGCATCCACACGAAACAGGGAAAAAAGCATCTGATGCGAAGAGCGTCAGCAAGACACTGGCAATTTTGTCTACATTTGATGAGCGTACACCGATGCAGAGAACATCTGACATTGCTGCGCGGCTGGGGATGAATATCAGTACCGTGTCCAGACATCTGAATACACTTCTGGACTGGGGATTTTTGCGAAGAGATGACGAGACGGGATGCTATTATCCGGGAACACAGATCATATCCCTTGCAGGTGCAGCCTTACAGGATAGTGATGTGTACCGTTATTCATTTCCGGAATTACAGCTTCTTTCATTCCGCTATGGTGTACACAGCCATATGAGTATTCAGGATGACACGGAAATCATGCACCTGATCAGCTGTTGCTGTGAGCATACGATGGATCTGTTTGTGCCGATGGGACACAGACAGCCGATGTACTGTTCAGCTATGGGACGTATCATGCTCGCATATATGCCGGAAGCAAAGGCGGAAGACATCTTAAAGAGAAGTAACAGAGAAAAGAGAACGCCGGATACAAAAGTAGGTGTAGACGAGATCATGCAGGAACTTAAGAAGGAACGGCAGCAGGGCATCTGCCTTCTGGTCAACGAACTGGCTTATGGCAAGGGTTCTGTTGCAGCGCCAATCTTAGACCGTGACCGTAATCCGGTGGCAGCGATCAGTGTCTCTACCAGCGCAAATGCACTAAGCCAACCACAGAGAGAAGCAGAACTCAAAAAAGCGATTAAGATCACTGCATCCAGAATATCCGGCAGACTGGGTTACTACCCATATTGACAGACTGGAGATGTACTATGAACGAACATGCAATACGGCTGCGGCTCCCTTTTTTGGGCCACCAGCCATACTTTTTTTAATGATATGCCGGAGATGGTGGCAGAACGTTTCCGAAAGGATGGATATGACTGTGAGGTGGCAATGATCGCTCATGGAGGCTGGTCGCTGAGTCAGCTTGTGGAAGAACCGGAAGTACAGTTTAATATCCGCTATGGACATTATGACTATGTGATGCTGCAGGATATGTCGAATCCATTCGAATCCGAGAGAAGATTTATAAGATCGATAGCCATACTGGTGCAGTGGATCAGAGAGACGGGGGCGAGACCGATCCTGTATCTTCCGTGGACCAGATGTGACGGAGAAGACAGACAGGCTGCAATGACAGCTTCTTATAAGAAAGCATCCGCAGAGTATAAGGTGCCGCTGGCTCCGGCGGGAGAATTCTGGTGGAAGTACCGCAGAGAACATCCAGAGACCGAGATGTACTATGAAGATGGCACGCATGCTTCAGAGGCAGGATCTGAATTCGCTGCCGGATACATTTATTGTACAATTCTGGCAGATATGAAACAGAATATGGAACAGAAGCAGTAATCTGATTGGATTATATAGAGAAAAGGGATCGATACGTACACGGAAGTGTGTCGTACCGGTTCCTTTGTTTTTATACGAATACATTTGTGCTTTTATACAAAATAGACAAATAATTAATGATAAAATCATTGTTAAATGTATAACATTCACATAATATTTTGAGAATATATGATGGAATACGAAAGTCAGTTGCATATACTGCAACCGATAATCAAAATATGAAATGTAAAATCACAATTCGTAATCCTGTTTTGAGCAATGCGAAGTGTCGGAAAAAGGCTTGTATCATGTCGAAATATATCTATAATTTATTTCAGAAACAAGTTTTGTCAGCCGGCTAACGACGAAATTTAAAAAGATTTTATTTCTAAAAGGAGACTAAATTATGGACACAAAGAAAAGACTAATCTATTTGATCTTAGGTCCGGTGCTTTTCGCAATCGCTGCTCTCGGGTTAAAAGGAGCCCTTGGAGCATCGGAAGCGATGGCTATTGGAACATTGGTCTGGATGGTATTCTGGTGGGTAACACAGCCAGTTGCACTGACGGTTACAGCGTTCCTTCCTGTAGGTATTAACGCATTGTTCGGTATGGTCGCTCAGGCGGACGTTATATCTCAGTATTCATCAGGAAGTATTATCCTGATCTTCGGTTCTTGTCTGTTGACAATTCCGTGGGCAACAACGGGACTTGACAGGCGAGTTGCCCTGAAGGTTCTTTCATTAGTAGGACCTTCCATGAAATCACAGATTACCGTATGGCTGCTTGCAAGTATGATCTTCTCTTCCTGCCTGCCTAACGTAGCAGTATGTGCACTGTTTACACCTATTGCTGTTGCTATGATCCATGCTGCAGGATATGAAGATATTAAGAAAGCCGCACCGGCAGTTCCGATTCTTCTCTGTATCGGTTGGGGAGCCGGACTTGGTGGTGTAGGTTCTCCGCTTGGTGGAGCTATGAACGTAGCTGCTATTTCCTTCTTCCAGGAGTGGTCAGGACATGAGTTTATGTATGTAGACTGGGTAGTACGTATTCTCCCATTCTTTATCCTGACAGCAGTTATTACATTGATTCTGATGTATTTCTTCTTCACACGTAAAGGTGAGAAGCTGGAAGGAACAAAGGATTATTTCGAGAAAGCTTATGCAGAACTCGGACCTATGAAGAGAGACGAGAAGATCTGTGGAACACTGTTCCTGTTAGCTATGATCGGTGCATTTACACGTCCGCTGTTTGCAAGTGCACTTCCATCATTGGAACCAGCTTACATCTTTGCAATCCTTGGTGCACTGTCATTCGTTATTACATCAGCTGATAAGAAGAACCCGATCCTTACATGGGAACATGCGCAGAAAAATATGCTGTGGGGTATGATGCTTCTGTTCGGTGGCGGTCTCGCTCTTGGTAAGATCGTTAACGGATCCGGAGCTGGTGAAGCAATTGCACAGCTGATTACAGATATGCATCTGACAAGTGATCTGGCAATTATCGTAGTATTCGTAGTGGTTGCGATGATCCTGTCTGAGCTTACAAGTTCAACTGTATCAGCAGCAGTTACTGTACCGATCATCCTGACACTTTGTACCAACCTTGGACTGAATCCGGTGCCGTACTGGTTCATCGTAGTAATGGGGTACAATGCAGAGTTCCTGCTTCCTGTAAGCGTACGTGCTATTACAGTAGGCAGTGGACTGGATGCGGGCAAGCAGATGAAATATGGCGTACCGTTTATGATCGCAAGAGGACTTCTGGCAATTGTCGTTGGTTACATCATGCTGAAGTTCTGGCCGGCATTTGGACAGCTTTCATATCTGTAAGCTAAGAGGTTGTAAAAGGATTATAAAATTATAATGAGCGCAACGCTGGTGTTGAGGAGCATCAGTGTGATATAAAAATGTTTTAAGTATGATTCTATTAAAAATTTAAGGAGATGAATGAAATGAGCACAGTTGAAGAATTAGTTGCACGTTCAAGAGAGGCGCAGAAACAGTTTGAGTTTGCTACACAGGAGCAGGCTGACGCAGCGGCACGTGCCGTTTGTAAGGCAGTGTATGACAATCAGGAGATGCTCGGTAAGATGGCGGCAGAGGAATCGCGTATGGGTGATGTAAACGACAAGATCGCAAAATGCCGTAATAAATCTGCTCTGATCTGGGAGAGCTTAAAAGGAAAGAAATCGGTAGGAGTTATCCGCAGAATCGAAGAGAAGAGAATGCTTGAGATTGCAAAACCGGTAGGTGTTGTATGTGCGGTTCTTCCGTCTACGAACCCAGTTGTTACACCAATGGGCAATGCGGCAGCTGCCTTAAAGACACGTAACTCTATCATCTTTGGACCACATCCGCGTGGAATTAATGTTTGTAAAGTAGTTGTAGACCTGTTCCGTAAAGAACTGGCTAAACTCGGATTACCAGAAGACCTGGTACTGTGTCTGGAAGAAGTATCGCTGGAAGACAGTAACAAACTGATGAGCATGGTTGATGAGATTGTTGCTACAGGTGGTCCTGGAATGGTTAAGGCTGCTTACTCAAGTGGAAAACCTTCACTTGGTGTAGGACAGGGCAATGTTCAGGTTATCGTTGACAGAGATGTAGATATCGCAGAAGCATGCGGCAAGATCATCGCCGGACGTCGTTTCGATAATGGACTTATCTGTCTTGGTGAGCAGACAGCATTCGTTCCGGAAGAGAAATTTGATGAATTTATCGCAGAGTTCCGCAAACAGGGCGGTTACTATGCAGAGGGTAAAGAAGCTACTGACAAACTTCGTGAAGGTATCTTCCCAGGCGGCGGTCCGATCAACCGTGATGTTGTAGGTCTTAATGCAGAAGGTGTAGCTGAAAAGATTGGTATTGAAGTACCGGCAGGTACGAAGGTTCTCGGTGCTACAGCTACAGTAGTAGGTAAGGGAGATGATCTTTGCCGTGAGAAGCTTTGCCCGGTTATCAACATTATGCCATACGGAACATTCGAAGAGGGTGTTGCTGACATGGTTAAAAACCTTGAGTTTGAAGGCAAAGGACACAGTGTTGCAATCCATTCTAATAACCCGGAGCATGTTGAGTACTGTGGAATCCACTGCTCAGTATCACGTTGTATCGTTAACCAGCCGGCAGGAACAACCGGCGGTGGAAGCCCGACAAACGGATACCCTCCGACAACAACACTTGGATGCGGATCCTGGGGCAACAACAGTTTCAGTGGAAACTTTAACTATGAGCACTTAATGAACATTACACGTGTCGGATATCCTTACGATGAATCATATCTTCCGGATCCGGCAAAGGCTTGGGACTAATTCCTGAAGCATGGAAGAAAGAGGCTTTGATTTTTACTCCTAATATGTATATTTGAAACTGTCATAGCACCATATTAAGTTGTGGTGCTATGACTCTAAAGAAAGGATTATTTATGGACTATTTAGAGATTGAAGGAAAGGCGCAGCTGGAAAGATATGGCATCCGCACAAATGGCGGCGTGATTCTGGAGGGAGACGAGATCCCGGAAGAAGTAACATTTCCCTGCGTATTGAAAGGACAGATTCAGGCAGGACACCGTGGACAGCACGGAGCTGTAAAGGTTGTCAAGACACCGGAAGAACTGCTGAAAGTTAAGAAAGACATTGAGAAGATCACGATTAACGGAAAACATATGGAAGGTATCATTTCCACAGGATTCCTGCCAATCGCAGAAGAATATTATCTGGGACTTACACTGGATGTTAAGAACCGCGCACTGGTAATGCTGTATACACCATTCGGAGGAATGGATATCGAAGATCTGGCAGCTAATTCGCCGGAAAAATTACTTCGTTTTGACTGCACAGCCGGATTTGATGAGAAAGCATTCCGTGAGGCAGTTGCTAAGTTTGAACTGCCGGCAGAAAGACTGGACAAATTGGTAGTAATCGCAGAGAAGCTGACAGATGCATGTTTTGGTCTGGATGCAACAACCATCGAGATCAACCCACTGGCTGTCCTGGAAGATGGTGAAATGGTTGCTATTGACTGCAAGCTGGTTATTGATGATAACAGCTTATATCGTCAGGGAGATTATACGTTACTTCCTCGTACTTCTCAGAAGAAATCCGAACAGGAACTGGAAGCCCAGAAGTATGATCTGACATACGTAGAACTGGATCCGGAAGGAGATATCGGCACAATGGCCGGAGGAGCCGGAATCGGTATGGCTACAATGGATACCATTAAGCACTATGGCGGAACAGTTAATAACTTCCTGGATCTGGGCGGCGGCGTCACAGCTGAAAAGACCTATCAGGCTATGAAGATCCTTCTTCAGAATGAGAAGACAGATTATATATTTGTAAATGTATTCGGTGGAATTAATAACTGCGCAGATATGGCAGAAGGTATCAGCCGTGCATATACAGAGTTAAAGAGCACTAAGCCGGTTGTGGTTAAGAGTCGTGGCTTTAATCAGGAGCAGGGTTGGGCTATCTACGAGAAACTGGGCTTTGAGCAGACAAAATACGGAACAACCGATGAGGCTGCTATGAAATTATTGAAATTAAAGGAGGGCAAATAATTATGAGTATTCTGATTGATAAGGACACCTCCATGCTGATCATCGGTATCACTGGAAAACAGGGACGTATTCATTGTAAACATATTCTTGACACAGGAAGCAAGTTGCTTGCGGGAGTGGCTCCTGGAAGAGGCGGACAGGAAGTAGAAGGAGTGCCGGTATTCGAGACTGTTGCAGAGGCAAGAGAGAAATTCCCGGAGATCGAGGCTGCTATGCTGATCGTTCCGAAACAGTTCGTAAGAGATGCTGCATTGCAGGCGTTGCGAGAAGGTATCAAATTACTGGTTATCATTACAGAGTTCGTTCCGGTTATGGACGCACTTCAGATTGTACATGAAGCGAAGACTCTGGGAGCTAAGGTGATCGGACCTAACACCATCGGTGTTATCTCTCCGGGTAAATCCAAATTAGGTATCATGCCGGAATACATTTACGGAAAAGGGCACATCGGTATCATTTCCCGAAGCGGAACGCTGACACATGAGACAGCTTCTAACCTGACATTCAAAGGTTATGGACTTTCTACCTGTGTAGGTATCGGTGGAGACTCAATCATCGGTATGAACCATGCGGATGTTATCGAAGAATTTGCGAAGGATGATGAGACAGATGCAATCGTACTGATCGGTGAGATTGGTGGATGTAGTGAAGAACTTGCAGCTGCTAAGATCAAAGAAATCGGTCTGAAGAAACCGGTATGCGCATACATTGCTGGTATGTACGCACCGGAAAACAAGAAGATGGGACATGCCGGAGCTATCGTAAGCGGTGGTATGGGAACTGTGAAATCCAAAGTAGCAGCTCTGGAAGATGCAGGAGTTACCGTTTGCCCGACGCTTGGCAAGATCGTTGAATTTATGGAAGAGTACAATACTCGTACCAATGGCAGGTTAAAATCTCTTGAACCACAGATCGATTAATCGCCTTCTAATATCGAAGAGTAGTGGTAATGGGGAATGTTCCCTATGCATGTGGTAGGGGATGTCCTAAAAGAGAGAAAAAAATAATCCTGATACCCGATTTCAAGAAAAAACATTTGTTGATATAATTTTAACAAATGAAAGATACAGGATAAATCCTGAGAAAAAAGTGATTGGGAGGTAGCATCATGGAACAGCTTACAGGCAATGTGTTTAATATTCAGAGATACACAATTCATGATGGACCGGGACTCCGAACAGAACTGTTTTTAAAGGGCTGCCCACTTCGATGTAAGTGGTGCAGTAACCCGGAAAGCTGGCGGCTCCACAGTGAACCTGGAATATACCAGAGCAAGTGTATTTCCAAGGATCTCTGTGGCGGCTGCGTGGATGTCTGTCCGGAGGGCGATATCTTTACATTCAGCGAGGATGAACACAAGCTGACAGGTATCGACCGGACCAAATGCAGTAAGTGCATGAAATGTTATGACGAGTGTCCGTCAGATGCGATCAAACTCTGGGGCAAGCACATGACCGTTGAAGAGTGTATGGATGTGATCCGACGTGATAAAGGGTATTATGACAGATCTGGCGGCGGTGTGACCGTATCCGGTGGTGATCCGCTGGTACAGAGTGATTTTGTGGCAGCACTGTTTAAGCAGTGTAAGGAGGAAGGCTTTCAGACCTGTCTGGAATCAACATTTTATTCAAAATGGGAAGAGGCAGAAAAGATACTTCCGTATACAGATATCATCATCTCAGATCTGAAGCATATGGATACAAAAGTCCATAGAAAATGGACAGGAGTACACAATGAGAGAATACTGGAGAATCTGAAGCGGATTACCGATGACAATCGGGAGTTCATTCTGAGAATTCCGGTAATACCTGGTATAAATGATGACAAGAAGAACATAGAGGCAAGCGCAGACTTCATATTGAATGAATTGCAGGGAAGAATCAGGGTGTTACAGCTCCTGAGCTTCATGAGATTAGGAGAAGAGAAATACGCTTCGCTGAATATGCCATATCAGATGGATTTTATCGATCTGGATCGTGAATCATTTACAGCCCACGTCAATGAGATCGCCGATTACTTTAACAGCAGAGGTATCCATTGTGTAGTCGGGACGAAGGAAAAGGAATAAATATTGAAAAATATTTACGTAATACAAGACAAATGTTTTTAAGGAGGCAAAAACAATGAGTATGACTAACACACACACAACCGCATGTGGTACTGAGCCGTTTGATAAGAATTATTGTATTGGTTATCAGGTACATCATGCAGACTGGTCACCATTCCCGCGTGTCAATCACCTGCGCCAGACATTTCTGGACGGAAAGTACTGGATAGATATCGAGAGATTGAGACTGGTTACAGAAACTTATCAGAAATATGAAAACAAACTTCCTCGTAAAGTTCTGTGCGCAAAGGCATTTGAGAACATTCTTCTCAACTGCACACTGTACATTTACGACGAAGACCTGATCGTAGGCGAGATTGCAGCACCTGCAAAAGCATCTCCGATCTATCCTGAGTTCTCTGTAAACTGGATTATCGAAGAGATTCTGAACTCTCCATTTGAAGAGCGTGCGCATGATCAGTTCTACATCAGAAATGATGAGGAGAGAGCTGAGATCGTTGAACTGTGTAAATGGTGGCAGGGACGTAGTGTTGCCGACATGATCGAGGCAAGACTTACAGATGATCAGATCAAAGGATCTGAGGCTGGAGAGAAGATTTTCCAGACGAACCTGTATCACTATGCAGGAGCAGGACATCTTTCACTGGACTACAGCAGACTGATGTCACTTGGTTTCGACGGACTGATCGCCGAGGCTAAGAAGTACAAAGCGGCTCTTGATATGAGAGATGTTGAGTATAACAACAAAGTAGAGTTTTACGATTCTGTTATCATTACATATGAAGCAGCTAAGAAATACATCGAGCGCTATGCAAAACTTGCAGAAGAGAAAGCAGCAGTAGAAAAAGATCCTAAGAGAAAAGAAGAGTTACTTGGTATTGCTAAGAGCTGTTACGAAGTAGCTGGACCAGCTCCAAAGACATACTGGGGAGCAATGCAGTTGTTCAACGTAGCTACAGAGCTTCTGAAGGTTGAAGGCAACGGACATTCTATTTCTTACGGACGTTTCGACCAGTGGCTGTATCCATTCTACAAACATGATGTAGATAACGGAATCATCACAAAAGAGTTCGCTCTTGAACTTCTGGAAGTTGAGTACGTTAAGATGAACAACGCTACGAAACTGAAAGATAAAGGAAGTATGGCACTTCGTAACGGACGTGGATTCGGTGGTGAGTCTCTGACTGTTGGTGGTGTAGATAGATATGGACATGATGCAACCAATGATATGACAATGCTTTGTCTGGAAGCATCTGTGCACACACGTATGATGAACCCGTGGCTCTGTGTACGTATGCACAAAGATACACCATACGAACTGCTCATCAAGACAACAGAGTGTATCCGTGCCGGATATGGTCATCCGAAGCTTTTCAATGATGAAACAGCTATTAAGGGTATGCTGAGAAAAGGAATGAGCCTTGAAGAAGCAAGAGATTACATCTGTGTAGGATGTGTAGAGATAGACCTTCCGGGTAAAGAGTACGGATGGCATGATGCTGCATACGTTAATACACCAAAGATGATGGAAATGGTTATGAACGGCGGCCGCAGCATGAATACCGGCAAACAGTTGGGACCAGATACAGGAAGCCTTGAGACATACAAGACATTTGATGAGGTGCTGGAAAGTGTTAACGCACAGTTCAAGTACTGGACAGATCAGATGTGCTCAAGCCTGTGTATGATCGATAACTGCCACAGAGCACGTAAACCGCTGCCATATCTGTCAGGATTCTATGAGGACGCTATGAAGTCCGGACATGACCTTACAGAAGGCGGAGCAAAATACAACGGTATCGGACCTCAGGCATCCGGCCTTGCTACTTCTACAGATATCCTCTGCACGATCAAGCAGTTGGTATTCGAAGAGAAGAAGTGCACAGGTGCAGAACTGCTGCAGGCTGTTAAGGATAACTGGGTAGGTCACGAGAAACTGTACGCATATGTAAATAGCTCAAAAGTACATCACTATGGTAATGATGATGATTACGCGGATGAACTGTTCAAGTTCATGTTCGAGTGCTACTGCAAGAACGTAGCAGGAAGAACAACTCCACGTGGAGGACAGTTCAACCCAGGTGTTTACTCAGTAAACGCGAACGTAGCAATGGGTCTGAATACCAATGCTTCTCTGGACGGACGTAAGAAAGGTGAGCCTATTTCAGAAAACATGGGACCTGTACACACAGCATTCAGTTCTCATGATATCAGTGGTCCGACAGCTCTGGTTAACTCACTGACTAAGGTTGACCACTCACTGGCTTCTAACGGAACACTGATGAACTTACGATTCCCACAGGACGCTGTAAGCGGAATTGAGGGAAGAGATAATCTTGCAAACTTCATTGAAGAGTACATTAACAAGGGTGCTATGCACGTTCAGTTCAATGTCATGAGTGTTGCTACCATGAAGGCAGCTCAGAAGAAACCGGAAGATTACAAAGATATGCTGGTTCGTGTAGCCGGATACAGTGCATACTTTGTAGAACTCGGTAAACCACTTCAGGATGACCTGATCGGACGTACCGAGCTTCACTTCTAAGACTTCCAGGCAGAAGGCTTGCAACAGATTACACATAATATAACTGCTTATTGTTAAATATGACTGGGTGAGTCATCCGTTTGACTCATCCGGCGAAGAAGGAGATTAATATAATGAAAGATTTTAGATTTAAAGTACCACAGAACATCGAATTTGGAGTAGGAAGTCTGAAGAAACTTCCTGAGATTTTAAAAGAGAACAATTCTGAACATGTATACCTGGTATCTGATCACGGTCTTGAGAGTATCGGAGTTGTTAAGAAAGTACAGGACATTGTTGAGGCTGGCGGACTGACATGTACTACATTCCTTGATGTAGTTCCGAACCCGACAGTAGATGTTGTTAACGCTTCTACAAAGATGTATAAAGAGAGCGGAGCAACAAGTATTATCGCTCTTGGTGGTGGTTCATCTATGGACGTAGCTAAGGCTACAGGCGTACTTGCTACATACGGTGGAGAGATCAATGACTACGAAGGTCTGTACAAAGTACCGGGACCGATTGTACCAATGATCGCTATTCCTACAACAGCAGGTACAGGTAGTGAGGTTACTGCTTCTGCAGTTATCACAGACGAAGCAAAGAACTTCAAGATGTCTGTAATCAGCTACGAGATTCTTCCAAAATATGCAGTACTTGATCCGGAACTTATCATGACAGCTCCGGCATCTATCGCAGCATCATGTGGTGTTGATGCGCTGATCCATGCAATGGAAGCTTATGTATCTAATTTTGCATCTCCATTCTCAGATGCAATGGCGGAAAAAGCAATGGAACTGATCGGTGGAAATCTTCGTCGCTTTGTTGCCAACCGTAAGGATGAGGAAGCAGCATGCGCTATGATGGTTGGTTCTACATTTGCCGGCATGGCATTTGCATGGGCTAAGCTTGGTAACGTACACGCTATGAGTCATCCGGTAAGTGCTTACTTCCATGTACCGCATGGTGTGGCTAATGCAGTTATCCTTCCTACTGTAGTAGAGTACAATGCACTTGCAGACAACGGACGTTATGAGAAGATCTACAACTACATCAGCGAAGACAAAGAACCTGTAATTGATTTCACACCAGATATGCTGGTTGATGAAGTTAAGAAACTGAACAAGGATCTGGGAATTCCTTCTTCACTGTCAGAAGTTGGTGTTACAGAGGATAAGATCGAAGCTATGGCGAAAGATGCAGTAGCTCATCCGAATGTACTTGCTAACCCAAGACAGACCAACCTGAAAGAAATGATTGCTCTTTACAAAAAAGCGCTTTAATACAAATCTAATCTTTAAAAATAACTAATCTCACTTAATAAATATGTTTGGCTTTAACGTATGAAAAACAGAGGGGCGGAGGCTGTGGCAGGTCTTCGTACCCTCCGTTTTACTTTGGAGGAGAACTATTATGGATATGACAATTGATGAATTTTACAAACAGCTCAGCAATGTATACGAGACAGGCAGCCCGGAAGCAGTAGAATTATACTTAAATGACCACCTGAAGGAAGCTTCCCATGGTTGTGATATATGTTTTGATCCGATGGAGATCACGATAAGCAACGAACTTGGATCCTTTTATCGTGGCATGGGACAGTTTAACAAATCTGCGGAGTTCTTTGAGATAGCAAAGCGTCTGGTATTTGTGCATATCGGAGACAAGACGGTGCAGTATGCGACCGTACTGAATAATCTGGCAGGAACATACCGCCTGGCAGGCAAATACGAAGAGGCAGCAGATCTGTTTAACGAAAGTGCACTGATCTATTCCACAACGATCGGAAAAGATAATTCGTACTATTGTAGCATTTTAAATAATCTGGCATTGGTATATCAGGATATGAAAGAGTATGACAAGGCAGAAGAGATGTTGACAGATGCATTGAAGTCATCCAGAAAACTGGAAAACAGCGCGATGGATGTGGCAATCACCTACTCAAATCTTGGTGCATTGTGCCTGGAAATGGGTGATTATACACGAGCAGAAGAAGATCTCAGAGAAAGTGTCGATATCTATGAGCGGTTAGATACCAATCATCAGGTACATCTGGCATCCGTTTACAATTCACTTGGAATCCTGTATTATAAACAGGGTAAACTGGAAGAAGCAAAAGAGGCTTATCAGCAGGCACTGGAACTGACCTTATATCATTATGGCAAGAATCATGAATATGAGATTCTCTGCAGAAATATTGCTGCGATTGAGGAAGCAGTCCGTAATGCCTGATACATAAGACAGGATGTGAATATTATGAAATATCTGATTATTGGTGCCGGAGGCACAGGAGGACCGAGGGAAAGTTTCAAAGAAATGATCCGCGAGATCGGAGCGTTGGCGGAAGCGATGGGTCATCCATTTCACAAGGATATGGTGACGAGAAATCTGGAGGTGTTATCCACACTGGCACCGGAAGCAACAACTTCTATGCAGAGAGATGTTATGGCAGGCAAGCCGTCGGAGATTGACGGTCTGGTGTATGAAATGGTAAGACTCGGTAAGGAATATGATGTGCCGGTACCGGAATATGAAAAAGTCGCAGCAAAGCTTTCAAAAGAATTAAAATAGCAGGAGGCAGATGACAGTATGCTGGAACGGGGAAATCAATTTATAGAGAAATGGATGGCGTTTGTGACGCCGTTATGCATGCTGGTGGGCATCAGCTTCCCCCGGTACTCCCAGATGGCCATCCACGCCGTGGAATATGCCCGGGACCGGGGCGCCGACGTAGTGGCCATCACCGACGGGCAGATGT
>OGQI01001582.1_pt1 | contig 15164 bp, 18 predicted proteins | sample 1553171 | NCBI WGS metagenome assembly OGQI01 (sample SAMEA2579988, study PRJEB22360) | human gut metagenome | biome: human gut; feature: human-associated habitat; material: faeces | place: Denmark | collected 2008/2010
GTGTTTATTCAAAAAAATATGGGATTGATACCGAAAATGATTTGCAGACAGAAGTCCGTGAGCAGGTGACAAAAGCCATTGCGGATTTGAAGAACTGGGAGAAGAAACTTCTTATAAAATTGCAGCAAAATTAAAAATGGGGCATAGCTCGCGACATGAGCTATGCCCCATTCTTAACGGGGATAAAAGAGTGTGATGATGTATGAACTTTACTACATCCCGAACTTTCTGTCCAGCGTCCTGTATTGCAGCGTCTCGGACAGATGCGCCGTGTCCAGTACCTCGCTGCCGTCGAGATCGGCCACGGTCCGGGCTACGCGCAGAATGCGGTCATAGGCGCGGGCGCTGTAGCCCATGCGTTCAAACGCACCGCGCAGCAGCTTTTCGGCGGCGGGGGCAAGCGGGCAGTAGCGGCGCAGCATACCGCTGGGCAGCTGGGCGTTGCAGGTAAAGCCAAGGCCTTGGTAGCGCTGGGCCTGCATGGCGCGTACCGCGGCCACCCGCGTGCGGATGTCAGCGCTCGGCTCGCCGCCGGTTTTGGCGGCAAGGGCGTCGGCTCGGCGACCCTCACCGAGGACCAGCTCGATTCGACCGTGGCAAGCTACAGCTACAACGGCAAGAAGAGCGACATCACCGCGCGCGAGGCCATTGAGAGCCAGTACAGCCTCGACACCGTCAAGGATGGCGATGGCAACTACACCGCTCCCTCTGCCGACGTCATCCTGTCCTACGTGCGCAACAAGATCCTGCTCGACGCTGCCGAGGACGAGGGCATCACCGTCTCTTCTAAGGAGATGAAGAAGTACGCCGAGGATTCCATCGGCACTTCGGACTACAAGACCATGGCCACGCAGTATGGCGTGTCCAAGGACCAGGCCAAGCAGATCGTCCGTCAGTCCGCGACGCTGCAGAAGCTCTACAAGAAGAAGGTGGGCGATAGCTCCGCAAGCATGCCGACCGCCCCGACCGAGCCTGCTGACGGCAACGAGGAGACCGCGAGCAAGGACTACGCCGATTACATCATCAAACTTGCCGGCGACGAGTGGGATAGCTCGAAGGGTACCTGGAAGGACGAGAACGGCACCTACGCTAAGGCCTTTGCCGACGATGCCTTTACGGCCGATAGCGCCACCTATAAGCAGGCCATGACCGCCTACTACACTGCTTACCAGCAGTACTCTTCGCAGGCTTCGAGCGCCAGCTCCAAGTGGACCGAGTATGCTAACGGCCTCTACGCCAAGGCCAACATCAGCATCTACGGCCTGTTTGCGTAAAGAGTCGCACGGCTCATCGAGCATCTAGCCGATAGACAGCAGAAAGTCCGCCAGTACGGAAGTCGTTCTGGCGGACTTTTTGCGTTGAGGGCGTGATTGGCGGCTTAATTATGGCTATTCATCTTTAAGTCCAAAAAGGTTATCGGCTTCATCGTCAGGCATATATTCCAGTACATCGCCCGGTTGGCAGTCGAGTGCCCGGCATATCGCGTCAAGAGTTGAAAAACGTATGGCAGAAACCTTGCCCGTCTTAATGCGTGACATATTGACCTGGGAGATGCCCACGCGTCCCGCAAGCTCTTTGGATGAGATCTTGCGTTCGGCGAGCATGCGGTCAAGCCGCAGAATAATCATGGATTCCCCCTAGAGCAACTCGTCATCTTGTTTTTGCAGGATATACCCGTAGCGGAAGATGCTGGCAATCAGGCAAATAATCAGGCCCGCAAAGAGCATGGAGGGCTCGAATAACTGGCCGGCGAACGCATCCGTAAAGCTGCCGCCAAATCCTGAGAGTATCATTCCCGTGATTACGGCACCAAGAAGCCTCACGGCAACGCCGCCGATAAGGAATAAATGTCCTACTCGACGAAGTGTCTGGTTACATTCAAGGTCAAAGGGCCTGCCTTCCTTTTCAATGTTTAAGAAAAGCCTGCGCACGCTTAGCGCGATGGTAAGCGCGAGGCATGTCATCAAGAGGCTCCCTATGGCAGTGTGACCATCGTGTGCGACGAGCATAAGTGGGGTCTGCGCATCGGTACCGACGATAGCCAGGCACGGCCCTTCGCCGCCTTGAAGTTCTACGGATTGGAGACACGACCCTTGGGAGAGGCTAGGCAATACGAGTAGAAGGTCAATCGCAATGACTGCGAGAAGTCCCAGAGCGAGCGCCACGGTGGTGCAGATTGTGGCCCATTTGCAGATGCGAGTGAGCTTCCTCAGATCGGCTATTGCCTGTTCACGGTCGATGGCTTCATTCGATTTGGATACGTTCCAGCGGATCATAGCTCCTCCAACCAATGTCTTGGATGATACTTGTATCTCATATCATATTTAATGATAAACGATAAACAATTACAGATTAGAGTAAGTAATGTTTGTGAGACGAATAGCGAGAGCTATGGCTCATTTTGGGTGTCGGAGTTTGGCGCGCGGGGGATGAGGACAAATGTCAAAACTTCCCTTGATCGCGCAAGCGCTCCATTGTGTTTCCCTAATTCATCTGGGAAAACGACTGCAAACGATTGCAAGTAACCGGTGAACGGTCGAAAACTACCGTTCACCGATAATCTCAAAACTGGTTCTAACTGGTATTAAGTCAAAAAGACCAATTCACATATCTTCACAATGACCTGCAATTTTTCTACACGCTATTTTTAGCCGCCCTGCGTTGTTTAGACACAGGAAAAGATCCGATCTTTTGCCAAAGCATTTCGGAACGGTTTCAAAACCGCAGGTAGAAGTGTTAACGACCGGTAAACGGTCGATTTATCACCGTGAGCGGTGCAAAAACGTTTTACCGTATGAATCAACGAAAGCGACCTCTTCTGGGGTGATATAGTGACAACAACACGTCACGTGGTTACTACCAGTTTAGAAACCACTGGTCTTCAAAGTACGCTTTCTAAGAAGCTTTAAGGGCGAGCGCCCGCTGGCTTCCGAAAATCATCGGACTCAGATCGTACACACCTTCGGAAGGGAAATTTGAATGGTTGGCTTTATTCTTACCGGTCATGGACAGTTCGCACCCGGCCTCGCAAGCGCTATCGCTATGGTTGCTGGCGACCAGCCCGCTTTTACCGTCGTTCCTTTTGAGGGCGACCAGGCTGCTTCCTACGGTGAGGATCTCCGCGCCGCTATTACCGCCATGCGCGAGGAGTGCGATGGCGTGCTCGTCTTTACCGACCTGCTTGGTGGCACCCCGTTCAACCAGTCGATGATGATTGCCCAGGATGTCGACAACGTCGAGGTTCTGACCGGCACCAACCTTCCCATGGTTATTGAGCTTCTGTTCCTCCGCGGCAACGCCACGCTCGCCGAGCTTGGCGAGCAGGCCGTGACCGTTGGCCAGACGGGCATCACCGCCCAGACGGTCGCATCCGTTGCCGGCTCCGAGGAAGAGGATATCTTCGGCGACGAGGACGGCATCTAATGGCCGATTTCGGAGCCAACGTCCTGAGCTCCTCGGTTGCCCTTTTAGGCCTGCTTGTCATCATGGGCTTGATTTACACCATCTGGTCGCAAATCAACATGAAGAAGAAGCAGAAGTACTTCAAGGAGCTGCACACCGAGCTCAAGCCGGGTCAGGAGGTTCTTTTCGCCGGCGGTATCTATGGAACCGTCAAAGGCATCGAAGGCGAGAAGGTCCAGATCAAAGTCCGATCCGGAGCCGTCGTAGATGTTTCGCGTTACGCGATTCAGGAGATCAAGTAACTGTCGTCAGCAAATAACGAAAGGAAGCTGATCAACATGGCAGAACCCAACATTCTTCTTACCCGCATCGATAACCGACTGGTCCATGGTCAGGTTGCCACCCAGTGGAACTCCACTCTGGGCTCCAACCTCATCCTCGTCGCTAACGACGACGTGGCGTCCAACACCATGCGCCAGAACCTCATGAAGATGGCCGCTCCCGCCGGCGTCGCTACGCGTTTCTTCTCCCTGCAGAAGACCATCGACGTCATTGGCAAGGCGAGCCCGCGCCAGAAGATCTTCATCGTGGCCGAAACACCGGAAGACGTGCTTACGCTCGTCAAGGGCGGTGTGCCTATAAAGAAGGTAAACATCGGCAACATGCACATGTCGGAAGGAAAGCGCCAAGTCGCCACCTCCGTCGCAGTTAACGACGAGGATGTCGCTGCGTTTAAAGAGCTGCAGGAATTGGGGGTGGAGTTGGAGATCAGGCGCGTTCCGAGCACGCCTGTTGAGGACACGAGCAAGCTCTTCTCGTAATCCTCGTGATCCACGTTGTCAGGAGTGAAACCCTGACGTTCTGTACGTGATATCCAAAGTGCGTACATTCATTTTGAAAGGAGGAGCAAGATGGAATACTCGATCATCCAGATCGCTCTGGTCTTCGTCGTCACGTTCATCGCGGCAATCGACCAGTTTGACTTCCTCGAGTCTCTCTATCAGCCCATCGTCACCGGCGCCGTCATCGGTCTTATCCTTGGCGACCTCAACACCGGTCTTCTCGTGGGTGGTACCTATCAGCTCATGACGATCGGCAACATGCCGATCGGAGGCGCTCAGCCGCCTAACGCCGTCATCGGCGGCATCATGGCAGCCATTCTCGCTATCGCCACGGGCCTTGAGCCCAACGCGGCAGTCGGCCTCGCCATTCCGTTCGCTCTGCTTGGCCAGCTCGGCGTTACCCTGGTCTTCACGCTTATGTCCCCGCTTATGTCCACGGCCGATAACATGGCTCATAACGCGGACACCAAGGGCATCGAGCGCCTGAACTACTTCGCCATGGCTCTGCTCGGCCTGATCTTCGCTGTCGTCGTCACCCTGTTCTTCATCGCTGGCGCTACCATCGGTCAGACCATCGCTTCCGCCATCCCGACTTGGCTGCAGACCGGTCTGTCCGCTGCAGGCGGCATGATGCGCTTCGTCGGCTTCGCCGTCCTGCTCAAGGTTATGATGAACCGCGATATGTGGGGCTTCTTCCTCATGGGCTTTGGCCTCGCGCTCATCACCGTTGCCAACGATTCGCTGGCAACCCCTGCTCTGCTCATCCTCGCTCTCATCGGCTTCGGCATCGCTTTCTGGGACTTCCAGCAGCAGACCGAGCTGAAGGGTGCAGCTGTTTCTGACGGAGGTGACTTCGAAGATGGCATCTAATGAGTATGTGATCCCGGAGCACTACGAGGATCTCACTCCTGCTCCGCAGCTCGACCAGAAGACCCTCAACAAGATGGCTTGGCGCTCCTGCTTCCTGCAGGCATCGTTCAACTACGAGCGCATGCAGGCCGCTGGCTGGCTCTACTCCATCATCCCCGGTTTGGAGAAGATCCACACCAACAAGAACGACCTCGCGGCTTCCATGAGCCACAACCTGGAGTTCTTCAACACCCACCCGTTCCTTGTCACCTTTGTTATGGGCATCGTGCTTTCGCTCGAGCAGAACAAGGTTGACATCCCCACGATCCGCGCCGTCCGCGTCGCCGCAATGGGCCCGCTCGGTGGTATCGGTGACGCCCTGTTCTGGCTGACGCTCGTGCCTATCACGGCCGGCATCACCTCCAACATGGCCATCAACGGCAACGCCGCTGCACCGATCATCTTCCTGGTGATCTTCAACGTCGTCCAGTTCGCTCTGCGCTTCTGGCTCATGAACTGGTCCTACAAGCTTGGCACCAGCGCTATTGACGCTCTGACCGCCAACATGCAGGCCTTCACGCGTGCCGCTTCCATCATGGGCGTCTTCGTCGTCGGTTGCCTGGTCGTCACCATGGGTGGCACCCAGATCAACCTCCAGATTCCCAACGGCACCACCCGTGGTCTCTCCGCTACTACCGTGATCGTCTCCGAGAAGGAGGCCGAGAACTTCACCGGTATGGAGGGCATCGATACCGAGACCGCTGAGGCCGGTACCATCGCCATGACCGATAAGGACGGCAACGCCCTTACCGCTTCCGATGCCGACGGCAACGCTGTCGAGTGCGGCGTCACCGATCTGGGTAACGGCATGGAGTCCGTGACCTACGGCACCGTTACCGAGGATCCGGTCAACTTCTCTGTTGCCGACACCCTCAACACCATCGTCCCGAAGCTCGTCCCGCTTATGCTTACGCTGCTGCTTTACTACATGTTCGCTAAGCACAGCTGGACCCCGACCAAGGGCATTCTCCTGCTCTTCGTCCTTGGCATCCTGGGCGCTGGCCCGCTTGGTCTCTGGCCGAGCATCTGGTAAGGCTCTAGCTTGAGGGGTGTGTCCCTACGCGGCTCACACCCCGACCCCTTAAGCCATGTGTATGTTAAAAGCCGCGTGCTCGAAAGAGCGCGCGGCTTTTGTTTTCTTAATGATTCGGGTGTGGCAGACAGATAATGCATAACACCCTAGGTAGTTAGCCGAATTCGAGCAAAAGGGAGGATAGGATGGCGATCGGAGCGCGTAAGCAACCGCTGTACGATCAGCTGGTCGATATTCTGACCGAAAAGATTGACCATGAATATCGCGCCGGTGACATGATTCCTTCCGAGCGCGAACTTTCGGAGCGCTATGGTCTCTCGCGCACTACGGTACGCCTGGCTCTGCAGGAACTGGAGCGTTTAGGACTGGTGGTTCGGCAGCACGGTCGCGGTACCTTTGTGACCGACCGTTCGGCAAAAGCAACCAATCTTATGCAGTCCTACAGCTTTACCGAGCAGATGCGCGCGATGGGTCGAGAACCCGAGACCACGATTCTCGAGTTTTGCGAGATGGAGGCCGATAAGAATCTGGCCGAGCATATGGGATTGCGCATCGGTGATCGCATTTTTAAGCTCAAGCGCCTTCGCTCTGCCGACAACATGCCCATGATGGTCGAACGCAGCTATCTACCGGTTCGTCAATTTCTGTCCCTAAAGCGACCGCTGCTGGAGCGTAAGCCGCTTTACGATGTGATTGAGCAGGACTTTCAGCAAAAGATTCGCGTGGCCGAAGAGGAGTTCTATGCGAGCATAGCCCGTCCCACCGATGCCCACCTTTTGGGAATTGTCGAGGGCTCGCCTGTGCTCGATTTGGTCAGGACTACGTATAACGAGTCAAACGAGGTACTGGAGTACACACTCTCGGTTGCTCGTGCCGATCAGTTTAAATACAAGGTTTACCACCAGCGCAGTAACTAGTGCTCGCATCGTTTCCATATGGTGATTCTTTGCATTTAACTGGTTACTACCAGATAACCAACCGAAGTGTATAATTGCACGTCAGAGGATTACTTCTAGAGAGAGGTATTAGAAATGTTCGAGAAGAGTGTCGAGGAGCTCACCGAGCTCGGCGCCCAGATCACCACGGCCGAGATTGCTCAGCAGCCCGAGCTTTGGCGTGATACGCTCAACATCTATCGCGAGAACAAGGAGGCCATCGAGGCCTTCCTGGCCGAGGCTCGCGCTATGGGCGAGGGTCGTCTGTCCGTTGTCTTCACCGGTGCCGGTACGTCCGACTACGTTGGCGATACCTGCGCCCCGTACCTGCGTCACGCTGGCAACACTGATCTCTACGACTTTAAGCCCATCGCCACGACCGACATCGTGAGCGCTCCGCGCGACTTCCTGCGCGCCGAGGATCCCACGCTCGTGGTTTCCTTTGCCCGCTCTGGCAACAGCCCCGAGAGCCTTGCCGCCGTTGCCGTTGCCAAGGAGCTCGTCCACAACGTCAAGTTCCTCAACATCACCTGCGCTCCCGAGGGCAAGCTCGCCGTCGAGTCTGCCGATGATTCCAATGCGCTGACGCTGCTCATTCCGCGCGCCAACGACAAGGGCTTCGCCATGACCGGTTCTTATTCCTGCATGACCCTGCTCTCCACCCTTATTTTCGACACTGCCTCTGACGAGCAGAAGGCCGAGTGGGTCGAGACCATCGCCAAGATGGGCGAGGAGGTTATCGCTCGCGAGTCCGAGGTCGCCGATTACCTCGCTGGCGACTTCAACCGCGTGACCTACCTGGGCTCCGGCTCCTTTGGCGGCCTTGCTCAGGAGAGCCAGCTTAAGATTCTCGAGCTTGCTCACGGCCTGGTTGCTACTTCTTACGACACTTCCATGGGCTATCGTCACGGACCCAAGTCCTTCGTCGACGATAAGACGCTCGTCTTCGTGTTCGTCAACAACGACGCCTACACCCGTCAGTACGACATCGACATCCTCAACGAGATCGGTGGCGACAAGATCGCTCAGCACACCGTCGCCGTTCAGCAGGAAGGTGCCACCGTCTATGAGGGTGAGTCCTTCACCTTTAAGGGCTACGAGGCACTTCCCGAGGGCTACCTTGCTCTGCCGTTCGTGATGTTTGCCCAGGCTATCAGCCTGCTCAACTCCGTGCGCGTGGGCAACACGCCCGATACGCCGAGCCCCACCGGCACGGTCAACCGCGTGGTTAAGGGCGTGACGATTCACCCCTTCACCGCTTAATCGCGTCCCCCTGTAAGGGCGCCCGTCCGCTCATAACGGCGGGCGGGCGCTTTTTGTTTTACGTGTGCTGGGTATAAGCATCACCACAGTCAACTGCTTTAGAAGCAAGGAGTGCATATGAGCACGTACGCAATTAAGGCTGACAAGTTCTTCTTGCCGGCAGGCCCGCAACTGGGCGGCTATCTTATGGTCGAGGATGGCGTCTTTGGCGCCTGGCAGGCCGACGAGCCCTCTTGCGAGATGAAGGACTACACGGGATCGTGGATCGCGCCGGGTATGGTCGATACTCACATCCATGGCTTCTACAACCACTCAACTACCGATAACGATCCCGAGGGCATCGATATCAGCTCGACCGAGCTCGCCCGTCGCGGTACCACCAGCTGGCTGCCCACGACGTTCACCGATGGCGTCGAGCAGATCAAGGACGCCTGCGCCGCTATCGCCCAGGCGGACGAGGGTCGTGGTCCCGACTTCTGCGGTGCTCGCATTCAGGGCATCTACCTGGAGGGCCCCTTCTTTACCATGAAGCACGTGGGCGCGCAGAACCCCGCTTATCTGATCGATCCCTCCGAGGAGGTCTTCGATCAGTGGCAGGAGGCTGCGGGTGGTCGCATCGTTAAGAGCGCCATGGCGGCCGAGCGCGACGGTGCCGCTGCTTATGCGGCTGCTCTGAATGCCAAGGGAGTGGTGACCAGCATCGGTCACTCCGACGCCACCTACGATGAGTGCATCGCCGCCATCAACGCCGGCGCCAGCTGCTTTACGCATACCTATAACGGCCAGCGCGGGCTGCATCACCGTGAGCCCGGTGTCGTGGGTGCTGCCATGTCCACGCCCGAGACCTACGCCGAGATCATCTGTGATGGCAAACACGTAAACCCCGCTGCCATCAAGGCGCTGCTGCAGGCAAAGGGCTGGCAGCATACGGTGCTCATCACCGACTGCCTTGGCTGCGGCGGCATGCCCGAGGGCAGCTACACCAGTGGCGGCATGGACGTCATCATGAAGGACAACCTGTGCTGGCTCGCCGACGGCAAGAGCATTGCCGGTTCGGTGCTCACGCTTGCCCAGGGCGTTAAGAACATCGTCGACTGGGGCATCGCCAGCGCCGATATCGCCATTCGCATGGCAACCGAGGTGCCGGCACGCTCCGCGCACATCGAGGATAAGTGCGGCAGCATCATGCCGGGTCGCGACGCCGACTTTGTCGTGTTCGACCATGAGCTTACCCTCGTCGAGACGTATGTTGGCGGCCAGAGCGTCGGCAACGCCTTTACCGAGTAACGATAGAAAAAGACGGCGGGCCCGAATCTGCTCGGACCCGCCGTATGGGGTAAACGCTCAAAAGCACCTTCACAGTTACAGCTTGTTAGCGATCTTCTTTGCCGTGCGCTTAACGCCGGCCACCAGGCCTCCCGCAGGATGCTCCTTCTCGTATGCTAGGCGCTTTTCGCGCTTGGCGTACTCTTCGACGATGATGTCGCCATACTCGTCTTCGATCTTGTCGAAGAAGTCGACGGCGCCCTTAATTTCCTCAGCGGTTGGGTGTCCCTTTTGGACACCGCCGGTGAGTTTGAACGGCCCCCACGTATCAAAGCCGGGGCAGCCGTAGACACCCATAAAGATGGCCTGCCTCATGCGGCAGATGCCATCGATATCCTTGCCGTACCACTTGTTTTTGCCGCCATAGGTCATAAGGCCAAACACCTTGTCCTGCGGCTGGAGCACGTTCGTGAGCACGCGTGCCATGTCCTTGTCGATCTCGGAGTAATAGATGCCCGTGGCGACACCGATCAGATGGTATTCGTGCAGGTCGGGATACTCGTTTTTGCCGAGCGCCTTGACGTCGAGGGTATCGATCTCGGGGTGTGCCTCGACGATGGCGTCCACGAGCTTTTTCGTATTGCCGTGATGGCGCGAGGCGTAGAGGATGATGGTTCGCATAAGAAGGCCTTTCAGCTGTAATTGCATCAATGTCTATATGGTACCCCGTTGCATGGCTGGGATACCGGACGCATCGATGAACGTGCGGGTTTGTCCTTTGGTTAGGGCCGAGACGGGTACTTGCGAGCAAAAAGCAGTTGTTCGAAAGGATGGGCAATGGAATACGCTCTCTCCAACGATTCGATTTCTATTAAGGTGTCCACGGCCGGCGGCTCGTTTACCTCGATTGAGGCCGACGGTCGCGAGTATTTGTGGCAGGGCGATCCCGCCGTGTGGTCCGGCCAGGCGCCGATTTGCTTCCCGATTTGCGGAGGCTTGCGTGACAACAACGCCATGACGTTTGCCGGACATCATGTGAAGCTTGCACGCCACGGCTTTGCGCGCAAGCAGGAGTGGAAGCTGTTGAGCCAAGACGAGAACGAGCTGGCGATGTGCCTGGCTTCGGAGGATAACGCCGCGCTGCTGAGCGATTATCCGTACCCGTTTAAGCTTGTCGCTCGTTATACGCTTGAGGACGCCGCCGTGCGTGTCGCCTATGAGGTTACCAACGAGGGTACCGAGGACATGCCGTTCTTTATCGGCGGTCATCCCGGCTTTAGGTGTCCGCTCGATGAGGGCGAGGCCTATACGGACTACGAGTTGCGCTTTGAGAAAGACGAGGCTGCGGAGCTTTGCACCGCTGTCCCTTCGACTGGCTTGATTGACGTGGCAAACCGCTCCAAGAACCCCATGGTGGGGAAGACGCTGCCTCTGTCACATGAGCTCTTCGATTTTGCGGAGACCATCTTTGACGTGCTCGAGAGCCGTCAGGTCACGCTTTCCAAAAAGGGCGAGGACAAGGGCGTCCGCCTGAGCTTTGAAGGCTTCCCATATCTCATTGTGTGGAGCAAGCCCGAGGGCGATTTTGTGGCGGTTGAGCCTTGGGGCGGTCTTTCGACCTGTTCCGATGAGGACGATGTGCTTGAGCATAAGCGCGGCTGCCTTGTCGCCAAGCCCAAGGAGACCGTCGTTCGCTCGTTCACGATTGAGATTCTGTAATTCCGTTTTGTCGACTCGTATCGCGAGGCACAAGGAGCCTGCGAGATAAGGAGCTAAAAATGATCCTCACCGTTACGATGAACCCGTCTGTCGATACGCGCTATCAGCTCGATGAGCTCGTCATCGACGACGTCAACCGTGTGACGCCCGAAAAGACCGCCGGCGGCAAGGGCCTCAACGTGGCCCGTGTCCTTGGTCAGTTGGGCGACGACGTTGTGGCAACCGGCCTGCTTGGTGGCCATATGGGCGCCTATATGGCCGAGCTCATGGACGCTAACGGCATTAAGAATGATTTTGTGCCCATCAAGGGCGAGACTCGCATTTGCCTCAACATCCTCCACGCCGGCAACCAGACCGAGCTGCTCGAGAGCGGCCCGACGATTGCCCCCGAGGAGCTCGATGCCTTTACCGCCAAGTTCGCCGAGCTTGCGAGCAAGGCCGATGTCGTTACCATCTCGGGTTCGCTGCCCCGCGGCGTCGAGGCGGACTACTACGCCAAGATCACGGGCATTGCCGAGAACGCCGGCGCCAAGGTGCTGCTCGATACCTCGGGTGCCTCTCTCGAGGCCGCCCTTAAGTCCGAAATTAAGCCCGAGCTGGTCAAGCCTAACCTGACCGAGATCAACGGCCTTTTGGGTACGAGCTTTACCACCGACGATGTGGACGAGCTCCGCGCCGCGCTCGCCTCTGATGCCCGCTTCTCCGATATCCCCTGGGTCGTCGTGTCCATGGGTGCTGCCGGCTCCGTTGGCTTCCACAATGGCCGTGCGTTCCGCGCAAAGACGCCCGACATCCCTGCCGTTAACGCCACGGGCTCTGGTGACTCCACTATCGCTGGCTTCGCGCATGCCATTGCTGCTGGCGCAGACGACGAGACGGTGCTGCGTACCGCCAACACCTGCGGCAAGCTCAATGCCATGGATCCCATGACCGGCCATCTGGTCATGGACCGTTGGGACGAGGTCTACAACGGCGTTGTCGTGACCGAGCTGTAAAAGCCTGGGCGTCGGCCCCGGCATTGCTTGCTAGCTCATGTCGACGACAAGTGCGGTAGCATTATGCTGGGGCGCGACGCCGAGTTTGTCGTGTTCAATCCCGACCTTACCCTGGTCGAGGCGTATGTGGGTGGCAACAGCGTCGGTAACGTGTTTGCCGAGTAGCCGCCAAAGAAGCGATCCGAGAGGGGATTTAGATGATTTACGGTGCATTGGGCGATATCGAGGAGTATCGCGGAATGCTCAAGGGCCTCGACGTGCTGATCGACTGGCTCGAGGAGAACGACCCGGGGGGCCTGGGGGCCGCCAGCCATCCGATTCTGGGCGACAAGGTCTTTGCGAACGTCATGGCGCCCACGACGCGTCCCGAGGCCGAGGCTCACTACGAGACGCACCAGCGCTATCACGACCTGCAGATCGATGTCGAGGGTCGCGAGGCCTTTAAGGTTGCCACGGGCAGCCTGACGCTGGTCCAGGAGTTTGACGAGAAGGACGACTACGATCTGGTCGATTCCGACGCCTCGATCGCCGGCGATCTTGCTGACGATAAGTTTGCACTGTTCGTTGCCGGCGAGCCTCATATGCCCACGCTCGAGTTCCCGGACGATGGCGCGCAGCCGGTCAAGAAGATCTGCTTTAAGCTGCTTGCAGATGCTTACTGGGAGGAGTAGCGAGCTGCTCGGCTGAGCTGTTCGTGTTGTGAGCGTTTTCCTTTGGAGGAGCGCGCTTAGACCCCGCTGATCGCGGTTCCTTTGCGGATTGCGGCTGGCGGGGCTTTCTGTTTTTTCGCCAACTCGGTGGACTTCGGGTTTAATGCTTAGGGGCGGGGATTTACCAAAGTGAAATTTTAATGGAAAGAAACCCAGCTGCAACAATTGCCCTGGTGAGGGCTCGAATTGGCCATATAGATCTAAAATAGTCACGATATACAAATGTCGAGAGTCGTTGGGGATATAGATGAAAAGAACTAAGGGTTTTCTTTTGTTGGTAATGATGCTGCTCGGACTGTTCTGCCTGAGTGGCCCTTCTTGGGCCGAGACTGCCTGTCCTGAAGGTGAGCCTCAGCAGTCTTATACGGGCAGCCTGCTGATAACTGCTAAGGAGGGCGATGCCGACTCTCAGTCTGGGGTAAATCCCCTTGCCACTTTTGAGGGGGACGGCGGAACGGTCAAGCTTGACCATATTGGTAGCGGGATTTTGAGGTGGCAAGTTCTTCCGGACAAAATTGCGAACGATCCCTTCTCTTTTGCTGGAACGATATATCTATACAAGGTTGTGGGCGGAAAACAAAAATACGTCGATTGCTATCCGACAAACGGGTCTGGAATTGCATTCACCGGCATTTCGGGGCAGATTGATACACATGTACGAAAGGGAACCTATGTGGTGCGTTGGGTTGGAGCTGCTGCAGGCCCGATATGGATTGCGGTCTTGCGCCCCGATGTCCAAATAGGTTTCTCTCTCTAGACGGGAAGTTGCTCATGGACGCCATATATGACGGAGATGACTGGGTCGATCATTATACTTGGCGCCTGGTCGGCTCGAACGACAATGGGGATGTGGTGTTTGATGGACTATGTCCAAAGCATCTCCATCCTTTTGTCTCGTCGTTAATTGAGAGTTCCGCTCGTGTTGCCCCCTACAGCTCGGCATCGCTTCATGATACGGACGTTTTGAAGACCATAAGGGAATCAATTGACGAGGGCACGATGAGCGGCCCGCTGTTTTCTCGGCTTGTGGGGCTAGATGAGATTGGCTCGAAACGACTGCTTGCGGGCGAAAAGGTGGAGCTCACTTATCGGTCGATGATTTCAATCCTGCGGCTAGCCGATGTTCTTCGCAAATAAATGAGCAGGAAGCGATCGACGTGGCGATGCTTGGGTTGGCGCGCACGCAATCAGAATCGGCAACAAAAAAGCCGCCCGAAGGCGGCTATCTTGTGCAATGGAGCCAGCGACCGGGCTCGAACCGGTGACCCCCGCTTTACGAGAGCGGTGCTCTACCAACTGAGCTACGCTGGCGGCCATGTGGTGACGCAACTGAGGCGTCAACGGCTGTCTATGATACGGGACATCGCACATCCGTGCAAGTGTTCTGACGGCTTTTCTCACTTTAAATGCACTAATATTGGAGACGTGATGTCTCGCTCTTACGAGTCTCAAACAGAATGGGACTGCCATGGCTCAACCCAAGATCCTTCTCATGCGTATCGATGACCGGTTTATTTACGGGCAAGACGTTGAGCTGTGGAACGAGGCTATGGGTTCCAACCTCGTCCTAATCGTCAACGACGAGATTGCGGCGGATTCGCGCAAGTGGGCGCCTATGAGAGTCGCGGCGCCCGAGGGCGTGTGGACGCGGTTTTTCTCGGTGCAAAGGACCATCGACATCATTCATACCGCAACGCCGCGCCAATGGATTCTCATCATGGTGGCGTCGCCCGCGGATGCGCTCGCGCTGGTCAAGGGCGGTGTGCCCATTACCAAGATCAGTATCGGTCACATGCAAGCAGGGGAGGGCAAGCGTCCCGCGACGCCCACAGTTGCCGTAGACGACACAGACGTCGCCGCCTTCAAAGAGCTGCAAGAACTCGGCATAGAGCTAGAAATCCGCTCCCTCCCCAGCTCCAATCCCGACCCCATTCAACTAGTCGTTGGGGACACCCTTGGCACTTGGGGACGTTCCTTTTAATATGAGCAGGACATTGTCAAGAGGCAAAATCGGGCCTGGCCCCAACGATGTGGTGTCAGGCCCCCTCCCTATATCAGCCCGTCCGCGGCGACCTCGGCGTGTCTTTCCG
>OGQI01001599.1_pt1 | contig 15074 bp, 12 predicted proteins | sample 1553171 | NCBI WGS metagenome assembly OGQI01 (sample SAMEA2579988, study PRJEB22360) | human gut metagenome | biome: human gut; feature: human-associated habitat; material: faeces | place: Denmark | collected 2008/2010
CAGCGCAAGAACTATGACGGGCGTATCTCTCAGGACAATAAAGCATGGGCAAAAAGCATTCCTATGCTGGAGGACAGCGGCGCTTCCCGCCACTGTGCCTATCTGGTGGTAGATCAGGTCAATCCCGGTTTGACCGACCTGTTCACCAGACAGTTCCGAAAAGTCGCTCAAGAACAGCAGAAAAGCTCTGTCCTGCAAAAGCTCAAGCAGGAACCGCCCGCCCATAAGCCTGCCGCCCCGAAGAAACAGGAGCCGGAGCGATGAGCAGCCCCAAGCGCAAGCGGGATGTGCCGGTTCTGTTTTGGGTATCCGCTGATGAAATGGAGTTGATTCAGCAGAAAATGGCACAGTTTGGGACAAAAAACCTGAGCGCCTATCTGCGGAAAATGGCTGTGGACGGCTATGTGGTGCAGCTGGATTTGCCGGAACTGAAAGAACTGGTATCCCTGCTGCGCAGGAGCAGCAACAACTTAAACCAGCTGACCCGCAAGGTGCATGAGACCGGGCGGATTTATGATGTCGATTTGGAGGATATATCCCAGCGGCAGGAACAGTTATGGGACGGAGTTAAAGAGATACTGACACAACTCTCCAAACTTTCGTAACCGGGACAAATACCCCATCTGCGGAGGGAGGAACGGCGTTTCTTCGCCGCGCCTTCCTCCGCTTTTTCTTTTTGCCCGTATCCTTGCCTTTTGGCTGTGAGACAGGGATAATGGAATCAGGAACAGGAACTGTGATTTTGGGAGGAGGCATAACAATGAGGGCATTGGTGTTTTTGTTAAAACTGTTGTTGAAGATTTTGGTAGCTCCGGTAATTCTGACACTGACCCTGTTCGTTTGGATTTGTGTGGGGATCGTCTATGTTTCCGGTCTGGTGCTGGGGCTTATCAGCATGGTGATCGCCCTGTTGGGCGTGGCGGTCCTGCTGACCTGTTCCCTGCAAAACGGCATTATCCTGCTGGTGATGGCATTCCTTATTAGTCCCTATGGTCTGCCGATGGCTGCCATCTGGCTGCTGGGCAAGGTGCAGGACTTGAAGTTTGCCATTCAGGATTTGGTTTATGGATAAAATGCGCGGTCACAAAAATGCCAGACAGTGTCTGTTAAATTGCCATATTTACTTCTGTGCTACATCCGTGTATAATAGTAGCACGAAAGGAAGTGATAGATGTGACCAAATCAGAACGGTTTGAGCAATTAGACAGACTTCTGACCGAGCATGATGGGATGCTGCAAACCGCACAGGTAATCGCCAGTGGAATTGTAAAACCCATTTTTTATGAATATGTCAAAGAGAAAAATCTTCAGCAGGTTGCTCACGGAATTTATGTCTCCGAGGACACCTGGATTGATGCGATGTTTCTGTTACATCTGCGATGTGGTCAGGCAGTATTTTCCCATGAATCAGCGCTATTTTTCCATGACTTGACAGACCGGGAACCATCTCCATACGCTATCACGGTGCGCAGAGGGTACAGCACCACTCGCTTAAAGGCAGAGGGCCTTTCTGTTTACACCATCAAACCAGAACTATATGAGGTAGGGCTGACAACTGGCCAAACACCTTTTGGGCATACGGTTCCTGTCTATGATATGGAGCGCACCATCTGCGATCTGCTCCGCAGCCGAAGCAGCATGGAAATACAGACTTTTCAAGGTGCGCTGAAGATGTATGCCAGAAGAAAGGACAAGGATCTGCGGACTTTGATGCGGTATGCCGGTATGTTCCGGGTTGAAAAAATTTTACGGCAGTATTTGGAGGTGCTTTTATGATAAAGACAGCAAGGCAGCTAAAAGATTTGATTCGCAATCTTTCCAGAGAAAAATCTGCGGATGCACAGCTTTTAATGCGAAACTATATGATGGAGCGTTTTCTGGAGCGTATTTCCCTTTCTGAATATCGTGATAAATTTATTCTGAAAGGCGGGATGCTGGTAGCGGCAATGGTTGGACTGGATGCCCGTTCCACGATGGACTTGGACGCTACTGTAAAAGGAGCCAATGTTAATGTAGAGGACATCGAGAACCTGATTTCTGCTATTGTGAGTGTGCCGATTGATGATGGCGTCAAATTTCAGCTGAAAAGCATTTCAGAGATTATGGATGAAGCGGAGTATCCTGGGATTCGGGTCAGCATGACTACAACCTTTGACGGTGTGGTGACACCTTTGAAGATTGACATTTCCACAGGGGATGCCATTACCCCCAGGGAGGTACGCTACTCTTTCAAGCTGATGCTGGAAGATCGCTCCATTGACATTTGGGCATACAATCTGGAAACCGTTCTGGCTGAAAAGCTGGAAACAATCATCACCAGAACCACCACCAACACCCGCATGAGAGATTTCTATGACATTTATATTCTGGATCAGCTCCACGGGAACACATTGAACCGGCAGACGCTCCATGATGCGCTGCGGGCCACTGCCCACAAACGCGGGACAGAACAACATCTTGCAGAAGCTGCCGAAGTTTTTGAAGAAGTGGAAAATAGTCCGGTGATGCAGAAACTTTGGGAATCGTACCGTAAAAAATTTTCCTATGCGGCAGATCTGGAGTGGAACATCATCATGGGGGCGGTTCGCAGTTTATATGCGCTCAGTGAAAAGGAATCGAGCCTATGAAGAAGCATGGACATTATTGTAAAGTCTGCGGAGAATATAAGGCTAACGAAAAATTTTCCGGCAAAGGTCATGCGGCGCACATCTGTAAATCCTGTGCTTCTTTATCGCCGGAGAAACAAGCGGAGCAAATGACGGTAAACCGCTTACTGAATCTCCCTTGGCGGTTATCAAAGGAGCAGATTTCCTGGCTGAAAAACCGAATGAAAGATAAGCGCCCGGAAGTTCGTGCACTGGCAAAAGAACAATACGAGATGAGGTTTCCTCCGAAGCGGTTAGAGGACATCGAGGACGATTTTATAGAATAGCAAAAGCGGTCTGCACCATGCAGGCCGTTTCTTTTTTACTTTATAGGAAAGACCGCCTGAGGCGCTCTCTTGAATTGAAAAATGCCCGCACGGAGGCGGGCACGACGACAAGACGATCCTTGGATTAGAAGATATAAAAGCCTTCCTCTCCAAAATCGTCATCAAGTTCGTCATCATTTAGAAAATAATCCATATCCAGAAGTTCTTCTTCGCTCATGTGGCGAATGTCCCTGGAAGTCATTCCTTCTGGTGGATTTTCGATGTATTTTTTGCGCAGTTCCTCGATATCTGGTTTCATGGTGTTTTCCTCCTTTGAGAGGATTATATCACAGAATCCATAAAAATTATGCAGAAGACCATCTTCTACGAGCTTTGGACATTATTTTCTCGTACATTTCTTCGAGGGAGACGCGCTTGTGGTTAAAGTAAAGTTCCAGAAAGAGCATTTCATGTTTACAGTCTGGACACTTTAATGGATCATATCCAAAAGAAGAAAGGATAGCTGTGCGCCATTTGTTAAAGTCGCGCAGAGTATGCCGTTTCGCTTTTGAAATTGCTAGGTGCAGATTTTTATCTATTTTGCGGTGACGTGCATAAAGGCCGCCATACCGGATCATTTTAAAGTGTTTCTCCGGTATGTGCCGGATCAAACGCCTGATGAAATCTAATGCAGGGATTGTTTCCTGAATATATTTGTCATCTTCATGACGGTTGTAATGAAATGTGACTGTTTCCGAGTCCTCATCATAGCTGTCAATTCTGGATGTGGCAATAACTGGCCGTCCAAGATAACGTCCAATGTATTTTATGACCGTTTCAGGGTCACACTTGTTTGGTTTTGCATAAACGTAAAAGCCTTTTTTATGATTCGTGTAGCACTGGGATTTTATTTTTTTGAAAGAAGATCCGAGTCTGCGTCCCATTTCATCAAGCAGTGCTGTGCGGAAAGCATTACGCAGATAAGTATAATTGAAGTGGTGGACCGGACGCCAGAATCCATCATCACTGTAACCACCTTCCGATATAAGACAGTGGATGTGGGGATTCCATTTTAAATCCCTGCCAAAAGTATGTAGTACCATAATAAAACCAGGTGTATAATTTTTAGACTTGTTCATTTTGAAGAACATACGAGAGACGACACTGGTAACAGAGTGAAAGAGGCAGTCGAGCAGAGTACGGTCTTCAAGAAAAAAGTCACGAAGATTTTCATCAATAGTAAAAACACAGTGGCGGTGCTGGACATTAACAAGTTTAAAAGACATGGAAGTAGTGCGTTCCATGGAATACTTGTTTCCGCAGGTAGGGCAGAAACGGCTGTGGCATCGGAATGGGACAAATTTAAGCTTGCCGCAATGGGGACAACCGTACATGGCACCGCCAAAAGATGGATCACCACAGTTGATCATCTTATCGATATTTTCCATCTCAGTAGATCTGGGATGAAGTGTATATTTAATTTCTTCATAGTAGTCAGTAAAGATTCTTTGTAAGATATTCATAAGCCTATTATGAATGAAAAGTTGAAAAAAAGAAACCCCTATCCCCTCAAGATTGAGGGGCAGGGGAGTTGAAGTGTCGAAGACACTTTTTTATTTGCTGAAACTATACTGCTGTGTTATCATGTTTATATAAAAAATATCTGTTTAGGAAGGAAGGGCATATGGGAAATCCTAATATTCCAGTAGGTATCTCTGATTTTAAAGAGATACGTGAGAATAATAACTATTATATTGATAAAAGCGGTTTCATATCTGAACTCCTAACCGATGGTGCAGCGAAAGTAACATTGATTACCAGACCGAGACGATTTGGGAAAACATTGGGCATGAGCATGCTCTACTATTTCTTTAATGTTCGAAATGAGAGTCAGAAATTATTCGAAGGGCTTGAAATTTCAAGAAATCACGAGCTTTGTGAAAAATGGTTGAATAAGTGGCCTACTATTTTTTTGACATTTAAAGATATAGATGGACTTGATTTTGCAAGTGCGTATGACCAGCTGGTATTTACCATCTCTGATTTGTATCAGAAATACAGTTTTTTGCTGGAAAGCGAAGAAATTGATGAAGAAGATCGTAAGCGCTTTAAACTTCTGAAATCTGGTGAGGGAAGCAAAATTTTGGTTATCAGATCTCTTAGTCTGCTTATGCGTCTGCTCGAGAATTATTACCATAAGCAGATGATTTTGCTTATAGATGAATATGACGTTCCTATAGCAAAAGCCAGCAGCAAAGGATATTACCAGCAAATGCTGGAAATTATCAGAGGTATGATGAGTACTGCATTAAAAGATAATACTTCATTGAAATTTGCTGTTATCACAGGCTGTTTGCAGATTGCAAAAGAGAGCATTTTTACAGGGACAAATAACTTTGTTACAGATACGATTGCAAATACCGGATTCAATGAATATTTCGGATTTACCCAGCAGGAGGTCAACAAAATCCTGGAAGATACAGGGACAGTGCAGTATGCAAAGCAGATGAAGGAATGGTACGATGGATATCATATGGGAGAAATTGATGTGTACTGCCCGTGGGATGTTATGAATTATTTGCGGGAACTTCAGAGAAATCCCAAAGCGCAGCCAGTCAGTTATTGGAAAAATACCAGTGACAACGCAATTATCCGCTCTTTCATCGATTTTGCAGGCAATAGCATTACGGACAAAATGGAAACATTGCTTTCTGGTAGATATATTCTTCAGGATATTGATGAGAACCTGACTTATGATTATTTGCATTCATCCGAAAGTAATCTTTGGAGTATTCTTTACATGACTGGTTATCTGACAGAAGCGCGGATTTCAGAAGGGAAAACTGCATTTTCACCGGATACCAAAGCATTAAAGATACCAAATGCGGAAATAAGAGAAATTTTTGAAACTACGGTAATGAAATGGTTTGCTGACAGTGTGAAAAAATGGAATCGAACAGCGATTTTTCAGGCTCTCTGGAATCAAAAACCAGAAATTATAACTAGAGAAATGAATCTATTGCTGTGGAATACCATCAGTTATCATGATTATAAAGAAGACTTCTATCATGCGTTTCTCACAGGCATTTTTATGGGAGCTGGTGAACAGATTGAATCGAACAAAGAGCATGGATTGGGAAGACCAGATCTTGTGATTATTGATAAAGCCAATGGAAAGGTAGCGATTTTCGAAGTAAAATATTCGCAAAGCATGAAACAGTTAAATAAAGATTGTGATAAAGCACTGGCGCAGATGAAAGAGAGAAAGTATGCAGAGGATTATAAGGACAGGTATAAAGATATCTTTTGTTATGGAATCTCATTTTATAAAAAGGAATGTCTGGTGAAAATGCTGGAGTCTTAGAACCTGTTTAAACACGCTCTGGAAAAGGTGAGGAAGCATTCCCTCACCTTTTTCCAAGTTCCCAGAAAGCCACAGCACTTGCGGCAGCTACATTCAGGGAATCCACTTCATGGGACATGGGGATTTTTACGGTGTAATCGCAGCCGGTGATGGTTGCATCCACCAGTCCGTCTCCTTCAGCTCCAAGGATAATCGCCAGTTTTTCTTCGGCTTGAAGGGCTGGGGCGTCAATGCTGATGGAATCGTTCCGAAGAGCCATTGCTACAGTTTTAAATCCGAGAGAGCGAAGCTGCTCCATTCCAGCTTCCGGCCAGGACACTTTTTTATGAAAATAAGTCCATGGAATCTGAAAAACAGTACCCATACTTACCCGGGTGGCTCTGCGGTAAAGAGGATCACAACAGCCTGGGGTGAGAAGAACCGCATCCATATGAAGCGCGGCAGCTGAACGAAAAATGGCTCCGATATTGGTTGGGTTCACTACATTTTCCAGAATGGCGATACGGCGGGCATTTTTGCAGATATCTTCCACAGAGGGAAGGTCCCGGCGAGTCATGGCACAAAGCATTCCACGGGTAAGTGCAAAGCCTGTAAGCTTTACAAGTACCTCATAATCTGCTGTATAAACCGGAATTCCCGGGAACTTTTGTAACAATTCTTTTCCTTCTTTTTCCAGATCCTTGTGTTGAACTAAAAAAGAAACCGGCTGATATCCGGCATTGGCCGCGCGTTGGATTACCTTTGGGCTTTCTGCGATAAAAAGTCCTGGTTTGGGCTCATAGAATCGTAGAAGCTGCACCTCCGGGATTCTGGCGTAAACATCCAGCTCCGGGGCAGTGAAATCTGTTATCTCAATTCGGTTACTCATTTCGTTTTCTCCTGTTTTTCAAGTGCTTTTCAAATGATACTTGTTTGATAAAGCATTTTATTATCAGCATTATTATAAGGGAAAGACAGGAAAATTGCGATTCTTTTTTCAGCATATTTCTGCAATCGACACGCCTCGCTTGGCGGTATATTTTGTCAAACACGCTCTAGCCCGGGAAAGGAAACGATATGAGAAAAATTAGAATTTTAGGGACTGCTGTTATTACTCGCCAATTGATGGGGAAAAGGATGTCACGTTTAAAATCATCCAGAATGATCAGGCAGTTGAAACTCTTGACAGCCTTATGACGACACAGCAGTTCCGGTAATTTATGAGGGAACATCAGAGAGTGAGAAAAAGTTCACATTGCGAACCGGCTTATCAGTTCGCGCAGCGGCTCATGCGCAGACGATAACTATTTCCGGAATACTGGATTATCTGCGAATAAAAAGGTAATTTCCTATTGAAATAATAGGAATTAGAAGGTATAATCTTCTGTAGAGTGATTTTGCATTTGCAGAATCACAGAGCAGGAGGAATGAAGATGAGAATATCCACTAAGGGTAGATATGCAATAAAGTTAATGCTTGATCTGGCTACCAATGACAATGGAGAGCCGATCCGGCTGAAAGATGTAGCACGTATCGAATTGGGTGCCAGCTCTTATACGTACATCGGTGAAGTGAACGGGCATCCCGGTTCCAACTGTATGATTGCGCAGACTTCCGGTTCGAACGCCAATGAGATTATTAAGGAAATAGATAAGGTGACAGCGGAAATTGCTCAAGGATTACCTAAAGGAATGGAGCTGGTAGACCTGATGAGTTCGAAAGAGTTTTTGGATGCATCCATTAAGAATGTGATAAAAACCTTGATTGAAGCCATTCTGTTAGTGGTACTTGTGGTTTACGTTTTCCTGCAAAGTTTGCGGTCTACGTTTATTCCGGCCATTTCTATCATCGTTTCCCTTGTGGGTACTTTTGCTTTTCTCTATGCCGCAGGTTTCAGTCTGAATATGTTGACGTTGTTTGCACTGGTATTAGTTATCGGAACGGTGGTGGATGATGCTATTGTTGTGGTGGAGGCGGTACAGGCAAAGTTCGACGAGGGATATAAATCGGCTTACCGGGCCACCATTGATGCCATGGGTGGCATCACCTCGGCACTGGTAACTACCACCTTTGTCTTCATGGCAGTATTTATTCCCGTATGTTTTATGGGAGGAACTACCGGAACGTTCTATACCCAGTTCGGACTGACCATGGCTGTTGCCGTAGCAATATCTCTGATTAACGCGTTAACTTTAAGTCCCGCTCTCTGCGCACTGATAATGACACCGCACATGGAGGCTGCGAAAGGGGAGAAATTGAGTTTCTCATCCCGTTTCCATATGGCATTTGATAGTGCTTTTCATCGGTTAGTACTGAAATATAAGAGTGGCGTATTTTTCATGTTGAAACGTAAATGGCTGGCGGGAGCATTGCTGTTAGTCGCTTGTGCAGGATTGTTCCTTCTGATGAAAACCACCAAGACCGGGTTGGTTCCTCAAGAGGATATGGGAACTATCTTTGTAGATGTGCGTACTTCACCCGGAAATAGTCTGGAAGAAACCAAGATTGTAATGGATGAAATAGACAAGCGTATCCATGACATACCGCAAATCAGAATGTTCTCTAAAGTGACGGGTAACGGTATGATAAGTGGTCAGGGAGCATCAAACGGTATGTTTATCGTCCGTCTGAAACCATGGGATGAACGTACGGAAAACGGTATCAATGCTGTTATTAACGAGATTTATCGGCGTACGGATGACATTTCTTCTGCACAGATTATGGCCTTTGCACAACCGATGATTCCCGGGTATGGAGTAAGTAGTGGTTTTGAGATTTATATTCAGGACCAGAAAGGCGGTTCGGTAGAAGATTTGCTGAAATACACCCGTCAGATGATTGACGCGTTGAATGCCCGGCCTGAAATCGGACGTGCCTCGACTTCGTTCGATACGAAATACCCTCAATACCTGGTAGAAGTGGATGCCGCCCTTTGCAAGCGGAATGGAGTGTCGCCTTCGGATGTATTGAGCACTTTGTCCGGCTATATCGGTGGTAACTATGCATCCAATATGAACCGTTTCTCTAAACTTTACCGTGTAATGGTACAGGCTTCACCGGAATTCCGTCTGGATACTGAAGCATTGAATAATATGTTTGTCCGCAATTCCGACGGAGAGATGTCCCCTGTCAGTCAGTATCTCACTTTGACACGAGTCTACGGTGCAGAGTCGCTGACGCGTTTCAATTTGTTCTCTGCCATCTCCGTCAATGGTGCTCCGGCAGACGGTTACAGTTCCGGACAAGCTATTCAGGTGGTACGTGAAGTTGCGGAACAGGTATTACCGGCAGGTTATGGCTTTGAGTTCGGAGGTATGTCACGTGAAGAATCCTCTACAGGGAATACCACAACACTGGTATTTATCATCTGTGTAGTCTTTATCTATCTTATTCTTTGTGCGCTCTACGAAAGCTTGTTCATTCCGATTGCAGTGATTCTTTCCGTACCATTCGGACTTGCCGGAAGTTTCCTTTTTGCCAAGATGTTCGGCCTGGAGAATAATATCTATTTACAGACAGGTTTGATTATGCTGATTGGCTTGTTGTCGAAGACAGCTATTCTGCTTACGGAATATGCTTCCGAGCGCCGTCGTCAGGGAATGACGATCACACAGGCGGCTGTTTCGGCTGCGCAAGTCCGTCTGCGTCCAATCCTGATGACATCTCTTACGATGATATTCGGTATGTTACCGATGATGTTTGCATCGGGAGTAGGAGCGAACGGTAATATTTCCATCGGTGTAGGAACCGTAGGTGGAATGTTGATCGGTACGGTTGCCCTGTTGTTTATCGTACCTGTATTGTTTATCGTGTTCCAGTATCTTCAGGAAAAACAGATGCCGGCACGTAAACCGGCAGAGTTGGAGAATCTTTAATTGTTGAAGTGTATGAAAAAGATAATAATATGTTTATTCCTGTCGGCCGGATTGAGCGGTTGTCATGTGTACCGGACTTATGAACGTCCGGACACGACGGTTACCGACAGTCTTTACCGGCAGCCGGTTGTTGCGGGGGATACCGCTTCCATTGCTTCCCTTTCATGGAAGGAACTATTTAGCGATCCGCAACTGCAACAACTGATTGAAACGGGTATCGCGAATAATACCGATTTGAATATTGCCCGTTTGAAAGTGAAAGAAGTAGAAGCATTACTGCTTTCTTCCAAGTTGGCTTATCTGCCTTCTGTATCGCTCACTCCGCAAGGAACATTGAGCAGCGTGGATGGTTCGAAAACTTCCAAGACCTATGATCTGGCAGCATCGGAACTGGATATTTTCGGAAAGTTGACCAATGCCAAACGAGGAGCCAAAGCCGCCCTCGAACAGAGTGAAGCCTATAGGCAAGCGGTACAGACGCAACTGGTAGCAACGATTGCCAATAGTTACTACACCTTATTGATGCTTGATAAGCAACTGGATATCACCCGTCGCACGGCTGAAACATGGGATGAGAACCTGCGTGCAATGAAAGCATTGAAAAGAGCCGGGCAAACTACGGAAATGGCTGTTGCCCAAACAGAAGCGAGCAAACTATCGGTAGATGCTTCCGTGCTTTCTATTGACCAGCAAATCAGTGAAATGGAGAATTCTCTTTCCGCCCTGTTGGGTATGGCTCCGCAGCTGATAACACGTTCTACGCTTGACAACCAGCGTTTCCCGGAATCCCTTTCAACCGGAGTGCCGTTGCAACTGTTGCACCGTCGTCCGGATATTCGTCAAAAGGAAGCTGAACTGGCTGGGGCTTTTTATGCAACGAATCAGGCACGTTCTGCTTTTTATCCCTCTATCACCTTGGGTGGTTCCGCAGGATGGACAAACTCGGCAGGTGGCGCTATAACCAATCCCGGACAGTGGCTGCTTTCCGCTGTCGGCTCATTGGTTCAGCCACTTTTCAATCGCGGACAGAATATTGCTAATTTGAAAATAGCGAAAGCACAACAGGAAGAGGCGTTACTCACCTTCCGCCAAAGTTTGCTTGATGCAGGAACGGAAGTAAACGATGCGTTGGTGCAATGGCAGAAGGCTCAAGGCCGTTTGGCACTCTCCAAACAGCAGGTCACTTCGCTTCAGTCCGCAGTGCGTAGTTCCGAACTGTTGATGCGGCACAGTTCGCAAAACTACCTGGAAGTACTTACTGCCCGTCAGACTCTTTTGCAGGCAGAATTATCTGTCGCTTCCAATCGTTTTGATGAAATACAGGGAGTTATTAATCTTTATCATGCATTGGGAGGAGGATACTGATTGATAGTAGATGGATTAAAACAAAATTGTTAATAAGTTGATATCAAAGATGCTGAATATATAAACTCCCATCATAATCTTTGTATTTAGCATCTTTGTATATATCAACCAGTTGATTACTGTAATCAAGGATAATATCTTTGGACGCTTGTGATACGTTTGTCGCCAGAATACCACTTCCCAAAATGCCGGGATTACATAATACACTGTCTTTCCTTATTGAATTCATGGTAAGCTCTACACCTGTGTAATCTTTGATACCTGCCTTTTCCAGACTGGATGTAATATAGTTGTCCAAAGATGCTTTATCATCTCCGGTCATGAATCCATACCATAATAAACACTTCATTCCTAATAGGGTAGCCTGTATCAGGACATCGAGATAGGTTACTCCAGAATCTCCTTTCTTGTCTATTTCGTAAGGATCGATATGGATGAAAGAGGATGTGGGAAGTGAAGGCAGTAGCTCTATGGTACCTCTCGAAGAGTCGGCATGATGTATCTCTACAGAGGCACTTAATTCGATTTGTTTGGCATAGGTACCCACATTCTCCAGTGCACTCTTTTCTAAATCAAAGAATACAAACCTTTTTGCTTGCTTCCCTAATACATTCATAGCCAAGGCAGGTGAACCTAAATAATTTCCTTTTGCCATTTCTCCGCTTTCCAGTTGATAATATATAGAATCTTTTAGAGATGGTACCTCATCTGCTTTCTCCAGGAAATGATAGATGCCATATTGCTGCTCCGGGGTTTGTGTCATCGGATAGATGGCACATGCCGAATTGGTCTCTACATATATTTGCGGAGTTTCATTCTTGAGTACTTCACAGAGTATCAGATGTTTTAAGACATCGGGTTGTTTTGCGAAATGAGTGTAAGTTGCCATATCGGTGTATTTAGAAATTAACCAATTCATGAATCGAAGTCGCACCAATAGCTTCGGAATTTGGCATGGTGCTTCCTTTCTTTAAATGTTTTTTGTGAATTACATAATTCTACAAATATAAACAGATAGATAATACGGGAAAACAAAAGGGGGCTTTTTATCTGAAATCATTGTGGACGAATTGTATTTTTAATTAGCTTTGTAGAAATAAAACAAAGAATTATGAAAATGAAAGTTCTGCTGTCTGTCATTGTATTTACGCTCTATACTGTTTCTTATGCGCAGAATATGAAAATGATTGATACTAGTATGCCGAAAAAAGATAAAAAGGATGCTGTAGTAATTGAATATGATTCATTAACTAATATACGCCCTTATAAAGATGCTTCATATTATAAACAATTTATTGGGCAAAGTATTTTGTTCTATCCTCGGAATCCAAATTCTTCGGAATCACTACCTAAGTATTATGCTAATTTTCTAACTTCTAATGAGCAGGTTGTTGCCATTGACACTATTTGGCGAAAAAAAAGATCCAACCCTAAACCTAAAGATTATAAATTAAATCAAATAACCTCCAAGAGATATAAACCTCAGTTGGTGAAGGATAATTATGTTACTTTATGTGCTTCTTTTCACGATATACTTGAACAAGGATATAGGATTTTTCCATTTGAAATATATAGAGCAACGAAATGTCCTATGGGAAAACGTGATGGCATTTTCACACCTTATAATGAGATAGAAGGCAAGACTTTTAAAATTTTAGATATAGAGCTGTCTGATGCCGAAGTTGAAGAAAATACAATTTTTGCACTACAGTCTGAAGAAGGTGATACTCTTTATTGGTATGCTAAACGTGGTGAGTATGATGGATTCAGTTATACTAGGCAACACTATCCTGTCATTGTATTAGGATTTATGGATAAAATGAAACAGTTGTATTTGAATAAAGACATATACATTAAAAATATTCATCCGATTAATAAATATAAATGTATGGAAATAGCCTATTCAGGCAGTGAAGATACTTATATGGTTCCTTCATTTGTTCTGAAGAATGATAGTGCCGATTTGATAATGCCATTATGTGAGAGTCCATCTCTTTTTTCATACGAAGTAAGCATATTTGATAATCAGAAAAGAATGACTCAGATGTATTTCTATAATTTGGATGTTGTCGAAGCGGAAGTTTATGAGGAAACAATGGAAAGAGAAAGACTTGCTAAAGAAGAATTATTGATGAAGGAAAAGTTAGCACAAGAAGAGGCAAAGAAGTTAGCTAGTATAAAAAGACAACAGAGAACTAAAGAATTATATAAGAAATACGGAAAAGCTACGGCGGACTTGATATTAAAAGGCCAAGTGTGCATTGGGATGACTAAGGCTATGGTTTTGGAATCATGGGGGCATCCTTCGGGTGGTATTAATAAAACTACCGGTGCATGGGGGATACATGAACAATGGGTATATGGAATGGGACAATACTTGTATTTTGAGAATGGAAAATTGACAACTATACAAAATTAGTCTGTCTTGTTTTGTATGAGCAGCCTTAATTTTAACAAGGGAGGCACTATGAAATATCAGTCTTTCTTAAACCACCTGTAAAACCATTTACCCACCTTCTCATAATGCCGGGTTTCGGTATCAGTGTATAGTTTAGAGAAGAATGACGTATCTAATGGTTCCCCCGATTGGTTAGGATATAATACGATTAAGCTATTGTTAGAGAAATATTTACTAAGCTGTCTCGGTAGTTTCTCAAAAGAACTGTCGTAAGAGAGAGTTCCCGGTCGTGCACTGATAATAACTAATAAATGGTCGTAGCTTACCTGTCCTGTTAATACCAGCAAGTCATTCCAGTCTTCCAAAAGGGAGAAATCGGTCAGCGTTTGTTTATGTCGCTTCTTTATCCACGCTTGTAGGCGTATGGTCGTTTTCTCATTGGCAAAGAAATGTACCCGGCATCCGAGGGTACTTCCCATTCTACAGAAATGTTCCATCCAATGAGGAAAACCGGATTCGTATTCGGCTTTAGGAGGGACGGCAATGACAATTCGTTTGATTGTATGGACTGGTATTAGAAACTTAGAGATAATTATCTCACAGTTTAATCCATTCAATAAATGTTCGGCAAGTATTCCAAAGTATGAGTCTGTGATATTTTTCTTACGATGCAGACCGGTGATAATACTTGTAATCTCATTTTCCTTGACTGAATGTATAATGCCGGAAGCTATATTCAAATCATACCGTGTGACTTTCTTCAGTGGTACATTTGCTTCTGTTGCTGTCGTTTCCGCTTTTTCCAGGTAATATTTGCTTCGAAGTCGTAGATTATCGGAATTATTATTGTCGTTGATTACATTGAGGGCCAGTAGATTATCTTTCAATTTAGAATCACGTATGATTAGAGACAGATTCACCATGTCTTCGATAGTGTCCGGGTTGGCTATGGATACTAAAATCTTCTCTGTTTCTTTTGAAGATTCATTTTCCGATAGTGAGTCATCCATTGCCACCTTTCTGGCTGCCCGTTCGGTAATCAGTGAGCTCACTACGCAAGTGACCAGGATAAGCAAGACTGTGCCGTTCAGTACATCGTCATTCAGCAAGCGCTCGCCGGTGGGCAGAATAATGTTATATCCGACCAATCCGGCTGCCAATGTGGCTGCTGCCTGTGCGTTA
>OGQI01001618.1_pt1 | contig 14936 bp, 13 predicted proteins | sample 1553171 | NCBI WGS metagenome assembly OGQI01 (sample SAMEA2579988, study PRJEB22360) | human gut metagenome | biome: human gut; feature: human-associated habitat; material: faeces | place: Denmark | collected 2008/2010
TCTCCTGTCTTTTATGAAGTCGTATTGACTTCTTGTGTTTAATATAGCATGAAGTCATTTAGAAGTCAAGTATTATTTTTGTCGAAATCTGTCGAGTTATTATAAATTATTATGTTTTATTTTGTTTTGTGCTGTGGTACAATCAGATAAAATAAACCATATGAGGAGGATTTTCTATGGAAAAGACCAAAAAGTGCAAATATTGCAAAACAGAGATTCCGGCAGACGCTAAAGTGTGTCCGCAGTGCCGGAAGAAATTAAAAGGTGGAAAGTTTAAGTGGATTCTGCTTACCCTTATCATCCTTTGTGCTATAGGTGCGGTGACAGGCGGAAGTAATAGTAATTCCAGTACGAAATCTACAAATTCTACATCAAGTAAAAAAGAAGATATACCAAAAGAATACACTTCCGTATCAGTTAATGATATGATGGCAGATCTTGATAACAATGCCATGGGAGCGTCTGATAAATACAAAGATAAATATCTTGAAATTACTGGAAAACTTACAAACATTGACGCTTCTGGAAAGTATATTGACTTGATGGCTGATGGAGACTTTGAGATTATCGGAGTTCAATGCTACATAAAAAATGATGAACAAAAAACAAAAGTAGCTTCCATGACCAAAGGAGAGACAGTTACTTTAAAAGGGAAATGTACAGATGTTGGAGAAGTCTTTGGATATTCTCTTGATATTGATGAAATAGAATAAATAATAAAAAAGCCGGCTCCTGCGACCAACAGGAACCGGTTTTAATAAATAAGATAATCCGGAGAAAATCTTACCTACACCATAATTATATCATCTCCTGGATTATCGCACAAGTAAAAAAAGGAGAATGATAAAATGAATGAATCAGTATGCATCTATCTAAGGAAATCCAGGGCCGATCGGGAAGCTGAAGCACATGGAGAGGGCGAAACACTCGCCAGACATGAACGGATCCTGTTAGATCTTGCAAAGAAAAAAGAGTACATTGTAGGCGCAATTTACCGTGAAGTGGTATCTGGTGAAACTATTGCTGACCGTCCTGTCATGCAGCAACTTCTGCATGAGGTAGAATCCGGCATGTGGGATGGCGTTCTGGTTGTGGAAGTAGAACGTCTTGCCAGAGGTGATACAATTGACCAAGGCGTTGTGTCCAGAGCTTTCCAGTACTCTGATACAAGGATTATTACCCCTACAAAAATATATGATCCGAACAATGAATTTGATGAAGAGTATTTTGAGTTTGGACTATTTATGAGCCGTAGAGAGTATAAAACCATCAAGCGCCGACTGAACGCTGGAAGAATCTCATCGGTCAAAGAGGGGAAATACTGTGGTAACAAACCACCTTACGGATATGAAAGAGTAAAACTTGAAAAAGAAAAAGGTTATACTCTCAGACCTGTTCCAGCTCAAGCTGAGATTGTAAAAATGATCTACACCTGGTATGCCGGTGATGGCTGTGAACAAATCGGAGTTGCGAAGATTGCACGGAAATTAAATGAAATGGGAATAGAATCTGCACTGGGCGGTGACTGGACTCCTGCCAGTATACAGGGAATTCTGACAAATCCGGTATACATCGGGAAAATCCGATGGAATGGGAGAAAAACAGTGAAGACTATACAGAATGGTCAAGTAATTAAGACACGCCCACGATCAAAAGATACTCTTATTTGTAATGGATTACATCCGGCTGTTATATCAGAAGATCTGTATAATTCCGTCCAGGAAATACGAAAAAAGAACCCGCCTCGCCCAGTTAGTATAGCAAACTCGATTCGTAATCCACTTGCCGGAATTGTCTATTGCAGCAAATGTGGTCGCGCCATGGTTCGCCGCCCTTATCAAAAGCGCAGGCAGGAAGATACCCTCATGTGTCCTTATACATCTTGCCCCACAGTAAGCAGCAAGTTGTCTTTGGTTGAAAAATCTGTGATTAATGGAATTAGGGAGATTGTGGAGGAATATAAGTTAAACAATGATATTAATGCATCTTCAAAGGATATTGATTGCGTAATAACCTCTAAACAAAATCTCATACATGAGAAAGAAAACGAGCTGGAAAGCTTGAACTCTCAGAAAGCAAAACAATACGACCTACTCGAACAGGGTATCTATACCACGGAGATTTTTCTTGAACGTGCTAAAACAATATCCGCATCTATCCAGTCATGCTCCGACACTATAGAAAAATTAAAAGAAGAAATCAAGCATGACGAGAACATTATAAAACAACGGTCGGATTTTATCCCGCGCTGCGAAGAGTTGCTTGATAATTATTGGAGCCTTGACACGGAATCGAAGAATAAAATGCTTAAGAGTTTGATTGAAAAGGTTGTCTACTCAAAAGATACCAAAAACGCTTACGGGAAAGGAAAAGAGATTGGTTTTCAACTCGACATTTTCCCAAAAATCCAGAAGAATAATTAATGATATCTTATATGAGCTGACGAACTGGCGCATTGATGTTATCAGCAATTAAATAAAAGAAATTCCCGGGGTTAATTCCCCGGGATATTTTTACTGCTTCTTAACATATTTTGCAGACACAAATCCATAATATTTTCCAGCAATGCGAATGTAATACCACTTACTACCGTTTTTATCTTTCTGGGTAAAATTCATTACCTCTACTTCATTCCCCTGGTTGAGCTTTGGGTATTTTTTGATGTTCGGGTACTCAGTTCCAGCCCAGGTACGCACATTAAGCACAGTGGCGGTTACATTCCCCTTGAAAAGCACCTGTGTCTTGTCCTGTTTTCCTGTAATGGTAGCGGATGCGGGGCCACCCTCCTTTGCCAGATATCCAGTCCAGATCCAACCAATACCAATTCCAGAAACTTTAACATGCGTCCATTTTCCGCTTACTTTTCCATCAATATCAACAACAGTATCTTTATCAATGGAACCCATTACATATCCATTCGGTGTCTCACGGACGTATAAATCGTTCACAGTCGCCACTCTGGTTCCTGTTTTTTTCCAGGTTGCAGTACCTTCGTAGGGTTCCCAGTCAATCCAAACATATCCGTCGATTGCTGAATCGTTGATAGAGTAGGATTTATTTCGGACTGCTCCACCATTCGCCACCACACCAGCTATACTAGAAGTATTTCCTTCGTTTGTATAGATTCTCAATCTATCAAAACTTTGCACGCTTCCAACATGGGAACCATTGCGGAAGATTACAAGCGCACCTACCTTTGGAGTATTATGCCAAGTGCCTTTTTTCTTAGCCCAGTTAGTGATTGATACGCAGTTGTAAAAACCTCCGCCCATAATCTGTAAGGCTTTTGTGATTCCAATTACTTTTACCAGTTTCCAGAACTGATACTCCGCACACCACGGCTGCCCCTGGCATCCTGGCTGCCCCCAAGAATTTACATCTCTTGCAAATTTGGTATAATTGTTATATCCTGCATTCTTTTTAAAATCATCCAGATAGGCATTACTTTTCTTTTCAAGGTACCCGCAGTTGGATGCGTAATAATTACCAAGGTTTAAAAATCCATGTAATTTGCTCATTATATCATTCCTTTCATATTGATAAGTACATGATACAATGAGCAATTGTGAATTTCAGCCCCACATTTTTATACAATATAGTCGAATCATTAGCGCAATCAATACACTAAATAGTGAGACATTAGTAAACGCTTACATGGGAAATAATTTTCAAAAAGATTATGTTTTAAGTGGAATGTCTACATATCTTTTTTCTATGTCGTTTGTTGGCGACAGCTCAATTGTAAATACTTTTTTTGCCGTAATAACAACCGGTTATAATGCCAGTAAAACTGGAAAAATATTTTGGATTGGAAATTCTGCTGAAAATTATGTAAAATTAACAGATGGCGTTACATTGCATTTATATATTACATCGGATATTTGGGTGCAATGTGCGCTTTCAAAACTATGATTTTTTAACGAATAAAAATAAGAATCCCATCCTAATTTATTTCACTGGTTGATATGGTAGTCTGTTCAACTAATTTAATTTTATCCAAGAACCCCATTTATTCTCTTTATTCATACGTACATAAATATTTCCTGAATCTGGTACACATACAAGCTGTACCCCATAGTTTCTCCAAGACGGAATATAAAAAACATTGGCAAAAGACGATTCGCCTGGTATATAATTTAATGCTGAATTATATGCGATTCCACTAAGCATTTGAGTTTGAGCTTTTCCAAAATCATTAAGATTACTTATATTAGAATCAGTGCATAATTTCGTCTTAACACTATTTAGTTGGTTGAGCGCACCCACAATTGTTTTATTGCTAGTCTGCAATTCCGAAATGGTAGCCTCGTTTAATTTCTTAGCTACCCACTTCCAGAAAGTGCCAAAAAGAAGTCTTTTGTTTTTTCCGTCTGTGGAATCACGAACCATTACTTCATCTGCGTCTACTGGTGTTGCTGTTTTTTCTGTGTAATTACTCCAAATATTATTAGCCATAGTTTTATATCTCCATTGAAATATGTTGTTTGATAAGTTGCTTTAATTCATTCAATTCCGTTCTCACGGAATCAAGCTCGGATTGTAGATTTTTAACTTTTTCATGCTCATTTTTCAGCATTGCGAACATACAGGGAATCATAATACGATAGTTCCAGTTCTCAGCCTTGCCTTTTTCATTATGATCGACAGCTAATGGAAATCTTCGGTCAATGTCCTCGGCTATAAACATCGGCATTTCTTTACCGTATCGCTCATCTTGCTCGGATAAATATCCGTCTTTGTATTTCGCCCAGATTACTTTGATTCTGTATAGGTCTTCCAGTTCGTCTTCTTTGATGGATTTCCCAAGCACTTTGTAGCGAATGGAGGATGATGAGGAATATCCAATATACAAATATGATGGGTTAAACATCATTGGATTACCACCTGTTAGTGATTTCATCCCTTCTATCATAAAATTTTGCGCTACTTTAAGAATCAAATCACCGGTTATTGATTGCAAAACAACATTTCTCTTATTTTTATATTGTGCTGATAAATCAAGGAGTCCATCAGTTATATTTCCAAATCCTGCTCTAAATATAGATTCTTTTATCTGCGCCCATTCGCTTCCTTTTATATTTTTAAATCCATCTGTATTATTTATTTTGCAAATAACATTTTCACTAGCGTCATACACCTCAAAAGTGCCATATCCATTATTTAGACCGCCGAGCTTTAATGTACCACCCTTGGCGTAAGTGAACAAAATATATAGTTGATTGCCTTCTTTGTAGATTCCTTTGATTGAGCCATTATTAGTAAGAAGATCAAATATCTCTTCGTGGGTAAGTGCGTCCACATCTATCACTACAGGGACAGATTGCATATCCAGCTGATTTGTAGTTCCATCTGCTGCATACAGGATAAATCTAACAGACACAATGCTTCTAGCCAGTGAGCTAACAGTATAACTTTTACTCGGCTCATTTACAGTTGAAACCAATACGTTTGTAAATGTAGAGCCATCCGTGGAAGTCTGCACATACCATCTACCAGAATATGCCGTCCTTGCAGCACTGTCACCATCTCGATAATAAGCTTTTGCCGTAATTGTACTTGGTACAATCTTATCATCCTGTCCTCGCTTTAGGATATTGGATGAAAGCTCGATAAAATATGTCCTGCCAGGTACACCCTGTTCTCCTTTTTCGCCCTGTTCACCCTTTATCTTTGTCCATCTATATTTTGTCGGGTCGATGGAATCATCCGGCGTGTCGTAATCAGTATATTGGCCAATATACTGCTTTCCGGCACTGACAACTACATCAAAGCCAGTTTTTCCGTCAGCACTGTTCGCATAAGCTATGTGGAAATATGGCGTCTTTCCGTCCGCACCTGCTTTTCCAGGGATACCTTGTGCGCCATTCGCGCCTTTTACAAGTGTCCACGCGTAATCATCTGGATTAGTACTATCTTGCTCGGTAAAATCCGCATACATACCGATATACTCACGATTACTGTCCGACACAGAGAAATCTGTTTTTCCGTCAGCACTGTTCGCATAAGCTATGTGGAAATACGGCGTTTTACCATCCGCCCCGGGAGTTCCAGGAATTCCTTGTTCTCCTCTCGGTCCTTGTGGGCCTTGAATACCTTGTTCACCTTGTGGTCCCGGTATGCCTTGGTCTCCTTTTGGCCCCTGGAGACCGTCAACACCATTTGTACCATTTTTCCCAGCATAAATTTTAGCCAGCGAAAATCTCTTAACTACTGATAGAACACTGATATATGTTGCTTTAATATCTACCCATCCGTCATCAGCGGATAATGCTGTTACCGTGTATGCCTTGGTCGCATTATTCCAGGATCCTGTTACGCTATCCGATTTAATAATTGTAAATTTACAATCAGATGTAATATCCTGTGTTCCGTACATCACGACTGCCTGTGTACTCACGTTGCTCGGAAACGTTCCGTAATTTCCATCAGAATCAACAGAAATACCTTGGTATTCGTTACTCAACTGCAAGGTCATGTTCTTGGCAAGGGCCGCCGCTTCCTGCGCCTGTTTAGCCGCTGTCAATGCATCTTCAGAATCCTGTAATGCTTTTGTTACGTCCGTATCTTTTAATCTTTCCCAGTAATACCCTTTTCCATCATTGCGGAATCTGTAAGCATGGCTGTCTCCATCATAATACAGATCACCTACATGCTTACTCATTTCTGTATCAGTTAGCCACTCGTTTGCCGGGTAATTGCTAAGTGTAGGTGCAGGAGTCCCGGTCCAGGTATTGATATTTCCGTCAATCTGACCTTGCATACTGTTTAACAGTCCGTCCAAAGGTGATGCACCGATTCGCACGGATGCGCCGTCAATTACAATCTGGTTATTATCAATATCGGCTGAAAAGATAATTTTTCCGTTTGTGTCACGCACGATCAGCGCGCCGGCATTGATGTAGCTTGCATTGATTCCCTCGGCGTATAGCAGTCTTGTAATCATTTCTCCTGTAACAGTAAATCCATAAGGATAGGTTTTTCCACCATCTGTAGAAATTCCAATGGCTTCCGCCGTGAGTTTCCATACAATATCTGATTCTTCCAGAGTCGGCTTATTGTGCATATAATAGATTACACTACCGTCGTCCTGTGGATCTTCTGTCATATAAAGCCCGCCAGACTCCTTAAGCGTATTTGCTAGCCTTTCAACGGCTTTTTCGCGCTCTGTGCGTTCATCCTTAACAAGTTGTCTAGCTTCTACTAGTGCTTTTGTAGCTTCCGACATATATGTGCTGCTATTTCGGATTGGATCATCTGCCTGCGTTTTTACAGTGGTAATGCCATTTAACGGAGATGATACATCAGTGATTGGTGTAAGATATCCATTGCCGTTTCGATCAAAACTGCGTGCCATATCACCAAATTCTAACAGAGGATTATAAAGCAAATCCCCTTGCAGATTTCGGAATTTAGCTCCGACCAAATTACCTCCAATCCATGCCGCCACAGTTCCGAGGTCACTGTCAGACAGAAGATTGTTTTCTAACTCCAACACATATCCAGCAGTTCCAAACAGGGATTCCGATTCTTTGTTTTTTACTCTGATACCAGTAATTACAATATCATCACTGGAAAGAGTTGGGCTATTCACGTAATCCTCTAATTTAAGTGGAACCAAGGAGCCGTTTTCGACAGCTCCAAAATTCCACTTAATAAATTGCAAATACCCTCTATTGTCAATCCTGGCGTTTGCTGTCTCCAACATTGCCGCCCAACCGATCAATTGGCGGAATGTCATATTATCTGGGAGCGCTGTGACAATTACATTTCCATGTGCCATAGAGGAAAACCCCATAGGGATATTCAAACTCTCGCAAGCGTCTCTTACCAGCGCCATAATCGGCTGTGGAAGCGTCAGAGCACTATAATATTTAGCATTGGTTTTATACATGTCATCCATCGCCGTAAAGCTCAATATTTCACCGTATTGCTCTGGCGTGGTAATTGTATAGACGCCCTTGTCAATCGTCTCGTATCGGTCTTCTGAGGCGGCTCTGGAAAGGACTATGCTGTTTCCATCAGTATCGAGAATTGGCTCATAAAAATCATCCATCCAGATTGATTCACTAGCTGATTCTGCAACAGAAGTCTGAAGCTTCAAATATGCATGCACTTTAGCTTGATAGAAATTATAATCTTTCCACTGATCCTCTGTGTTATCGAGTTCAAGTCTCATCGTTTTGCAGACTGTAGCGCCGACCGGGAAGCTACTACTCTCCGCACAATCGGAAAAGTCATTGTTGCCGATCATAATCTCGTTTTCAAGTGTCTTTGTTGTTCCGTCAGCAAAGGTGATCTCCACGATTTCAATTACTTGCTCGCCATCCTGCAATTTTTCTTTAAAAGTATTTGATACATTAATCAAGTGGATTCACCCCCTGCATATTAAATGATATTTCGGAATAGTATTCCCCAACTTGTTTTATGTTGTAATTCATTTTTCCCACGTAAAACTTTTCTGAACGCCATTCATTTTTGTGTGCTAACCAGTGATGTAAAATGAACGGCTTTCCTTTAATAATTGCATTTACCAGATTAGTTGATTTCTCATCAACCGGCACATTGGTGGCTTTATAGCTATATTGCATAACTGTAAAAAGCGGAGTTATTAGCGCAACTCCTTTTTGAGTTCGATTACTTCCCTCCGAATAGGTGGTCTCAAAGTTACACTGCATATCCTCATCTGGTTGAGGGATGAGAAGCCCATTTATTTTATATCTATCAGTTATTGATTTACTTATTGAAAATGCCACATTCTCACCCCCTATGCCAATTCAAACGGATTTGTACCGCTTGCATCACGTCTTAACTTTGCTTCGTCAATCATCTCATCAAATATGGTTCGTCTGTTGAGCTGTGCGGTAAATCTATAGCTTCCGCCAGACTGCTGTCCTCCAGTTTCTTCCCTTACAATCTGCCTTAACAATTCTTCTGGTGCTTCCAGGTTGCGACCATTCTTCTGATCTCCAAGCACTGCAAGGAACTCTGATCTTGGCGGGATAACGGCACCTTTTGCAAGATATGGAATTGTAGGAACTCTTGGGAAATTAGCTGTAAATCCAATTGTCCTCGAACCAAAAGGAGTTGGAACCTTCCACGGTCCAAATGTAAATGCTGATTCAATGCCGCCAATTGCACTGTTTACAGTTCCAATAGCGCTGTTTGCAATTCCGATCACCTTGTTTAATATATCTTTGATGGTATCACGTATACCCTCAAACGCCCTTCTGACCGTATCTCTGGCACTTGTAAATTTATCCACGATTGCATCATGAATAGCACTTACTTTTCCGTCAACAAACGTTTTTATTTTTCCCCATATAGATGACGTTTTTTCTGACACGGAATCCCAAATTCTTGTAATTTTAGACTTTATTCCGTCAAATACTGTCGAAACTGTAGTTTTTATTGCTTCCCATGTATTAGACAGCCATGTTTTTATAACATTCCATACTGTAACAGTAACTGTTTTTATTGCGTTCCAAGAAAGAGAAATGATACTTTTTATTATTGTTAATGCGGTTTTTACTATTCCATTAATAGCTTCCCAGGCTCCAGATATAATATCTTTTATAAGGTTCCATGTACCTCTTGCAGTTTCTTTGATTCCGTTCCATGCTAGTTCCCAATCGCCTGTAAAAACTCCTTTCAGAAAATCAATAACTCCGCTCAGGACATCTAATACATCTCCAATAATTTTAATAACGGATTTTATTGCCTCTATAACAGTGTCGCCAATTACATTTGCAACGTCTGCTATTACTGGAATTGCATTTGATACAATCCAGCTAATTATTGGAACTAAAATATTTTCCCAAAGCTCTTTTAAGATATCTATTAATTTGCCGAGAAAAGTTTGGACTTTTACAAACATTTCTCCCAATTCCCCATCCATAAGCTCTTTTATCTTAGAAGCTAAACCTTGCATAACTGGAAGAATATATGTGTTATATCCATCTATTAAAGTTCCAAAAATGGTTGAAAGTCCATTAGCTATTGAATCAAAAAAAGGTTTTAAATGCTCATCGTATAATGCGGTCACTAAATCGGAAAGATTTTGAATAACTGTCGATAATCCATCGGTTATTGTTTCGATAACCCCAAGTGTTCCTTCGACTGCGCTTTTTAATATATCCTTATTATCAATGAACGGCTGTGCGATCATATTCAGCATATCTCTTCCAAGTCTTGCACATAATCCCATAGCAGTCATTGAGATATTTGAGAATATCCCTATGATATTGGCTGTTATCTGCTGCGCAATTTCTCCACCAAATGCAGAAAATACCTCTGCTAGAGCGGATGAAAAATTTCCTTCAATTTGAGCAACCTCAGATCCAATATCAAACATATCAATTAAATATGTTTTTATTCTACTGGTGTTTTGCTTTATAAATTTTTCTATTCCTCCAATAAGATTTTGAGCAATTGTTATTCCAATCCTCGAAAAAGATCCAGATACTCTTCCAATGGAATAGGCAAATGTATCTAAAAAATCACTTGCCGCTCCAATTACTTCTGGATCAGTAAATATATTCTGCAAGGATTTCCCGATAGAGTTAATATTTTCCTTAATATCATCAAAAATCGGTTTGTAATCGCCTAGTCCATCCCAGAATCCTTTTGATAGCAATTTGGCTAATTTTTTAAACTTCTTTATTATGGAATCAAGCGGCTTGGACATTTTTTTAATAGTCGTTTCGCCCTCTGCAAGTTTACCGTAATCCACATTATTTACTGCACCGGATAATCCTCCAGAAGCTCCACCACCTCCGCCAGATGAAGATGGTGTGGACGATGAGTTGCTACCTGTAGATGTGGCTTTGTGAACTTCATCAAGTGACGAAAGATAGTTTTTTGTTTCTTTATTCGCTTTTTTTGTTGCTTTTGCATTGTCGTTCGTGGCATCTGCCAGTTTTTCTGCATTATCGGCTGCCTGTCCATACTGATCTGCCGTATCTGCAATTGTATCCGTTCCGGCAAGCCCTGCTCCACTTCCACTTGTTTGACCCGATGATTTTTTACCAGTAATAAGCTCCGTAAATGACTTGAACGCATTTGCTAGAGTTGCTAACTTGCCAAGTAAGATATTAATTACTTTCAGAACAGGTGTGAAAATATTAATCAGCCCCTGTCCGACTGTTGCTTTGAGAGATTGCAACTGCAACTGCATCACTCGTACCTGGTTCGCCCAGCTGTCTGAAGTACGGATGAAGTCGCCAGATGCAGCTGATAACTGTTCTTGTACAAAAGCAAAACGGAGAGCAACTTTCTCCTGTTCAGTCATAGCAGATGTGGTTTTGCCGTAGCCATTAGCCAGTGCATACTGATCAAGTGCCGACTGGGTCATTACCACGCCGAGGTCCTTGAGCGTTTCTGTTTCACCTGTAAACACTGATTTTAGCTTGATATAAGCCAAGTCCTGACTGATGTTGTAGAATGATGCCACGTCACCAGTCAGCTGTGTCAGGGCCGTTGACATGTCATAAGCCTGTGCTTCTGAGAATCCGAACGACTTTGACATTGCTCCGAACGTTCCGACATACTGTTTTGCCATGGTTTCTGACAGTCCGGCAGAGGTCATAGCATTCTTTGCAAATTCGTTTACCTTGTCCGACATGGTTGTAAATGTAACATCAACCACGTTCTGCACTTCGGCAAGGTTAGAGCCGAGTTCTACGCATTCCTTACCGAACTGCGTCAGTTTTCCAATCGCAAATGCTCCGCCAATCAGTACGCCTATTTTTTTTACTACGCTGCCAAGTCCGTTAAAAGACTGTCTAATTGCCGATACGCCGTTTTGTACACCTGATGTGTCCATTCTGGTATCAATAATGACTGAGCCATCAGCAGCCATGTGTCTACCTCCTAACTATTTGAGGTTCAACATCTCATTCAGCTTATCTTTATAAGCTTGCTCCTCGTCGCTGAGACGTGTTTTTATATCAATAATGTTCTTATTTTCCTGATAGAATTTCTTTTCCCATTTATCGAGTTTTTCACCCTTTGCCTTTTTTGACCGGATTCCAACAACCGTGTTGAACAGACATTCACCAGATTCCATGAAATATCCGAAAAACGTCCACCAGTGCATATAAGGCACTGCTCTGATTTCTTTACCGGTAGCCTTGTTTACTGCCGGAATAATCATATTTCCATCCTGTTCCCAGTCCATCAAGCGGGGTTTAGGTTTATTCGGACTATCGTCAGCTTGACCACAGTCAATAAACTCGCAGGCTTTCTGACAAGCTTCTGTAAGATGTTCCGGGGGTATACTTTGCCAGTCCTCAAACAGAATCTGTAGCATAACAACTGCTTTTGCCTGCTCGTCCAGTTCTGGGTCATTCATGGCTATGAGAATATCTATAATCACTCGAAAATCCGTCCTGATAGAAAAATCCACCCCACTGATATTTAGTGAGGTGGGCAACTCATAGGCGGTCATTTTGTATACTTCTCCGTATACTTATTGACTGCTGCCTGCATTTTCTTTTTTCTTTTTTCAATTTCCGGTGCGATTGCTTCTGCGATTTTATCCAGAACAATATAAGCAAATACCTGACCATTACCGAATACAGTTGTTGCGGTAATTGGTTCTTTGAACAGATCCTTGGATGCTTCATATCCAAGTAGATAATTGATTTTATCCTCAATCTGTTTATTCAGTTCCGCCATTTCTTTACCAGATGTGACTTTCTGAACAGAATCCTTGAACTGTTCAAAGCATTCCTCCAATTCTTCCGCGCGTGCTGCCACATTGATATCTGTCGGGTTCAGTTTGAAAGAAGAAAAAACTTCGTCTTCGTTGTTGGTAAATGTAAAAATGAGAACTCCATCATCAATTTTGGTATTAATTACTTTTGCCATTTAGCATGTCCTCCTTGTATATGTGCTTATTCGCTGTCAGCTGTGAATGTACCGGAACTGATATCAAATTTTCCTTTTACACGCTCACCAACGTAGTTCACAGTAAACGGAATCTGATAGCCGGATGTATCGCCGCCATAGGAAGTCGGTACAACGTAGCAGTCCTGCTGGTATGCTTCATACTTGCCTGCCGTGGCTTCTGTCCAGAGATGAACTTCAACTGCTTTTGTTTTGAGGTTGTCGTCTTTGAGACGTCCATCTACAATCTTCTGCAATGCTGTAAACAGATCAGAAGTAGTGTCTGCATAGAACGGATCAGCGTCAGAAGAAACTTCATAGCCGTTGTGTTTAAATGTGGATTCTCCAAGAATGTTTTTAGATGTTTCAGTATCTGGATTGAGTTCTACGTTATACTCTTCCAGGTCCTTTCCAAGACGCTCATATTTCGGCGTCAGTCCTCCACAGAGGGAACCTGCGTCAATATAATGAGCCATGTATTTACGGTCAATTTTGCCTGTAACTGCCACAGAAATGTCCTTTCTGCCTATAACTCTTAAAGGCTGTGTAGGTTAGCGACTATCTCCAATTGATAGCCGGTTAGTTGTTATATTTAAGTGGTGTAATCACCATTTTTCCCAGTCATATTCGTATTTTACTGTGATTGGAAGCAACCAGTCCTGTACGCCGTTCTCCTGCGGTTCTAAACCATAGGAGTTGTCACGTGTGATACGTTTTATCACTCGCCCCTGTGAAAGCTCTGGAAACACATTTAAACGCGTCTCAGAGCCATTTATAATAACTGGTTCCCGGCATATCCATTTACCGAGATTGTCAAGGAACTTCTGAACAGATAGTTTCTGCCTTTCTTTGTCAGATGCTGTACGATATACCACGTAAAATGGGTACTGACATACCTGATGCATCGTTCCGCAAACATCTTCTTTTTCTGAATAGATCAGCGCCCCGTTGTCTGCCGAGAACGCAATTCCGGACTCCTTGCCAAGTTCCTCAAACTTGATTGTTTCATTTTCATATAGTCCCGGATACTGGTTCAGAAGTGCTTTCATGGCATCTGTCAGAATCTCGTATCCGGTTGCATCTTTTCCGATAGGTTTATCCGCCATGTCTGCCACCTCCTGCCTGTGCTTTTACTTTGCGAATCCATGTGCTACCGTATTGTCGTTTAGCGGCATCGAACCACTTTGCTTGTGCCTGTGGGTGAATTTGTTTGGTGTATTCAAGATTTTCCTTTGCGGCTGTCTGACCAGAAAACTGACTAACAAGAACTTTCTTTGCTCCACGTCTTGCGTAGGGACTTCCAGTTGCTTCATCAACCATTCCTTTCCCCTCGTACAGAAAACGCCCATAAGGAGCCGCCGCCGCGCATACTTTCCCAGTTCCTTGCAAAGATGTACTCTCAACTCTTGTCCGATTGATAAAATTTCCGGTAATCATTGGCATAAATGGAACCATGCTGTCCATAACCATTCCGTCAAGGAGATACTGGGCTTCTTGATACTGTCTGGAAAACCTGTCCATATTCAGCTTGATTTTCATATCTCCATCGACTATGGAGAATCCTTTGAAATGATGAATCTTACTCATATTACTTACCCAGAATCTCAAAATGTGGAATCAGCGTATACGGACCGCCAACACTGGTAATCTTAAACACGTTATCTCTGTTCTCATTCATGTACTGATAGAATCCATTCCGATAATCGCTATCGGTTACCGTTCCGCCAATCCACTCACCCTCCCAGAAGAATGATTCATCCGAGAATGTAATAGTGTCCTCCAGAGCGTTGTTAATCTGCTGTTTCCACTCTTTAGGTGGCATCCATGGAAGAATCTTGCTGTCTTTATCAGTAATGGTTATATCGCCATTCTGGGCGGTATAGCGTACGTGTAACTGTGCGTTGTCTGTTGCGTCTGGTCCGTACTTCTTAAGGATTGCTCCTTTGTCCGTAATGAGGTCAACGCCGGATAAAACATGAGGATACCAGTACGCATCTCCTGTCGTGGCTGATTCATAATAATCAAAAATCGTCACAGTTTTGCTATACATG
>OGQI01001642.1_pt1 | contig 14703 bp, 11 predicted proteins | sample 1553171 | NCBI WGS metagenome assembly OGQI01 (sample SAMEA2579988, study PRJEB22360) | human gut metagenome | biome: human gut; feature: human-associated habitat; material: faeces | place: Denmark | collected 2008/2010
GGCGGCGCGAACCGGTTCGGCCGGCTCGGTGGGCACTTTTAACGGGTCGATCGGCGTCCCGTTGCGCCACAACCGGAAATCCAGGTGCGGCCCGGTGGCCAATCCCGTCGCACCGACGTAACCGATCAACTGTCCCTGACGCACTCGGGTTCCCTTATTAATCCCTTTCGCATACCCCTTCAAATGCAGATAGCCCGAAACCAACTGTCCCGAATTGTGTTTAATTTTCAACGTATTACCGCCTCCGCCGCCATATCCTTTGGCGATCACCACGCCGTCTCCGACCGCTACGACCGGCGTACCGGAAGGCGCGGCGTAATCCACCCCGTAGTGCGGACGCCGGATACGCAATATCGGGTGCAGCCGCGAAGCCGAAAAGCGCGAACTGATCCGGCTGTATTTCAACGGAGCTTTCAGCAGGTTCTTACGCAGGCTCTGCCCCTGTTCGTCCCAGTAACTCACTTTGCCGTCCTGCATGAACGGGATCGCATAATAGTTCTTTCCGCCGTGTTCGAATCGCGCGCCCCAGATCGTCCCGTGACCGATTTCAACCGTATCCACGTATTTCTGGTCATAGATCACCGTAAAGTTATCGCCTTCCTGAATCCCGAAAAAGTCGATCGACCAGGCGTAAATATCCGACAGATCCATCGCCAGCATCGGACTCATCCCATTGTCGATCATGCAATTCCACAAAGACGACGTAATGGTGGCCGTCTTCATCCGCCGTTTGACGGTCACGTTCTTCGTATCCATATAGACCCGCACCGAATCCCCGCTCAGGTCGAACACCAGGTAATCGGTCATCGAAGCCTCGTACACGAAATAGGCCAGCCGGGCCGCCGAGTCTTTCGTCTGGAAGGTGGTATATTTCTGCCCCGCCTTGATCCCGCGCAGGCTGAACACGGGCTCCGACTTCCGGGCAATCTGATCGACCAGGCCGGGCCCCACGCCGTAACGACCGAAAATCTGCCCGATCGTTTCGCCGAATTCCACGGTATTCTCGGCAAGGTCGTATTTCCCGACGTCGATTCCGTAAAGCAGGACGGTCGTATCTTCCTGAGGCACATCAACGAGGGCGTCGGATTCGGACGGCGCTCCGCTGCGGTTCAGCGCCAAAACAACGAGTACGGCGAGCACCAACACCCCGCCCGCGGAAACCGCAATGACTTTCCAATTTTTTTTCATTCCGCAAAATTACTTTCCTTCCCGCGAACGCGCAATGTCCGGAAAGAGGTTTTTATGGTCATTTTACGAACGGGCGCCGCCGCGCGGCACTCCGTCCGAAGACTATTTTCCGAATGCGTTGATCGTCTCCCGAATCCGCGCCAGCCGTTCGAGAAGACTTTCCAGTCGATCCAGCGCCAGCATATTCGCCCCGTCGCTTTTCGCAATGGCCGGGTTCGGATGCGTTTCGATAAAAAGACCGTCGACGCCGGCCGCGACCGATGCGCGCGCAATGGTTTCGATCATTTCGGGCTGCCCACCGGTCACGCCGCTCGTCTGGTTGGGCTGCTGCAACGAATGGGTAATGTCCATAACCACCGGATAACCGAGGTTCTGCATCGCAGGGATGCCGCGCATATCGACGATCAGGTCGTAATAACCGAAGGTCGTGCCCCGGTCGGTCAGCATCACGTTCGGATTGCCCGCATCGCGGACTTTCCCGGCGGCGAAGGACATCGCTTCCGGAGCGAGAAATTGTCCCTTTTTGATATTGACGACCTTGCCGGTCTTCGCGGCGGCAACCAGCAGATCGGTCTGGCGGCACAGGAAAGCCGGTATCTGCAACACGTCGACGTATTCGGCGGCGATCGCAGCCTCTTCCGGGTTGTGGATATCGGTCACTACCGGCACGCCGAATCCGCGCCGGATGTCGGCCAGCAGTTTCAGCGCCTTTTCATCGCCGATCCCGCTGAACGAGTCGAGCCGCGAACGGTTCGCCTTGCGGTACGACGCTTTGAATATATAGGGAATACGCAGCCGCTCGGTGATCCGGCAGGCTGTTTCGGCCACGGTTTTCAACATATCCGCGTCCTCGACGACGCAAGGTCCGGCCATCAGGAAAAACATGCCGCTGCCGGTATGTTTGATATTCGGAATTCGGTTCAGCACTTCGTTCATATCCTCGGAATTTTATCCGGTAAAGATAACAAAACCTCCCGATACGACAAATACCCCCCGCAAACCGCATCCGGAGAAGCCCGTTTACGGCTTTTTTTTATACGGATAAAATAGGCAAAACCTCAATCAAGCCGACCTTTTTACAAAAACCACTAATTTTCGCTTTGACACCAGAACTGTTAATCGAAACATATTAATTTGCATTTGTTATACATTTGTTATACATTCATATCACAAATGAATACTTCATAAAGACATCAATTAAAATATCAAAACGAATTGCAGCGGAATCATGCAACTACGCTTACGACATTTACGGATATGTGCCAAGCCGGCAACGGAGGCAGTTGCTGGGAAGGATATACTTATTACACCTACGATTGCCAAGGAAACCGGACAGGGGGGATCGCAAAATGTAGAAGTTATCTATTGCAACTAATCAAAGGTTAAACATGCTTGATCTAAAAAACGCTAAATCCGTACTCGATCATTTCATTCGCTTATCTTCGATATGTTTTCTATTATCGTCCTGCTCAGGCCCGCGGCAGGACGATAATCTCATGGAAAACAAAAATTTATACTCAATCGACCTCGATCATTCAACAAAGGAACGATCGTTTGTATTCTCATCTATTTTCTGTGATTTGGAAACTATAATTCTCGACTCGGAAGAGAAAGTCATCGGAAATATAGACAAAATACAAGCGGACGACAGCACCATTTATATTTTGGACATCAATATTTCCAAAGGCGTCTTTAAATATTCGCGCAACGGAAACTATATTCAGCAAATAGGAAACATCGGTTCCGGTCCCGGAGAATACATAAAACCCTTCGATTTCACCTTGGATCAGAAAAACAGAATCATCTATATTCTCGACGGGCCAAGACAACGGATCAATAAATACGAAATGACATCGGGCAAGTATCTCGGACATTTCGAAATCAATAAAGACGATCCAATAAGAAGTTACCACATCCAATATAACGACGGAGTTATTTTCACGGACGTATATACGTTGGCTCCATCGAAATGGGACTTTTTATTACAAAAATTAGACACCTGCAAAGGCAAACAACAAAGTACTTTTTTAAATGTAACGCAGTACAACAAAGGATGGAAGAATCCCAGTTATATCCATGCCCATGTTTTTTACACCGTGAACGAAGAATCTTCACGGTTCATGCAAGTATTCATGAATACCATTATTTACATCAGCCGCGAAAAGGTAATGCCTTACCTTTCTTTGCAAAGCGAAGATATCATGACCGCGGAAGATATAGCATCAATTGAAAAAAATGCTCCGATCCATTCGGCATTCGATTACATATTTTCAAAAAATAAGATTTTCGATATCAACAGCTATTTCGAACGCGACGGTCGTATCTACTTCGTATATCGCAACGGCCTGACTTCGACTTTTACTACGTACGATACGGAAACGAACGAAACGAAACTATACGACACGATTGCCGACGACCTGCTTTTTGAAAAAGATAATACGCACGTATGGTTTCCTAAGTTCGGCTGCGCCGGTAACGAGGGTGTATATTATTATGTCAATACAAATGCAATAGGAAATTTCATGGAGGGCTTTTCCCTGAATCTATTTTCCGAAAACTTAAACAAATCGGATAAATTGAAAAAAATGAAGGACGATGCCAATCCCGTGATATTTTTCTATAAATACAAAACCCTACCGGATGAATAAAACCGTCGGCAAACGTTCCGATCAGTTCGATAAAATGCTGTACGGTTCCAGCCGGTCACAGCAAAAAATACGTAATCGTCACTTCCCCTTCCGCCGACCGGGCAGCCGTCCTACAAATCATACCGGAGCAACGTATCCATGCAGGCAGGATGCGTGGCGTAAATGCAATTGTTTTTTTCGTCCGGGTAAAAATACAACGGCGGCATATCGAACCGGTAACGAACCACCGGATTGCCGTCGTAATCGTACACCTCGATCGTATTGCTCGGATTTTTACCTTCCGCATTCCGTTCGCCTTTGAACAGAGCATAAAAATATTTTTTACCGGCAAAGGCGCTTACATAATACAATTCCTCATCTTTAAACGTCGGCTGTTGAAGCTTATACTCCCCCACGATCCGCTTTTTCAATTCCAGAGTCTCCAGATCGTACAGATCGATCTGATTTTTATACAGATATACATAAACGATCACGGAATCGTTCGCAGCCATCTTGCCCCTGCTAAGATCCCACGCAAGTTCCTCTTGAGGACTCTCTCTTTCCATTTTCAATTCGCCGATCATCTCGTTTTGCCTCAGATTGTACTTTTTAATCGAATACTGGGGAGGCATAACGGTCTGGTAAACCAGCACAGAATCCTTCAACAAATGCATACTGTTAAAAGCCTCGTGAAAAAGGAGAGCGTACCGTTCGGTGAGACGGACACCGGCAGCGGAATCGACTGCCATCGACTTGAGATACCGAAGACCGTAACCGAACACATATATGCTGTCGGTTTGCGAATCTATCAGAAAGGGGATACTCGGAAACTCATCGGGCCCGTTTCCCTTATTCCCGGTCGCACAAACAAACCGTAAATCGGGAGCGGAGTAAACGAACAGCATTTTCGGAGACAGAATACTCTCAATGATAAGATAATCTCCCTTTTGCAGCATGTGTCCGGGATTCATCGTTTCACCCGCCGGAATACGGACGGCCCGGATCTTTTTCTCCTGCGGGAAAGCTCGCTTCGCCATAACGACCGTATCGCGATCGCCGCACGAAAAAAGCAGTACGACAAGCGACAATACCCATAAAAGTTTCCTCATAATCCGCGCAGACATTTATATATAGCAGTATCCTGCCAAACTTTCGTGAAGTTACTCTTTTAGAAGCGAAAAGCAAAATTAAAGCATCGTTAAAATTGACTTTTAACGATGCTTTAATGAGAAAACGTCGATTCTTGGGGTAGAAATGAAAATTTATAAATCATACCGGAGCAACGTATCCATGCAGGAAGGATGCGTGGCGTAGATACAATTGTTTTTTTCGTCCGGGTAAAAATACAACGGCGGTATATCGAACCGGTACAGAGCGACCGGATTGCCGTCGTAATCGTACACTTCGATCGTATTGCTGCGGTTTTCGCCTTTTTCGGTTCGCTCGCCTTTGAACAAGGCATAAAAATATTTATCCCCCGGAATAACCCCCAAATAATACAATTCTTTATTCCGAAATGCAGGCTTCTGAGGTTTATAAACTCCGACGATCCGCCGCTTCAGCCTGAAATCCTTTACATCATAAATATCGATCTGGTTTTTATACAAATAAACGTATATCATTACCGAATCGTTAGCCGCCATATACCCCCTGCTGGTATCGAACGTAAGTTCACTTTCGGGGGTTTCCCGTTCGATCTTCAGTTCGTCTATGCTTTTACGATTTTTCAGATCATACTTGTAAACCGCATATTGAGGAAGCATAACCGTTTCATACAAAAGCACCGAATCATCAATCAAATGCATATGGTTAAAAACTTCGTGCAACGGAATTTCATAACACTCCGTCAAATGGACACGAGCCGCCGAGTCCACCGCAAGACTTTTCAAATGCCTATGAGCATATCCAAAAACATAAAAAGTATCCGTACGCGACTCTACCAAAGTAGGAAATGTAGAAAATTCTTCCGGGCCTCTCCCCTGATTTCCGGTCGCACAAACGAACCGCAAATCCGGCACAGTAAAGACAAACAATTGTTTTTTTGGCTGTCCGCTCCGAACAAGCAAATAATCCCCTTTTTGGATCATGTAACTAGGATCCATCACGTCACCCACCGGACATTTAACGGCTTGAATTCTTTTTTCCTGAGGGAAAGCTCGCTTCGCCGTAACGGCCGTATCGCGATCGCCGCACGAAAAGAGCGGTACGGCAAGCGACAATACCCATAAAAGTTTTCTCATAATCCGCGCAGACATTTATATATAGCAGTATCCTGCCAAACTTTTGTGAAGTTACTCTTTTGGAAGCGAAAAACAAAATAAAAGCATTGCAAAAAGTCGTTTTTGCAATGCTTTTACCGTTAGGACGATACCGACTCCCCCCCGACACTAAATCAAAACGCCGGCCAGGCTAAACTCTCTACAAGAACCGCTAATTTTTATATTCGTAATAAAATATTACCGGATTCGAATTTTCATCCAACTGTTTCAACTCATCCAGATTATCCAGTTTCGGAGACAAAACACCGTCCACCGCACACGACTTCAAATTACCGGACGGATTATTGTCATAAAAATAGACACCCTTATCGGTCGCACACCCCAGAACAGTATACAACGTCATCGAAACATCTTTTTTAAAAAGCAGATCATCCTTAATGCCTCCGACCAATTTGGTTTCTTTCGTTTTAACATGATACACGACAGCATCGGCTTTGCGTCCGTCGTAATACCCGAAATAAATAAAACTCCCTTTCTTTTCGATATAATCGCTTATGCCGAAAATTTTCCCCGCAGAAAACAGTGTCATTAGAAAGGTCGGACTCATCTTATCCTTTTCAAATTTTTTCCAATCTTTCGCACGCATCCACTTCTCCGTTTTGACTACCAGATACGGTTTCACCTCTTTCGAACTAACATAGATAACCGTATCCATAAATCGCTCTACGAAACGCGAGGACTCCCGATCGACGGAATAAAAAACCGTAGGCTCAATTTCTTGCAGATTTTCCCACCTCTGATTATAGAGGTTATTCAGATAAGCGTTCTGCTGCACGCCCGTGGCAGTATCTATTTTTTGCAGCAAATAACTCTCTTTGGAAGATTGTCCGAAAAACGCGTCCGCAAACAAAGCCCCTTCATTGTACTGAATATGATAACTCCGGGTACCGCCTTTGGGGTTAACCGTAATATATCCGATAAATTTCCCCGTCCCGATATCATATTTATTAATCCGTTGTTTGCTCCCGTCGAGTATAAACAACTCGTCGTTTTTTTGATCAAGGCTGAAATCGAACGGGGCGATATACTCTCCGGGGCCGTTTCCGACACTGCCGAACCGGCGGACAAACGCCCCGTCACTCGAAAACAGATAAACGCCTTTGGTCTGGTTCCGGTCCAGCACGAAAATACCGTCACGACCCACCTGCATTTTACTGATCTCGCCGATCAGGACACTGTCATTTGCACCTAAGACCACCGTTTTCAATTTTCCGAATACAGCGGAATACACAATGTTTTCCCTATCAGCGTGATCAATATCGACAACGTACAAATCGTTGTTTACAGTTAAAGGAGTTTCACCCCGAGTGCGATTGTTACAGGCACATAAAATAAAGACGACAATAAAACAGCATACCCTTAGCATAACATGCAAGATAAACATAATCCAAATGTATAACTAACAATTCATATCCAAAGTGAGATCGGAATAACCGGTCACATATCCCTCACAATCATACGTAGTACTCACCGTCCCGGACTTACAGGGACCTGAACCGTCTCCCTCGCAACTATATGTTGTTATTATCGCAAACGTAGATTCAAATTTCCCATCTCCATCACAATCGGCACGCATAATACTAGGGACACTTTTTTGGCAAGATCCCGAAGCACCCCCTTCTTCACCCGCAGTCAAAACCTCAACATTTTTCAGCAAGAGAGCAACGTCCTGAATATTACTATTTCTGTTATTCGACGCAACACTGATTAAAACAACAACGATAAAAGAAATTACAGCAAATAATATTTTTTTCATTTTTTTTAAATTAATTCTCATTAGATTACACAACCATTTAAATAAACTCTGATTTTACATACGTTTTTTCTTACATTTCTACTTCATCCATAGGCATTCTTATATTGGTTTGTCTTTAAAGTTACATTATCCTTTCGCAAAAAGCAAAATAAAAGCATTGCAAAAAGTCGTTTTTGCAATGCTTTTACCGTTAGGACGATACCGCCCCCCCCGACACTAAATCAAAACGCCGGCCAGGCTAAACACCTTTCAAAGACCATTAATTCTTATACTCATAATAAAATATCACGGGATTCGAATTTTCATTTAAAACTTTCAATTTATCTAGCCCTTCCAATGTCGGAGACAGCACCCCACCTTCAACCCATCCTTTCAAATTTATAAAAGGGGCATTATTAAAATAATAATATTCACCCTCACCTGTCGAACAACCGAATTGCGGCATTAATGTCTGTGCATTTTCACTAAAAAGCAGGTCATCCGTCATTAAATCAAATAACGTCGTATTCCCCGTTCTGGTGTCGAACGCAACAAAAACAATCGTTCCTCCCTTCATATACCGAAAATAAATAACATGATTATGTTCCCTGTAATCATGGATACCATAGATCTTTTTCGTCTGAAAAAGTTGTGCCTCCAGCGGTAATCGGGAATTCATATCCACAACTTTTAAATCCTGCGGACGTAACAGATCCTCGCTTTGCAAAGCCATATAAGGCATTACTCCTTGGGAACCGATATAAAATACAGTATCCATAAACTGTTTCACGAATCGGTACGCATTCTTCTCTCCCGGATAAAAAACTTTACTATCTATCCGTTCCGGATCGTGCCATTGTTTATTGTATGCCGAACTCATATAAACACCATCACTCTTTGCTGTCGAAAGATCAATTCGCCGCAACAAACCATCCGTAGCCGGTTGCTCATCAAAACAATACAGATCTACAAACAATGATCCGTCTGCCCACTGTATCCGATGGCTCCGAATCCCGGACTCTTTGTCCAATGCAATTGTTTTCTGGAATTTCCCATCGGAGATATTGTATTGACTGATCGTTTGTTTTTGATCGTCGAGTATATAAATCCGACCGTTCACCATATCCAGTGAAAAATCACCCGGAACGATATATTCGCCCGGCCCATTCCCCCGACTTCCGATCTGCCGTACGAATACACCGTCACGCGTAAATTCAAATACTCCTTTAGCTTGATGTCTATCTAATATAAAGATGCGATTATTCAAACCTTGTATTTTGTCAAGACTTCCTATCCACACCGATGTGTCCAGAACAATAGCATTCGCTTTTTGAAATAACGAAGACATGAATAACACTTTTTCTCGCTCCGCATGATCGACATCGACAACATACAGACTGTCATTCCGTAAAACCCCACTCGTCCCGGAATTCGTAGAACAAGAAATCCAGAAGACGAACAAACAAATACAAAAGAAAGAAAACTTCATTTTTACACATTTAGAGAGTCTTTCCCAACAAACGCTTCGACCCCACTCGACCGAAATCAGCCACAAACGATTACTCTCGTATAATCATTAGTGGATTGCATATATCCTTCACAATCAAAAAAAGTATATATACTTCCTGACATACAAGATCCTTTATCCTGCCCTACACATGTATGGATAATTTCTATAGACACAACTTTCGTTACACCATTACATGGCATCGTGTACGTGACCTGATCTAATACCGTACGACAATTTTGCCCTGTTTCGCTTTCTTCACCATTTGTCAATGCGACTACATTAGCCGAAAATAAATCTTGACCATTTCCAGATTCAAAAATATTACTCAGACTAAACACCATTACCGCGATTACACAGGTAATTGTAGACATTACCATTAAACTTCTCATTCTCATTTTTTTTAATTAATAAGATTATACAACTATTTCAATCAATTTTGATTTCACATACGCTTTCTCTCTTACATTTCTACTTTATCCATAAGCATTCTTATATTGGTTTGTCTTTAAAGTTATATTATCCTTTCGCAAAAAGCAAAATAAAATACCGCAAAAAGAACTTAAAAAAAACCTTTTGCGGCATTAAACAATCGGAAAAGAATATTTCTAAGGTGTTTTTTAAAATACCATATTATGAAGATTTACTTCTAACTATCAATACTTTCCTTTCCAGAGTTTTTTGATCCGCTGTTCGATTTCGCGCTCTTTCGGGTTGTCGGCCGGATCGTAGAACCGGCGGCCTTCCATGCCCTGCGGCATGAACTCCTGGTCGGCGAAGTGATCCTCGAAGTCGTGCGCATACTTGTAGTTGTCGCCGTAGCCGAGATTTTTCATCAGTTTGGTCGGCGCATTGCGGATGTGCAGCGGGACGGGATGGTTCGTCGTATCCTGATTCACGAATTTCAGCGCCCGGTCGATCGCCAGGTAGGCCGAGTTGCTCTTGGGACTGGTAGCCAGGTAGATCGTCGCCTCGGCCAGCGGGATGCGGGCTTCCGGCATACCGACCTTGTGCACCGTTTCGAAACAGGCGTTGGCCAGCAACAGCCCGTTCGGATTGGCCAGACCGATATCTTCCGACGCCAGGATCACCAGCCGCCGGGCGATGAACTTCGGGTCTTCGCCGCCGGCGAGCATCCGCGCGAGATAATAGATCGCCGCGTTCGGATCGCTGCCGCGCACCGATTTGATAAAAGCCGAGATTACGTCGTAGTGCTGTTCGCCGTTTTTATCGTACAAAGCGATATTTTGTTGCAAACATTCGGTCACGTTTTCGTCGTTAATGACGATCTCTCCCTCGGTAGCATTGCAGAGAATATCGATAATGTTCAGCAGCTTGCGGGCGTCTCCTCCGCTGAAACGGAACAGCGCCCCGGTCTGTTCGACCCGCACGCCCCGCTCCCGGAGCACCGTGTCGGCAGCGACGGCGCGATCCAGCACTCGTTGCAGATCGCTGTCCTCCATCGCCTTCAGCACATAGACCTGACAACGCGACAACAGCGGCGAGATCACTTCGAACGACGGATTTTCGGTCGTCGCGCCGATCAGCGTAATCACGCCCTGCTCGACGGCGCCGAGCAACGAATCCTGCTGAGACTTGTTGAAACGGTGGATTTCGTCGATAAACAGGAACGGCGCCGGCGTATTGAAGAAATGACTCTTGCGGGCCTGCTCGATCACTTCGCGCACCTCTTTTACGCCGGAATTGACCGCCGACAGCGTGAAAAACTTCCGGTCGAGAGCCGTCGCCACCAGCCGCGCCAGCGTCGTCTTGCCGACTCCCGGCGGTCCCCACAGGATAAACGACGGCACGTTGCCCGTCTCCAGAAAGCGGCGGAACACCCCGCCGCCGCCGACCAGATGGGCCTGTCCGACGTAGTCGTCGAGCGACTGCGGACGCAACCGTTCCGCCAATGGTATATTTGTCTGCATAAAGAAAAAATGTTATCTTTACAAAGGTAATCGTTTTCCCGCACAATTTTTAAGATCGCACCGGCTTTGAAACGCATAGGAATTCTCTCGGACACGCATGGTATTTTCGATCAGCCTCTTCGGAAATTTTTCGAAGACGTCGACGAACTATGGCATGCCGGAGACTTCGGCTCCATCGAAACGGCCGACGCCATTGCCGCCTTCAGGCCGCTGCACGGCGTGTACGGCAACATCGACGGAGGGCAGACGCGCGTGGCATTCCGGCGGTGGGAGCTGTTCGAATGCGAACAGGTTCCAGTGATGATAACCCACATCGGCGGCTATCCCGGGCACTATGCTTCCGGGGTGGAAATGCAACTGCGGATGCACCGGCCGAAAATCTTCGTATGCGGACATTCCCACATTCTGAAGGTAATGTACGATAAAAAAAACAGTCTTCTTCATATCAATCCCGGGGCCGCAGGGATTGCTGGCTTTCACCAGGTAAGGACGGCCATACGGCTCGTAATCGACGGAGAGGACATCCGGGAGCTGGAAGTCGGAGAATGGCCCCGGCGTCCGACATCATAATAAACCCGAATATTCCGGCGTTATCTTCACGAAATTAAAATTAGAGAAAACGCTATGCAAGTAAAGCAAACAAAGACGCTGGAGGCTGTTTTTGCGGCAGGATGCCGCGAAGCACGCCGACGTCACGCCGATGAGGTAACCCTCGACCACCTGTTTCTGGCTATCTTGAAACAGGAAGGAGGGCACGCATCTCACCTGCTGAAAAGGTTGCTGAAAGAATGGGAACTTTATCAGATCAAAATACGTCTCGAACGGGAACTGGGCCCGGTCGTTTTGCCGGACACCCCGCTCAACATCTCCTGTCCGGACGTCCGTTTCGACGAAAACGCGCTGCTCGAGCAGATGCGTATGTCCGGCCCCTGCATGGTGCAGGACACCTGTAACACGGGACACCTGTTGCAGGTCATCGTCGACGACCGCAGCTCGCGCAGCTCGCGGATACTGGTGCTGTACAATGTGACTTCGGAAAAAATCGTCTCCTACCTCGGCGACATGCCTCCCAACGAGGACTACTACGAGGATATGCAATATCTCTCGCTGCTCGGCGAAGAGAACGGAGAACACCCCGAACGACTCGTATCGGGAGTAATGCGTATCGCCGTGACCGACGGGCAACCGGCGGCCAAAGACAGTATGCTCGGCCAGTTCGGCGTCGACCTGACCAACTGCGCGGCCGAAGGCAAACTCGACCCGGTGATCGGCCGGGACGCCGAAATCGAACGGGTGATCCAGATCCTCGGCCGGCGCAAAAAGAACAACCCGGTGCTGATCGGCGAAGCGGGCGTCGGGAAGTCGGCCATCATCGAAGGGCTGGCGCTGCGGATCACGCAGAAGAAAGTCCCGCACGCACTGCTGCACAAACGGATCTTCTCGCTGGACGTCGCCTCGCTGGTTGCAGGGACGAAATACCGCGGACAGTTCGAAGAACGGATCAACCTGTTGCTGAAGGAACTCTCCGGCAGCGACGTGATCCTCTTTATCGACGAAATCCACACGATCGTCGGCGCCGGCAGCACGCAAGGGTCGCTCGACACAGCCAACATCCTGAAACCGGCGCTGGCCCGGGGCGAACTGCAGTGCATCGGAGCCACCACCCTGAGCGAATACCGCGAAAATATCGAAAGCGACAGCGCGCTGGAGCGGCGTTTTCAGAAGATCATCGTGGAACAGCCGTCGGCCGAAGAAACGCTGTGTATGCTGAACAACATCAAGAAACACTACGAATCGCACCACTGCGTTCATTATACCGAAGCGGCGCTGGAAGCCTGCGTCCACCTGACGCAACGTTACGTGCCCGACCGCTTCTTCCCTGACAAAGCGATCGACGTGATGGACGAAGCGGGCAGCCGCGCCCACGTGTTCAAAGTCAAGACGCCCGAACCGCTGGCCTCGATGGAACGCGACGTCGAGACGGTATGCGCCGAAAAGAACCGAGCGATCCGAATGCAGAATTACGACGCGGCCGCCACGCTGAAAAACCGTGAAAGCGCGCTGCGCAGCCGCCTGCAGGAGATGGAAACGCAGTGGAAAGAGCAGATGACCCGATGTCCGGTAGAGATCGACGAGCAGGCGATCTGCGAAGTGGTCGCTTCGATGACGGGTATTCCGGTAACGCGCATTTCGGACAGCGAACAGCGCCGGCTCAAAGAGATGGACGCTCACCTCGCATCGGTCGTCATCGGACAGGACGAGGCTGTTTCCCGCGTAACGCGGGCTATCCGCCGCAGCCGGGCCGGGCTGAAGGACGCCAACCGTCCGATCGGCGTATTCATGTTCGTCGGGCCGACCGGCGTCGGCAAGACCCATGTTGCCAAACAACTGGCCAAATACCTGTTCGACAGCGAGGAAGCGATGATCCGCATCGACATGAGCGAATATTCCGAGAAGCACAACGTAAGCCGCCTGATCGGTTCGCCTCCGGGCTACGTCGGCTACGGCGAAGGAGGACAACTAACCGAAAAAGTACGGCGCCGCCCTTACTGCGTACTGCTGTTCGACGAGATCGAAAAAGCGCACAGCGACATATTCAACCTGATGCTACAGATTTTCGACGAAGGCCGACTGACCGACGGACTGGGACGCCTGATCGATTTCCGCAATACGATCATCATCATGACCTCGAACGTGGGATCGCGGGAGGTTATGCAACGCGGCAAAAGCGTAGGCTACAATACGACCCGCAAGCCGACGTCCGACGACCGGAACAGGGAGTCGCTCTACCGCAAGAACCTCGAACGGAACTTCGCCCCGGAATTCATCAACCGGATCGACGACATCGTAACGTTCGGAACCCTGACCGAAAAAGACGTCCTGCGGATCATCGACATCGAACTCGGCAGCCTGAACAGGCGGATCGCCGACCAGGGTTACACGGTCGAAGTGAACAACGCGACCAAACGGTGTCTGGTACGCGAAGGGTACGACCCGCACTACGGAGTCCGCTCGCTGAAACGGGTGTTGCTCGACAAAGTGGAAGACCCGCTGGCCGAACTGATCATATCGGGCGAGGTGCACGAGGGCGACCGGATCACGGTCGACTGCAAAAACGGTCAGATCAAATTCACGGTGGTTCCCGGAAACGAAACGCGCACCATGGCCTCCTGAATCGGATAAACCCCTTCTATCGAACTCCCGAAGAGGCGGAAACGTAGTGTTTCCGCCTCTCTTTTTTATGTCGTCCCCGGCGCTTCGGTTGCCAATCCGAAAGATTCGACCTACCTTTGCACTCCGCAAACCGCAACCGCATGAACCGTACCGCCAGCCTCCGCAAGTGGATCCCGCAATACAAAGCCAACCTCGCGCTGGCCGGTCCGGTCGTGCTGTCTCAGATAGGTCAGGTCATCGTACAACTGTCGGACAACCTGAT
>OGQI01001643.1_pt1 | contig 14701 bp, 24 predicted proteins | sample 1553171 | NCBI WGS metagenome assembly OGQI01 (sample SAMEA2579988, study PRJEB22360) | human gut metagenome | biome: human gut; feature: human-associated habitat; material: faeces | place: Denmark | collected 2008/2010
GCGCTTGATGCCGCTACCGCCCTCTCCATGCTCCAGGCTGAAAACGAGAAGTTGCGGGCCGAGCTGGAACAGAAATCAAAACTGATTGCCCAACAGGCTGCAGAATTGGAACGGCGAGATACATTGTTGAAAGAGCAAGAGGCCGAGTTGGAGTAGATGAAGAATGGCTGAGTACATCAAGCGAGAGGACGCTATACAAGCCGCAAAACATGCATGGGCAAAAGGTCTTGAACCATCGCAATATATTGAGTGTATCCCAACTGCCGACGTTGCGGAGGTGAGGCACGGGAGTGCAAGTATGGCAAAGAGAGTAAAATTTCCTTTGACTGTGACGGAAAATCCCCTCTTTGTGAATGCCCGCACATGATGTTGACACACCAGTGGGATGAGTATTGCAGTTTTGGCGAACGAAAGAGAATCAGTCACGAAGAATAATTAGAGCGATTATATTCTTCTAATTTGCTATTGCATGGATTAATAAAAAAATAATGTAAAAAAAAGGAGAAAATATGAAAAAATATGTAAAAGAAAATATATTTGATTCACGTGAAGCAATTCTTGAAGAAGCAGAAAGAATTGTTTCGCAAGATCGTAACAAAGAATATGGTGGACCTGAAAATTCTTTTTCTTTAATTGCTAAACTTTGGGAGCCTGTAATTCGTTCAAGATGTGTAGCTGATGGGACAGAAGTAAAAGTAGACGAAGTAACAGTAACTTTACTTATGGCTTTATTAAAAATTGCTCGTGCGTCTTCTAATCAAAATCATATAGACAGTTGGATAGATTGTTGTGGATATATGGCTTGTGGTGGAGAATTGGCGATGTTGGAGGTAAAAAGTTGAATAAAACAACATGCAAAGTATGCGAGCATGTATTTGAACTAACTAAGGAGCGACATTATATTGCCCGTGAAAAAACAGAACTGTTTCTTATAGCTTCTAATAAAAATGGAGCCTACCTTATACGATGCCTTTGATTGCCCTAATTGTGGGTGCCAGTATATTGCTAATGAACGAAAGAGAAAGGTTGTATAAAAATGACACGGGAAGAAGCGATTACCCTTTTTGAAAAACAGCTCACAGCGGCGCGAGTGGTGCTTGATAGCGGATTTGGGAGTAATCCGGGAGAGAACGACATCCTATACCGTAGGCGGAAAGAGATGGCTGAGATTGCCCTCTCCGCCCTCCGTCCTGTCAGCCGGGAGCAGGTGGAGAAGGTGTGGAGGGGGAAGTGGAAATATAGTCATACAAGCGAAATAGATCATTTTGCTGTTGTTAAATGCTCAAAGTGTGGATACGAAGCGTTTGCGATCTCCCTTTTTGTGAAAGATGGAAATTTCTGTCCTTCCTGCGGCGCTTCCATGACGGACGAGGCTGTGGAGATGGTGATGGAGAGACTGGAGACACTAAAAGATGGTTGACATTTGCGACACTTGTGCATTCGAGGATGCTTGCCCGAGTGCTCATTTCAATAAAACCGAATTGAGTACCTGTGCATTTTACAAAAGCATTCGGAGGGATAAACCAGACGGGACGTGGTGGAAGGAGACGCTGAAAGATGAATGATATCAATCAAGACATAACCCGCATGATCGTTGAGATGAGGGAGCTTGGAAAGTTGCCCGCACCGTGCAAAGGTGGAAGCCACAATAACCTGTTAAGATATAACAAGCTGCGGGACCGGATTCTTGATAAATTCTTGTCCGCATTTGATGAGGGATATAGGTTGAAAAATTCCAACCGCCCGCCGGAGGGAGAGGAGGACACCTGATGGACATTGAGAAACTGATTGAGCAACTAAATGGATATTTTGAAGGGAAAGAATTGAGAAGGGGCGTTGCGCTTGATGCCGCTACCGCCCTCTCCATGCTCCAGGCTGAAAACGAGAAGTTGCAGAAGATGCACCAGGAAGAAAAAGTAATTTGCCATGAAACCCAACTTGAGTTGGAGCGGATGAAGAAAATAATGAGAGAGAACAGAATTATGATTATCTCGTCAAAATATCCCGGCAGCACAGAAAAGTGGAATATTCAGAAGCCACGCGATAAGAAGGAGGAATTGTAAAATGAATAAATGCAGCCTGTTTGATATGACCTTTTCAGAAATCATTGAGGATATTTTTGGGGTTTCATTTGATCGCCTGTGGGAACTGGCCTTGGCGGACAGAGAGAGGCGGTGCGTGGTGATGCCGTGCCAACCTGGGTATAAAATTTCATACAAGAGCAGCACAGGATTTTGGTGCAATGCGGTTATTAAGGATTACACGCCTGAAAATATATTTATCACGGCGGAGACTGAAATCCCGAACGCAGAGCCGTTAAGTCATGCATTCTCAATTTTGGAAATTGAGGCCGCACTACGGAGGGAGCAGAATGGATAATTTTAGAAAGTGCAATTTCTGTCAGTACTATGATGAATACGAAGGCTGTGAGTGGGGTTGTGACAATTACGAAGATTTTAAGCCTGCAAAGTTGCGCATGGTCGAGTTTGCAAAAGAGCATGACATTTCTGTTGCAGACCTAATTGCACTGATTGAAATGGGGTGAGTCAGAATGAAGGAGTACATCGAGAGGGCACAGCTCTTAAAAAATCTTGGGTATGATGAAACAAGACGAGCTGATGTCCTTCCTGGGTCAACGTTTGATATTGTTCTGAAAGAGCCCGCCGCCGACGTTGCGGAGGTGAAGCATGGGCGTTGGGAGTTCTTAGGGCCAAACCGCTTAATTAAAAGCTGTATGTGCGGAACTTGTAGCGTGTGCCACGTTAGATCAAAATTCATTTCAAATATTGCAATTTGTCCCACTTGTGGCGCGCACATGGATGGAGAGATTAAGAATGAGACCAATTAATGCTGATATGTTGCAAGAACTATGCAATAAGCAGATTTTTGATACTTGGAATAACGAAACTGCTCCTGTATCATGGGCAGCGACATATGCAGATTTCAAGGATGATATAGATAGTATACTCACCATTCCACAGCCCAGCAATGAACCGCTGACATTGGAAGAACTGTGGGAGATGAATGAAGAGCCTGTATGGGTACAAAATCTTGAAGAACCGGGGAAAAGCCAGTGGAGACTATTATATTGGGACAGAGGAAAACACCTTGTCCTGCAAAGCATATCAGTCCAGGGTTATTTACTGGAAGAGTACGGAGAATCTTGGCTTGCCTATCGTTACCCACCGGAGAAAAAAGACAAAATTAATTGGCATTATTAATAATATTCGTCAAAATTGTTAATAATAATCGTTATATTTTGGTATAATTTATAAAAAAAATAATTTGACAATTAAACATAATTATGTTAATCTTATTATAAACAATAAAGTGATAATGAGGGAATACGATATGTTTAATTTTTTTATTCAAAAATTATTAAATAATAAAATACAATTAGAAATTGATAAAAAACAAGAAGAATTAAATACAATTAATTTACAACTTCAAATTTATAAAAAAGAATTAGATGAAACAATAAATTTATTAGGAACTAATAAAGGATTAATTGAATTACAAGATATAGGAATAGAATATATTCCTGAAATTACTTCTTTTGTTGAGATTAACACTAAGATAGATCAAATTAAAAAAGAAATGGCTCAACTTATATCGAGAAATGCTTTATATATAATTATAAAAGAGTATAAAGTAGATCATTCTTTAGCAAAAGGTATTTTATTTCAACATTCTTATTGTGAAAGTTTATTGTTTGGATTTAATTCTTTTTTTGATAGAAAGAAAAAAAGCGTAACTTCTCAAAATTTGTCAAGAAGTATAGATTTAATCACTAATAATTTTAACCGATGTAATAAAAAGGCTTCAATAATTGGAGTAAAAATTAACGAGGAATATTTACATTTAAGTATCAGATTATTAAAATTAGAATTAGATAAAAAAATAGCGCAAATTAACGAAAAAGAAGAAGCTAAAAAAGCAAGATTTAAATTAAGAGAACAAGAAAAATTACTTTTTGAAGCAGACAAAGAGAAAAAAAGACTTGAAAAGGAAAGAAAAGATTTAGAAAAAATTTTAAGCCAATCTATTACAAAAGAAGATCAAGAACAAATTAAAAATAAGCTCGCTGAAATTGATAAAAGACAAAATGAGATTGATTGGAGAATTAATCATAGTTCGGCTGGATGGTTGTATATAGCAACTACTAAATCTATGCCAGGTATGTATAAAATTGGTTGCACAAGAAGATTAAATCCTTTAATTAGGTTGTCTGAATTATCAAGTGCCAGCGTACCTTTTGTATTTGAATGTAATGGTTTGGTTTTTTCAGAAAATGTTTTTGATATAGAAACAAAGATACATCAAAGATTGGACTCAAAAAGAGTAAACAAAGAAAATAAACACAAAGAATTTTTTTACGGAAATCCAAATGATGCAATAACCATTCTTAAAGAAGAATTTGATATTAAGGTTCATTATGTCAATGAAATTGGTATAAATATAGAAGAATAAAAAGGAGACATAATCATGAAAGAAACTTCTATTGAAAGAATCGTTGGAGAAGAAAAATGCACTTTATATACAAGCGAACGTAAATTTATTTCAAAAATTGAGCAATATAAAGAAATTTATCCTGATTTAGTTGATTTTGAAAAAAACTCTGATGGAAGTATTGTTGCACATGTACCTTTTGATTGGTTTAAATTTATTTCTCCTAAAAAGAAGAGAGTGCTAACAGAAGAAGAAAGAAAAGCTATTGGAGAAAGATTGAAAAGAGCAAGAGATATGCTTGATTAAAACAAAAGGAGTATAAAAATATTTTATGATTTTAACTGGAGATGCAATTTATAAACGATTAGGAAATTCAATTATTATTGATCCTTTTGATTTTAACAAACTTAATCCTAATAGCTATAATTTAACTTTAAACAATAAATTATTAGTTTACAACAAACAAAAATTAGATATGAAAATCAATAATGATTATCATATTGTTGAAATTCCTGAAGAAGGTTTGTTGTTAGAACCTGGAAGAGTATATCTGGGTAGAACCAATGAATATACTGAAACTCAAAATCTTGTTCCTATGTTAGAAGGGCGATCTTCCCACGGACGTTTAGGATTATTTGTACATGTTTCTGCTGGATTTGGAGATATTGGTTTTAGAGGATATTGGACTTTAGAATTAAGTTGTGTTCAACCAATAGTGATTTATCCAAATATTGACATTTGTCAAATTTATTATCATACTATTATTGGTGAAGTTTTAACTAAATATCAAGGTAAATATCAAGATAGCCAAGATGTAATAACAAGCCAAATATATCAAGAATTATTTAGTAAATAAATAAAAATGAATACAAAAACAATTCATTTTGATAAACGAAGAAACAATAAAGAAAATGTCTATAAAGTTTCAAAACTCTGAGACGGAAAAAATATTTTCTGTATCTAATATGGAGGAGGCCAACATGAGCAAGCCAAGAATTTGTGAAGTGCTTAGGGTGGAGGTAAATCAGAGCTTCCAGTTTAATGATTTCCCATTTGACGAAGTGAAAAGTTATTTTATCGGCACAGATGGAGAAATTAGAAATGTACATGGTGGAGAAGTGGCCTCCAGCGAACTTTGTTACATTATCAATCACCCCGACTGCATCATCCGCGAGCCCCGCTGGACGGAGCAGGAGGTGGAGAGGGCGAAGGCTATCAAGATGTTATACTCAGAGGCAGAAAGCATTGAGATGTATGGCTTCGGCATTAGAGTTTTCAACAGGAAACTTGTCATTGCAACACTCGACCCCTCTTTGTTTCCTTCTCTTCGCCAAAATGAAATCATCACCCTTGACGAGATCATCGGAGGTGCAGAATGAGAGAGATTCTTTTCAAAGCTAAGCGGATAAGCGATGGAGGTGAGCAGTATGGGGAAGCCGATTGATATTACAGGGCAAAAATTCGGGAAATTAACCGTATTAGGAGTACATCACTTAGGGAAAAGAAACACTCGATATTGGCTTTGTAAATGTGAATGTGGAAAAGAAACAGTGCAAATTAGCGTAAATTTGAAAAGCGGAAGAACAAAGTCTTGTGGATGTCAAAGATATATTGAACTATCTGAAAGAAACAAAAAACACGGGATGGCGGGAACGAGAATTTATAGGATTTGGAGAGGTATGATATCTCGTTGCAAATATAAAACGGCAACTGGCTATGAAAACTACGGAGCGCGTGGAATTTCTGTGTGTAAAGAGTGGGAAGATTTTGAACGGTTTTATTTGTGGGCATTAGAAAATGGATATAGCGATGAATTAACTATTGAAAGAAAAAATGTTGATGGGAACTATGAACCAGGAAACTGTGAATGGATTACATGGGAAATGCAAGCGTCCAATAAAAGGAAAAGAACTTCTATACCGAATAGAGACGTAAAAACTGGGAGGTTTGTGAAAAGTGCGTGAGATTTTGTTTAAGGGGAAGTCTCTTTTGTCTGGCAAGTGGGTAGAAGGGTATTACATAGGCCCAATAGGTGTACTTGATGTACATGAAATTTGTGATATTCATGATATTACAGGGACGCGTGTTGAAGTTGACCCCTCCACGGTCTGTGAGTACACCGGAATGACCGATAAGAACGGAACGAAGATTTTTGAGGGGGATATCATCCATTGGGCGAACTGGAACGGCGAACAAAAAGAATCCCCTGTATGCTATGACCAAGAGTGGAATAGATTTTGTGTTTGGTTGAATGGCGCTGAAAGCATGGGCGTAAATATACATCTGTCAACGAGCGGAATTGAGGTCATCGGCTCCATCCACGACGGGGAGGGCTACGATGATGATTAAACTGCTTCTTTTTCTGGGCATCATCCTGTCTATTGTCAAAGCAAACGGATGGTTTATAGTCCCGATGCCTGTTTTGGTTTTCTGCTGGGTAGGAAGCTTCGTTTGCTGGATGATTTATTCGTATGCTCTTGGTGTAGGCGAAGGAGCCGCAAAAGAGATGAAAAAGAAAATTCGAGATGGGGAGGGCGGACAGCATGAATGATTGGATTAGCGTCAAGGAGAGGTTACCGGAAAAGGATGGATGGTATTTTGTCTATGCTCCTGAATATTGGGGTAACAACAAAATTTATGGACTTGATGGCCTTGCATATTCCAACTTTAAACACAACTACAAAGATCACTGGGGGATTGAAAGAAGAATGGGGAAAGGATACCCTGTGATTGTCACCCACTGGATGCCACTTCCTAATTCGCCGAAAAAAGAACAAAAATAAAAAGGATAAATATTATTTATGATTAAACGTATTTCAACTTTATTAATTATTTTGTGTTTAATTTTAAGTATTACTGTTTATGCAAGAGTTCCTAATGGTGTTAATATTAAAAATTTTGATGCAAATGTTAATTATATGACAGAGATGTATGAATGCGCGAAATTAAATACAGATCATAGTTTAATTGTTGGGGCAATTTATGAACAACAAAGAAATTTAAAAATTGATTTTTTGAATTTGAATGAATATGAAAAAACAGATTTTTTTAATGAAAAGAACACAGGAGAACAAATTTTAACTCATATTGAAAATTATCTTAATGTAACACAAGATAATTTTAATTATGAAGATTATTATACAATTAATGATATAAATATGTTGGCTAAAGTTGCTTATTGTGAATCACGAGGAATTAAAAGTAAAACTGAAATTGCTTGTGTGATGTGGGTTATCTTAAATAGGGTGGATAATAACAATTTTCCTAACACTATTTCAGATGTAATTTTGCAACCTAATCAATTTGCATATAATGCAAATGTGCCAACAGTCAGCGATTATGGTTATGATTTGAAAGTTTTAGCCACTGATGTTCTTAATAATTGGGCAAAAGAAAAAGCTGGTAGAACTGATTATGTGAGATGTTTGCCTAAAGAGTATCTATATTATGGAGGAGATGGAATTCATAATTATTTTAGAACATCTTATACGGGTGGTATCAGATGGGATTATTCTTGGGGATATCCTTATGGATAATTATAAAGGAGAGATATTATGATTGTTAATGGAAGTATTGGACAAAATTAAATATGGCATATCGGTATTTAAAAGAAAATGAAGATCGAATCAAAGAGAATGTTCAATGTCGAGAAGGTGTTATGTGGCACACATTTATACGTGAACATAATCAGTCGATGTATGATGTAGATAAAATATATAGTACATCAAATAACAAAAAATATGGAATAGGCTTTGGATATGATTTCAATAATTTTAATATGAATGAAAATTATGCTGGAGCCACATTCTCAACTTTAAATTATTTAGTTTGGGGAGTAATAGAAGAATTTTATGGAGTTGATCATAGTCCTTCACAAATAACACAGATTGATGGATTAATCAGTTATCATAATTCAAGTAATAATGTATTATCAAAAGATTATAGTTGTCAATTTTCTACTAACGCAACATCAGGTTATTTGCGTACCAGATGGATGATAGGTAATATTGATAATAATAATATCACATGCTATTTTGGTTTACAATCAGGTAGTGCTAATAATTATAGTTTATAGGGATTAAATATTGTAGCATTAAAAAGGAGTAATTAAATGTATTATTGGTGTATTAGAGATGAAAATGGGCATCCAGGTCAAATTGGGGAAATTGATGATTTGTCCAGAATCCCTAAAAATGCAGAAGAAATGACTGAAGAAGAATTTGAGATGCAGAAAGACGTAAAAGGTCGTAAAAAGAAAACTGACGGAAGTTTAATGTTTGTAAAAACAGAAAAACTTATCCAAGAGCTTAGTAATGAATGTGAAAGAAAAATTACTTCCGGTATTGAATATAATGGAAAACAATATTCTTTGTCTTTAGCAGATCAAATTAATATTAATAATATGTATCAAAAAGTGACTTCTTCTGCCAATACTTTGTCTGCTGATGATTCTATTACTTATCATGCAAATAATGAAGTGGAAAGTGAAATTGATATGCAAACAGTATTGGGACTAAAGCAATCTATGGATAATCATGTTCAATCTTGTAGAGCTCATTATAATAAATTGAAACATTATTTGTTATCATTGGGTGTAGAACAAAAAGATTATGAAGTTATTAAAAACTTTAATTGGGATACTGTAATTGATTAATTAAAATGAAAAAAGATTTGACAGGATATTATTGTTTTACTCATAATCATGACTGGTCAATTATAGAAAGTTTCAATAAAAACTTAGTAATAGCAAGATGTAAAAATTGCGGTAAAGAAGAAGTTATATTTATAAATGGAGATAGAGGTTTTTATTTTAATTGGATGCCTCCAGATGATAAAATAATTTTTATTTAATAGGATTTATTATGGAAGCAAAGAAGAGTGGCGATTTTTATTGAAGCAAGGAGAGCATGATGATTAAGTTTGAAAATAAAAAAGTTGTTGGCTGGGAACATGCGATCAGTGGAATGCGAAATCCTTTGGAGAGTTGGGAGAAGAGCGATAGTTGCTGGTATGAAAAAGCTCCAAATTTTTCTGATTTACCAAATGGAGTCCTACTAATGAGACAAGAGGGCAGTGAAGTTTTTTGTATTGGCCCGAACGACCTTAATTTAATGACCCGGCTGCGGAATGCAGGAACGGACCATCGAAAATTTATGCGAATGATTATAGTATATGTGGATATTATTGCACCAAGATACTGGTGGGCTGAGTTTGACACTTATAAGATAGGAACTGTTGCTAATTCTTGTTCAACGATGCACTGTATTCATAAAAAAGAGTTTACATTAGACGATTTTTCGCATGAACACATGACACTAAGATCATCGGGGCTTCTCATGCAAACAATAAAATATTTAAATGAGGTCCGTAATATTTATGTTAATCAAGAGATTAAACATCTTGATCCTACCAAAAAGGAAGTCTGGTGGCAAATGATTCAGCTTCTCCCGAGTTCTTATAATCAAAAACGAACTGTTATGTTAAATTATGAAGTTTTGTCCAATATTTATAAATCTCGTAATGGACATAAATTAGATGAATGGAGAGAATTTTGTGAATGGATCAGAAATCTTCCGTGCTCTGAATTAATTACAGGAAAAATGCAACAAACAAATGATACGTGAAGTTGTATTACAAATTATATTGCTTGCAGTTTTATTGTTTTTAGCAATTAAAGAACAAATATTTTTTTAATAGGTGATATCATGAATTTTAACAAATTAAATTTTTATTTATTTTCTAATCAAAACTGGGGGGGGGGCATTATTGTTGCTTCCCTGAAGGAGGCTAATGATAATGTCTAAATATAATATTACTATGAAACAGAAAAGTGATTCTGATTATAATGAATTATATCCAGAATCATTAGATACTCAAATTAAATTAAGTAAAGATACTACTGGTTTTATTGGTACGAATGTCTCTCAAGTGTTGATGGAATTAAATAATAAAATTTCAAGTGGTATGGCAGAAGCAGGAACATATCAATTAGTGGGGCAATTAGAAAATTATAGAAATAATCAACCAGTGACAGGGGAAGCAGTTATAAAAACTGAAATTCCATGGACACAAATGCCATCAAACGTACTTAAAGATGAATCTCCTGATTTGTATATTTGTTATATCGGCGATCAATCAATGCGATATTATGACGCGACTGTGGAACCACAAACTGCATGTTTTATTTTTGGTCCAGATATAAATAAAAGATATATTATAAAAGGATCATCTCCTGGAGATTGGGAACCCTGTATGGCATTTGGATATAATTGGTCGAATGCTCCATTAAATATTGACACCAATAGTTGGGGTAATGCTAAAGTATCAGAATTTAAGTATAGAGATTTGTGCGCTATAGATACTTTTTGGAGAAATGATAATTTTACTCCTATCAATATTGCACAAATAGAAGGTATTTCTTGTTATCAATCATTGTCAACAAGATCAACATTTTATGGACCAGAAATTATTATGGAACAAAATAATGAAGCATATAATAATTATTTAGCTATCACAAATATTGATTTAACAAATGGCGTTACAGTCCATTGGGGAACTCGAGGAAATAATCCAAATTACAGTTTATGGTCATTAACTTTATTAGTTTTTAAAAGGATGAATGGATAATTATGATTAATTTAATGTCTGCCCCCCCCAAGTAGGAATAGTTAATAAATTAGCTACTTCTTATGACTATCAATATGTAACAATAAAATTTAATTTTATTCCATCTTATGCCATTTTAAATTTTTATTTAATAAGTAACTATAATTACAAATTTTATGGCAGTGTTGCAATATTCAAAAATGAACCACCAGTAGCATGGGAAGATCATAGTTATTACAAGTTTGGCCCAGATTGGAACTTGTCTTTTAGCGATATAAGTCTAAATGATAACATTTTATCAATAAGGCAATCATCTTCATATAACTATTATGTGCAAGGTGTCGTTTTTTAAGGAGAAATTATGAGTATTTCAAATATTATTAAATTTAATGAAACTGGTATCCCCCCTGGACAGTTGATGACGAAGGTAAAGTTTTATCTATTAAAGAAAATAAATTAGCTTGGGTGGAAATGAGTGGGACACCAGTAGAACCAGAAGTCGAAGAATATAAGTGGATTGTTACACCAAATAAATATACAATTTATAATGAAGAAGGAACAACTCTAAAAACAGAAGATAAAACTCTCACTGAATGGGAGTGCCCTGCGACTGGAGATTATGTTGTACAACTTCATGCTCAAGGTGGTACTGGTGGCAATTGGATGGGACAACAAACGTCTCAAGGATCATATCCCTTGATAACTTATTCTACTAAACAATTTACCGGCGGCGGTGGAGGAGGATCAGGTGCTAAAATTACACTAAATATAAACAAAGGACAAAAATATTCTCTTTCAGTTAATAATAATAAATCTATTTTTGGAGAGTATTATGTTAATCGTGGCGAAAATGGCAGTGATGCGGATTTCAGTTCATCTAATTCTGGAACAGGGGGAAAAGTAGGAAGTTATCATTCTTCTATGACTTTAATGGCAGAAAAAGGAGAAGATGGGACGAAAAAAGTAGAAACAAGTGCCATTTCTGGTTTTGGATATGAAAAAGCGTCCGGTGGAAGTGGATACTCTATTAAAGATGCAAATGATACTACAGGATATGGCTCAGGTGGGCGAAGCGGAACAGGACAATATGTTTTTGCTGCTGATGATAGAATATATACTGAAGAAGGAGAAGAAGGACAAGGTCCTGCAATAATTATTAGAAGAAAATTGGAGTGATAATTATATTTGGTTCGGTTCTACCTTTCTCAAACGAAAAAGTTGCGAGATATTATGTGTATAATATAGATGCTATAAGGAGCACAGTAAAAAGTATAACACAAAGAGCATATAGTAAAAAACAAATAAGTAATATTACTTACCAAATGAATATTGGTAACCAACATTCCGGTGGAGATCAATTAGAAACCTATGCCCCCCCCCCTGTGGCGAGTATAGGAAGAAAAACTATTCTATTGAGCAATTCTGAAGAAGCAATTATACAAGGATATGCGACTCTTAACTATACAGGAAATAGAGCAAATGACACCTTGTTGATCCCATTTATTTTTTTAAATGCAAAAGAAGAAATAAACAATATTTATTCTTTTAGAATTCTTTCTCCGTCCAATGTTGATGCTGATTATTTTAGTGGAATACGATTACAAATAGCTCACAGCAATAATAATATTAATCAAATATATTTTGATGTTTCTGTGGTGTCAGAAGGTGATGTCACAGTAGATAAAATATATTTATGGATATATAATTAAAATTATATAGGAAGGAAATGAGGAAATGAGTATAGGGAATGTTGTTAAATCCCCCCCCCCTACGGAGTAGCCAATGAAGGAGAAATATTGACTGTAAAAGATAATAAATTGACATGGACAAAAAAGCCGGTTATAATTTCTCAAACTGAGCCCGAAGATTTAGAAATAAATGATATATGGATTCAAATAACTGGTAGTCCTTCATAAAAAAATAAAATAAAATAAAAAAGAGATGTATAATCATTTTTATACATCTCTTTTTATTATATCTTTAAATAAAAAATTGGGCTCTAATTTAATATTAATATCGCTAAATTTGCGCCGTGTTTCGCCAGAAAAAGAATCAAGTTGTTTAGTGGACATGATCTTTCTATAAGATTCTTGATTTATGGTTTTAAGTTCAGGAAATTCTTGATATATTTTTTGTAACTTTTCTGTAATTCTGCTTTCAGTAGGAGGAGATAAAGTGATTACTTTTTTAAGAAAAATATACTGATCGTCAAATTCTTTTGCACATAATTCTTTTATTGTTTTATTCAAAAATTTATATTTATTATCAGATAACCATCCACTCTCATATCCAGGGACAGCAATTTCTTTGGCTCTACTTAACAGGGCCATACATTGTTTATCTAAGTCTGTTTCTAAAGGGACATTATGCCCGAGAATAAAATAACCATGGCGCCCATAATGTTCTGAATATAATCTATATCCAGAGCTTAGACGAATTAAATCTCTTTTTGCCATATTTTCTAATTTGGCCAAAGTCCATCTAACTAATATTTTTTTTGCTGTGGCCGATATTTCAGGAAAATTGATATATTCATCTCCAAGGGCGGACATTGTATCAATATTACAAGAATAGACAAAATTATCATTCACAAGGCCAAATAATTTTAAAAGCTCAGTATTAGACAAAAATAAAGTGCGGCCATCATTCTTTTGAAAAGTTTGATAAACAATAGCATCAAATATATTTTGATATTTATTATTCTTATTAAGTTTAGAAAACGCCTTTATTTCATTCTCATAGACTTCATCAATTCTATACCTCGTAGGGCTGCTAAGTATTTGAAGATCACAATAGAGGGCCAAATCTTCTAATTGTTTTTGCTTAGAATATCCACCTTTTTTAGAAAGCCCCAAAGACTCACATAAGGGCCCATATTTTAATTCTTGGCCTTTAATTTCATTCATTTTTTCGGCCAAATTATCAGGAATGTTTTTCATCTTTTTTTCTCCATTTTTGTCTATTTGTCTATTTTTTGTGCTATACAATTTTAGAAAAAGGCGACGCACTTTTTCGTTAAGAAATTGTATTCCTAAAATATTTTTGTCTAAATTCATGTTCATATATAGATATATTACAGTATATGAACATGAAAATAGACAAAAATATTTTTTTAAGTTTTTTCCTATCTATTTTATTACTTTTTTATGAACATGTCAAGTAAAATTAAAAATTTATTTTATTTATCTTTAATTTATAAAAATTTTTCTCTATTAGTAATAAGAATATATATTTTATCCCGGATGAGAATCTGGGACAATATATAGCTTCGCAGCTTCCGGAGAAAAATTTTATATTTAACGATGGACGCTGTCCTATTCATGCCGCTCTCACGGCTGAATCGCTCAAAAGAGCAAAAGCAGCTCATCCTGACGCGCAGGTGCTGATACATCCCGAATGCGTGCCTGAAACGTTGGAACTGGCGGATTACATAGGCAGCACATCGGGCATTATCAATTATGCGACGGAGAGCGATTGCAAAGAGTTCATAATCTGCACGGAGGACGGCGTAATGTATGAGCTGAAGAAGCGCAATCCGGATAAGACGTTTTATCTGGCGGACGAGAGCTTCCGCTGCCCCGGAATGAAATTGGTCACATTAGAAAAGGTCCTCGACGTGCTTAAAAATGATAAAAACAAAGTCGTA
>OGQI01001671.1_pt1 | contig 14575 bp, 8 predicted proteins | sample 1553171 | NCBI WGS metagenome assembly OGQI01 (sample SAMEA2579988, study PRJEB22360) | human gut metagenome | biome: human gut; feature: human-associated habitat; material: faeces | place: Denmark | collected 2008/2010
TATTAATACTTTATTTTTTTAATAGTTGGATTTTTTCTTTTTTCTTGTTCTTTAACTTTATTTTTATTTATTTCTCGATTTAATTCAAAATTCTTCATCAATAATTCAACCCCTAGCATTACCGCAAGAGAAATAATTACCATACTTACAGAAAGCCATAAAGCCGTTGCATTTAAATATTCTTGCTCTTTGTCAATGCCAACAGCCTCTATTCTTTTTATTTCCCAAGTCAAACTGTCAAATCCAAACATATCATACATATCAATTTTACCAGAAAAAAGTTTAACCTGTTGCATTGAAAGAACTATTAAAGTAAGAGACAGAGCCCACATCACTACACATAAGAATATTTTTTTTCTCGTAAAAGGAACACACGCCCGACACATAACAATTAAAATTGTAAAGGTTGCTGTAATAGCTACAACAGTTTTAATTTCAGGTACTGTGAAACCATATGGCTTAGAAAGCATGTAAGAAAATACTATTGCACAAACAACACCAACAGCACCAGGTGTTGCACTTTTTAAAGCATTTTTAAGGAAATTACCTTTTACAGGTGAATTATTAGATTGAACAGCAAGGAAAATAGATGGTAATCCAATTGCAAACATTTCAACAATTAACAATTGTTTTGCTCCAGCAAATGGAAAAGTTCCATCTCTTACACCGTCAATTTCAGGACCAAACACTTTAAAGAATCCAATTGCAGTAAGTACTGCTAAAACTGTCATAAATAACGTTTTTACAAGATATAACATTGCTGTTTGCTGAACATTATTAATTACTCTTCTTCCTTCAGCAACTACTTTAGGCATTGAAGAGAAATTAGAATCAACTAATACTAATTGTGCAACATTTTTTACAGCATCATTTCCAGATGCCATAGCAATACTACAATCTGCTGTTTTTAAGGCAGGAATATCATTCACACCATCACCTGTCATTGCAACCGTTTTTCCATTATTTTTCAATGCAGTAACTAATAATTTTTTTTGTTCGGGTTTAACGCGACCAAAAACGGTAAACTTAGTAGCAGCTTCAATAATCTCATCATCACTCATTCCATCTAAACTAATACACTTGTCAGCATTTTCAATGCCAACTCTTCTTGCTACTTCAGATACAGTTACAGGATTATCCCCTGATATAACTTTTACTTCCACACCATTATCTTTAAAATATTGAATTGTATCGTATGCTTCTTCCCTTATTTGATCTTCAATTAAAATTAAAGCAATCAATCGTGGTAAACGTTGAATTTTTCCATCTTTAAAAGGCAAACTAGATTGTGCAAGACATATAACTCGAAGCCCCTGATTAGCGTAATCCCCAATGATAGATGCGTATTTTTCAAAACTACCCTTTAAAACAAATTCTGGTGCACCTATGATATAATTATCATTGCTACCAAAACTAACGGCACTATATTTACGTTCTGATGAAAAAGGAATAACTTCCGTTGGTTTCAAAATGGCTTTTGTACCAAAATAATTCACTAAAGCTTGAGCAGTAGCATTCGTTTCTTGTAGTGCTGCATTCATTGAACTAATAATATCCTCAATAGGAAGACTATGATTTTTACTCATTTCCTCATATCGTATAATACTCATTTTCCCATTTGTAATTGTTCCCGTTTTATCAAGACAAAGAACATTTACCCTTGCAAGCATTTCAATACAATAAACATCTTGTACAAGAGTATTATTCTTACTAAGTCTTACAACTCCTACTGAAAGAGCAACCGATGTTAATAAATATAAACCAGCTGGAATCATTCCTATAATAGCAGCTGTTGTCGGTTTTATTGCTTTAACATACTCTAATTGAAAAAATATTTTTTTTGCTTCATCAAGACTACCACTATTTAAAGCCTCAATAAAATCTTTGATCGGCCATTTTGAAAAAAACATTACTAGTGATGTCACAACAATGAAAATTGCCAAAGTTACAAGCAGTTTTTTTAAACTACTTAAAATTTGCGAATTCGGTGCTACATATTTTTTGGCTTGTGAAGTTAATTTATTTATCTCATTTAATTTTCCAACATGCTCAACTCTTGCATATGAAGTACCCGACACCATAAAACTACCTGAATAAATCATATCACCTGGACGTTTTTTAATTGGAACTGATTCACCAGTCAACTGTGATTCATTCACCTCAACTTCACCTTCTAATAAAATGCTATCAGAAACAATCTGGATTCCTGGTGTTAAATACATAATGTCATCTAAAACTACTTCCGTTTCTTCAACAATTACTTTTTCACCATTTCTGATTAATGTAACTTTAGGATTAGTAACTAATTTTAACTTATTGATAGCAAGTTTTGACTTTGTTTCTTGAATAATACCAATAATTAAATTCACACTTACTATAGCTAAAAACATAAAATCAGTTATAGCAAAATTTAGATTGGTTTCATCAGGATTATTCCATTTTTTAGCAATCAATAATAATATCAAAACAATTATATACAAAATATTAAAAAAGGTAAAAGTATTTTTCACAAAAACTTTTGTAATAATTTTAATTGTTTTACTTAAATTGGATTCTATTTCACCATCGATATTCACTTGAAGGTTTTCTTTTCTTTCTTCTACTTCATCAGTTGTTAGACCTTTTTTGTACTCATTATTTTTCAAATATATTGGCTTTTTACGATCTATTTTATATTCACCATATACAATTCGTTTTTTCTTTTTTACTTTATTATTTAAATCATTGCTATTATCCCTTTTATTTGACATATCAAGATTCCCTTTCAAATTATATATTATATTATAACATTTTTGCATTTATAATTAAAGTAAAAGGCTAAAAAATTTATTCATATACTTTGCAATTTTATTCTTTTATGATATCATATATATAATATGAGGTGAATTTATGAACAAATTAATTATTGGTATTAGTCCCCGTTTTTCTCATGATTATAATAGTGATTATCACTATGTAAGAATAAACATTGACTATTTAAATCAAGTTATACATCGTGATGCGATTCCATTCATATTATATGATGGTCCAAATATTGATGCAGCTTTGCAAATGTGCGATGGCTTTATAATTATTGGTGGAGACGATATAAATCCTAAATTTTATAATGAAAATAATGATAATAATTTATCTAAAGGTATTGAAGAAATTACTGATTCAATAGATCAAAAAATTTTAAATTATGCTATTTCTCATCATATACCTACGCTTGGCATTTGCCGCGGTATCCAAGCTATGGCTGCTTTCATGAATGGTAGCCTATATCAAGACATTTATTTTGCCAATCTAAACCATCCTCAAGAAAATAAAAAACATTATGTTACTAAAGTATCTAATACCAAACTGACTTCATTGCTACCTGAATCTTTCCTAGTGAATAGTTATCATCATCAATCAGTTAAAGATTTACCAGATGGTTTTATTACAACCTTTGTTAATCAAGATGTAATTGAAGCAATTGAACATCAAACCCTACCTTTGATTGGCATTCAGTGGCATCCTGAAAGATTTTATACAAACGAATCTAAAATTATTTTTGATTATTTCTTCGATTTAATCAAAGAATATAAAAAATAGTATTGAACAATCTTGTCCAATACTATTTTTTTTAATTATCTTTTTTATATTCTGCAACAATTTTATCAACTAAATTGGATGGAACATCATCATAACGAATAAATCTACGTGTAAAATATCCACTTCCTTGGGTCATAGCTTTCAGATCAATAGTATATTTAATGATTTCAGCCTCAGGTATTTGAGCTGTTATTGCAGTTTTTCCATTGCCAACTGGTTCCATACCGACAACTGATCCACGACGCTGTGGAATATCACTCATAATATCACCAACATACTCATCTTTGATTGTTATTACAACTTCCATAATTGGTTCAAGAATTGTTGGCTTAATAGACTTACAAGCTTCTTTGAAAGCAAGTGATGCCGCAATTTTAAATGAAATTTCATTAGAATCGACAGGATGGTATGATCCATCATATAGCACTGCTCTTACACCTATTACTGGAAATCCTGCAATTGGACCATGTTCAAGTGTATCAATAAGACCCTTTTCAACAGCAGGGAAGAAATTCTTAGGTACAGAACCTCCAACAACCTCAGATGCAAATTCAAAATCTTTATCTGCTAATGGTTCAAAACGAATCCAAACATCACCAAATTGGCCAGCACCACCTGATTGTTTCTTATGACGACCTTGTGCAGAACCTATTTTACGAATAGTTTCTCTATATACTATTTTTTGATCTGTCACACTAACATCAACTTTAAACATATTTTTCATTTTTTCCAAAATATACCCTATATGTGTCATCCCTTGGCCACCCACCAATAATTGTGAAGTTTCGGGATTTCTCTTTACTTCAAAGGTAGGATCTTCTAAATTTAATTTTTGTAAAGCAGATGAAATTTTATCTTCATCTTGTTTAGTTTTGGCTTGAATGGCAACATAAATTACAGGAGTAGGAATTTCAACAGGTGGATATAAAACAATATCTTTTTTATCACATAATGTATCACCAGTTTTAATATCACCAGATTTGGTTAATACTCCAATATCACCTGCATGAAGAACATCAATTGATATTTGATTTTTTCCCATCATTAAAGCAATTACACCTACTTTAACTACTTGATCACTATTAGGAATATATACTTCTGTTAAGCCCTTCGTAGTTCCGGAATACACCTTGAAAAAATTAATTGTTCCAAGAAAAGGATCAACTATCGTTTTAAAAACATATGCAGAAAAAGAATCATCATCTTTACTAACTCTTGATACCTCTTTGTTAGTTTTGGGGTTAACACCATTGGCTGGTTTTAAATCAGATGGCGATGGTAAATATTTACAAATTTTATCAAGAAGGCCTTTTAAACCCATATTTTTAGTTGCAGAACCAACCAAAATTGGAAAAATATCACAATTTAACAATGCACTCCGCAATCCACTTATAATCTCATCATTGCTAAGTGTTTCACCTGAAAAATATTTTTCCATTACTTCTTCGCTTTGACTAGCAACTATTTCTAAAAACTTATCATATGCTTCCTCAACTCTTGTCATATAATCATTGGGTATTTCTGTTTCTTGTTCACTTTCCCCTAAATAGGCCTTTTTCTTGATAATATCAATATAGCCTTGATAATCATTTTCTTTTCCCATTGGAATGACAAACGGAACAACCTTCGATCCAAATTTATCAATAATACTATCAATAACTTTATCAAACTTTACATTTTCTTTATCAATTTTATTGATAAATAGAATGGTAGGTGTATGCCTCGTTCTCAATTCATCCCATACCCTTTCAGTTCCAACTTCAACTCCCTTTTGAGCATCTAATAAAACAACAGCACCTTTCACAACTGCTAAATCTTGTTCTATTTCCCCTACAAATTCCTCTGAACCAGGAGTATCTAAAAAATTAATTTTATAATTATTCCACTCAACGGGTATTAAAGATGTAGACAATGATGTCTGACGATTTTGTTCTTCAACAAGATAATCCGATACAGTATTTTTTCTTTCAACTTCTCCTTTTTTATTTATTGCTTTGCTAATATATAACATGGACTCCACAAGACTTGTCTTTCCACTACCTAAATGTCCTAAAATTGCTACATTTCTTATTTGATTAGTCAAATATTCTTTCATATATAATCCTCCTCTATTAAATTCAACCATTTCATATTAATTATATACTAATATTTTCAATATTTCAATTAAATAACTAATTTTTTTGAAAACGCATACATTTTTAAAGATTATAAAAAAAAGAGCATAGAAAATGCTCCATAATTACAACTTGTAATGTTCATCAACATTGATAACAAAAATAGTTGCTCCTTTAATCTGAACGTTAGTTGGTAAAAAAGAAAAAAGATTTAAATCTCCGGGTTCACCAGTTGTAACTTTCTTTTTACGAGTCTTTGCGTAAACTGATACAATTTCTTTTACTCTATTTACTTCCTCATCAGCTACTCCTAAAAGCAAAGTTGTATTTCCTCCATGTAATAACCCTCCTGTTGTTGCTAATTTTGTAACATAAAATTTCTCTTTTAATAGACCTTTCGTTACATCTTGTGTATCTTCATTGCTAATTATGATTAACATTAATTTCATAAACTTCACCTCATCGCTATTTTATCACATTTTTGAATAAAAGTAAAGAAATTAAAATTTATTACAAACCTATATTTACCTTGAAAAGCCTTTACATTGAAGATTTACTTTTTTTTTGATATAATTATACAATAATAAGGAGACCAATCAAATGTTAAAATTTATTTTTCAAAAAATTATGATATTATCAATATTGTTATTGTTTCTTATTACAATTGGTGGTTGCAATAAGAAACAAACTGAATATTTAACAGATCCTATTGCTATTGTTTATAAAAATAACATTCCTTATATTATCAATTCAAATGATGAACTTTTTGATTTATCCAAATATGATAGCATTGTTCCTTATTTTGGGGATATTCTAATTGTCAAAAAGAACAATCATTTTGGTTATATTAAAAATACAGGAGAAGAAATTACTGAATTTATTTATGATGAAGCTTATCCTTTTTCTGAAAATAAGGCTGTTGTTGCAATTGAAAACAAATTTTATATAATCAATGAAAATGGTAATACGCTTTATACATTTGATGATAATATTTCATCACAAAGCTATTTTTCTAATAACTATTTAGTTGTTCATCGAGATAATTATCAAGGATACTTAAAATACGATGAAAATAATAATCATTTTTCTCTTTTAATTGATGAACCTATAGATGAAAATACTTCAATTTTAGATTCTAATTTTCAATATGATTATTGTGGTAACTTTTTAAACGGATATGCAGTTGTGGGAAAAATAAATGAAAATGGTGAATTAAAATATACCCATATCAATGAGGATGGTAAAAGATTATATGATTTAGAATGGGATTTCGCTAATAATTTTTATGATGGATATGCTGTAGTAGGAAATTATACAGACTATGAAGTCAAAGTGTATTGTAGTAATGTCAATAGAATTGACGAAGAGGCATCTACTACTATAACTACTATGGGCTATATGTATGTTTCACCATCTGGTCAATATCTTGGTACTAAATCTATGCAAGATGATGGAAGTGAGAGTATAATTCCTCATATTTACGCTTTAGCCAATGACTACTCTGACTCTGTTGCACTTGTTGCCAACCTTCTTTTTTGGGTTGATACCTATCATAGTTACCATACATATGATTTTTCAACTAATAAATTTTTCTACAATTACGACTTTTTAAATGTTGAAGGTACTCCTCTTTTCGGTAAACCTCTTAATGCACAAAATAATTGGGGTGGGAATTCCTCTATTTATAATAGCATTTTTCAACTTGATAATTATTATATTACTACTTTCTATCGCTCATCTTGGTATGTCAAATATACTCCTATTGAGGAATTAAACTGGGCTGAACCTTTTTTAGAAATAAAGTATGATTTAAAAGAAAATACTAATAACGATTATTTATTAGAACATTATCCTTGGATAGATACTTATTTAAAAAATTTTACATCAGGTAACCAAGAACCTCTTTATGTTGTCGATACTGTTGTAAGTCCTTATTATCTTACAGATTTTAAAAAATCTAAATATTTAGACAATCAATTTGTCGCAAGGGCACACACATATAGTGGTATGGGGGATAGTTGTGGATTAATTGCCATATCAACTACAAATGATACACTACAATTATCCTATATTATTGCTCCACTATATGAAAATATTATTTTTTAGAGGTATTGTAATGATTAGTTTACATAATATTAATAAATTCTATAATTCTGGCACACAAAAATTTCATGCTTTAAAAGATGTTAATATCGTTTTTCCTGAAAAAGGAATGGTTTTCATAGTTGGAAAAAGTGGTAGTGGTAAATCAACCCTTTTAAATGTAATTGGTGGGATTGATTCATATGACTCTGGAGAATTAATCATTGATGGTTTGAATACTAAAAATTTTTCTAGAAATGATTTTAATTCCTATCGCAATTCATATATTGGTTTTATTTTTCAAGAATTTAATGTCATTAAAAATTTAACTGTCTTTGAAAATATTGCCTTATCTTTACAACTAAAAAATGAAAGTATCAAGGATAACTATGATTTAATTATGAATACCATCGAAGTTGTAGGATTAAAAGGTAAAGAAAAAAGAAAAATGAATCAATTATCAGGTGGTGAAAGACAGCGAGTTGCCATTGCTAGAGCTCTTGTAAAAAATCCTAAAGTGATTATTGCTGATGAACCAACGGGAAATCTTGATAAAAATAATCGTGATATTGTAATGGATATTTTAAAAAACTTGTCAACCAATCATTTAGTTTTAATTGTTACTCATGATAAGTTTTTATCAAAAAAATATAGTAATTATGAAATTACTTTAAAAGATGGACAAATAATTCACAATACCTTAGAAAATATCAATCATTCTAACAAAGAAGAATTGGATAAAAGAACAAACCTTAATTTAAATCCAATTCAGCCATCTTTTAAAACTCCAATTCTTCTTTCACTAAAAAGTTTAAAACAAAATCTTATACGTTTTATTTTTATTATTGTCTTTTTTTGTATTTCACTTATTTTTGCCAACACAACTATTAACCTCTATTTTTCAAATGCTACCGCTCAATATTCACGTTTTCAAACTGAATATAACAATAAGTACATTACTCTAAGTCGACAACAAACCCTTTATAACCAAACTGTTAAAACTGGATTTTTCCAAATTGATACGATTAATTATGAAAATTTAATTCGTTCATTTAATCAAGATAATGGTGAAACAGAATCGAATAACAATTATCAATACAAAATATATAAAACTTTTAAAAATCCGATTGCAATAAATCAAAATTTAGAAGGTAATTTAGATTTTATTCATTCGGAATCAATTGATAATATTATTGTAATTGAAGATTTAACTGAATTTGAAAAAGATTATACTATCATACCGGTTTATAATACATTACCAAATAGTCAAATGCCTATTAGATGTTATATCACTGATTATGTTGCTGAATCTCTAATTGCTAATAATTATTTTAATGATACCGTTGATGAAAATTGGAGTAACTATTTTGCTGATAAAACTATCCAGTCAGAAAATTTAAACAATAAAATCTATATTGAAGGCATCATTGAAACTAACTTTAATGACTTTATAGATGCAGACTTAGACGATCCAAATACATTTGCTAGTTTCACTGATAATAAAGCTTTCTATAATTCTCTTTTTTTCAATAGTAGTATTTATGTCAGTGCGGAAAATGCAAACCAATTTGTTTCTACGAATAATATTCAATATACCTATGATGATTTTATTTATTCTGCCTTAAACCAAAATGGTATTTTTAACAATATAAAACTTACTAGTTATGGCAATACACTCTCTGTTATTAAAGGAAAAAAACCAGAAAAGAAAACATCAGATGATGATTTTGAACAAATTGCAATTTCTACAGGCTTACTGGAAAAAGTTTTTCATTATACAGCAGATGAAATACAATTTGATGAAGATGGTTCAATGGATTATGCTCTATTAAATCCTGAAACAAATACTGCAGCAACTTTCACTTTTTACGGTTACCGAAGGGTAATGGCTAACTTCTCTTGTCAAGTGGTTGGAATTATTGAAAATGAAGATCCAGTAATTTATTTTTGTAATCCAAATGAAACAAATATGTATTATAATTATCTAAAAACCTCTTTTTCTGATTATGATAATTCCTCTAAAAATTTTGGTGGCTCACTTACTGTTTTAATTAGTGATAGTGAAGAATCTAATATATCGTTATATCAAGCTTTAAGAGAAAATAATATTACAATAGATAATTTATCTTATATCAAATTACAAGTGGTAAATCAATTTATAAATGAAAATTTAATACTATTTTTAGGCCTCTTCTTTGCTCTTTGTGTTTTTAGTATTCTAATGATATTTAATTTTGTTGTTATCACAATTAAAAATAGTACTAAAGATATTGGTATTTATATGTCACTTGGAATGAATGGATTTAAGATTTCTTTTATCTACTTATTTCAAATTATAATTGTCAGTACAATTTCATTTATATTATCATTGATAGGAGCCATTATTTTTTTAAACCTATTAGATATTAATTTAAGTACTACAGCATCCAATTTAATAAATCAATATTATAATTTAGATATTTTACCAATTGATTTTCAAACTTTTAAAATTACCACAAGCGGCATTTTGATTTCATTATTAATTGCCTATATTGTTCCAATCTTATCTGTTATCATACCTCTTATCAATTTATCGCGAAAACGACCAATTGATGTGTTAAAGGTTTCTTAGGAGGCATTTCTAATGATAAAATTAATAAATGTTAATAAATATTATCAATCAGGTAATGACAAGGTTCATGTTATTCGTAATTTAAATTATGAATTTCCTGATACAGGACTTATCTTCATTTTAGGTCCTAGCGGTTCTGGTAAATCTACTTTATTAAATTTATTAGGTGGACTAGATAAACCCGATAGTGGTGAAATTTGGATTGAAAATCGAGAAATATCTTCTTTTAATAAAAAAGAACATAATTATTATTTAAATAGTTATCTTGGATTTGTTTTTCAAGAATATAATATTTTAAAAGATTTAAATCTTAAAGAAAATATTAGTCTTTCATTAGAAATTCAAGGTATAAAAACAAAAATAGCAAAAAGAAAAATTAATAAAATTATTGAGGAAGTAGAATTAACAGGTCTTGAAAAACGTAAAGTTAGTCAACTATCAGGTGGTCAAAAACAAAGAATTGCCATTGCTAGAGCCCTTGTGAAAGAACCGAATCTTATTATTGCAGATGAACCTACAGGTAACTTAGATAGCGAAACTAGTAATAAAATTTTTGAGTTGTTTAAAAAATTATCAAAAAATCGATTAATTATAATTGTTACTCATGATGAAGAATCTGCTAATCTCTATGGTGATGATATTTTAAAAATTGATACTGCAAGTATTGACCAACAAGATGATAATAAAAGCAATAATTTAAATGAGGAAACTACAAATTCTATTGATTTACAATTTAAACATAAATTGATATTGGAAAAAACCAAAATTCCTCTTAAAACAATCTTTAAACTCTCCTTTAAAAATATTTGGCAAAAAAAATTACGGTATCTTTTAATGTTTATTATCACGATTATAAGTCTTACCTTTTTAGCCTTTTCCATAGAATTAAATGGTGATAAATTATATCAGAATGTTTATACAACAATTAATAATAACGTAAACTATGCAGATATCTATCAACTTAGTCCAAATAGTTCAATTAATACCGAAAAAGATTTTTATTCAAAATACAAAAAAGGAGAACTAATGGATAATGCTTATGGCGTTATTAAAAATTTTGCTTCTGATTTGACCCTTCACAAATATCAAACAGTTTCAATCAATTATGCTAAATATGGTTTAGAAAAGGCAAATTTTCTTTATAATGGTATTCTAAACACAATCATTTATTATGATGAAACAAATACCTATAATTTATTAGCTGGAAAATTACCTCATCCTGATAAACCTGAAATTCTTATTACTGATTTTATCTTAGATGCGCTTAAACATTTCGGAATTGTGGATTCTAATTCAACAATTTATAGTATTTTAAATCAATATATTGATTTAGGCTATTCTACCAATTTTAAGATTGTAGGGGTAATTGAAACAAATTACAAAAAATGGATGCACCTTTCTAGATATAAACCAAATTATGTCATTGATGAATATGATAAATCTATGCAAGGATTTAAGTATGACTATTTAATTATGAATTCTATTATTGTCGGTGATACCTATTATTACTATATTTTGAACGACTCTTTTCAAAATAATAAAATAAAAATCAATTCTTATGAATTAGAAGAAAGTACAGTTGTTAGTTACCAAAACCAAGAAATTACAATTGGTAATGCTCCTGTTAATCCCGATGAAATTGTAATCCCTCGTGTTTATGGTGGCAAAGTTTTTAATATTAACAATTTTGAATATTATTCAGATAGATGGATTTTACAAAATATCATCAATACTACTCCTGCCACTTATGTTGATGTATCAACAAAATTTAACGAAATTCAAACTGATACGGGAAATTTTGACATCACTTCAATAGGTCAATTTAAGGTTGTTGGCTTTACTTCTTCTCGTGATTTTTTACTATCTAGCATTGGTTATGATAATTATAATAATGTTATTCAAGAGGCAAAAAGTAATCATGATCAAGAAAAAATTGTTGTTGAGTTATCTAATAATCCTACTACTGCTTTAAAACAATTTAATCAATTATATAATAATGACTATCACTTTATTATAGATGTTTTTCATTATCAATCATATATTGAAAGTTATAATGTTGATCCAATGATTAATTTTGTCTCTAAAGGTGGCTTAATTTTCTTTACGATTTTAGCAATCGGTATTATGTGGACGATTATTTCCATTGAAATTGTCGATTCGCGTAAAGAAATTGGAATTATGCGTTCTATTGGATTAAGTGGAAGTAAAGTTTCTTTACTATTTATTATTCAATCTTTATGTATCAATTTATTGGCCTATTTTGTATCCATCCCTATTGCAATGCAATTTATTGAATTATATGGTCGTAATATAACCGATCCTTTAGGAGAAATTAGTTTATCACTATATACCCTTACCTATCGCTCACCGATTATTTTACTCCTATTTACGATAATAGTTACATTTATTTCTACTTTCATTCCATTAATAAAAATTATGTCAAAAAAAATTATTAATATCATTAATGAAAGAGATAATTAAAAAAGTATTAATCACATTGAAATTAATCAATTTGTGATTAATACTTTTTATTTTAAAAAATTGGTAACAATACTACTACTTTGACAATTATAAATAAAATTGGAAAAGTTAAAATTGATAAAAGGGTTGATAAAAAACATACTCTACTCGATAATTCCATTTCATTATTAAATTTAGAACAATATGTACTTACAACAGCCGATAGAGGTGCGCCGAAACCAATGACCATTATCATAATTGTATATTCATCAAAATTAATAATATTTACCATTTGTAATACTATTAAAAATAACAATGTCATTATGGGAATAATAATCGTTCTTGCAATTGCAATCAACCATGAATACTTATCCTTAAAAGCTTCTTTAATATGAGCTTCTCCTAAAATACAACCTATTATCATCATAGCAAGTGGAGTAGTTAACTTTTCCGCTGTTGAAATAATCATATAAATTCCCGGTAAAGTTTTATCAATTCTAAAAATAGAAAAATATTCATCATCAATATTAGCTTCATTAAAAGTCTTACGGATCAGTTCGTTTGTGATCAATGTTGGTTTCCATACAACTTCATATGGAAGAACTCCAGACTCATTGAGCTTCTCTACGATAATCTTGGCATGCTCTGCTACATGCGCCAGACATTCATCTCCGTAAAGATCCTGTGAACCTGTGCAAAACCAGAATTTATAATCTCTTCCTGTTTTCATGTGAAAGATCCTCCTTAAAATAAAATTAATATCATATGCATAACATTCCTGAAAATCTGCAGCCCATTTCTGCTGCCAACATGCGTCCGATCTTTTGAAATGTTATAAGGCTCTCTGTAAGCTATATTGCTTCATTTTCTAATAAAACGATCTGATAAAACGGTTATGTATCTGTGCTCATGCCCCTGCTTTCACGCTGCTGCCCCGTATGATCAGTTCCGGACGGATCAGACGTTCTACGGTACTTTCTTCATCAGGCACACCGCCTAGCTTTTCCAGGAGAAGCTTTGCCGCCATCTCTCCCAGTTTTTCTTGGGGATGGGTGATAGTGGTAATGCCCTGTCCCTGTCTTGCATATAGTGAATTATCATAGCCGGTTACCGCAACATCTTCCGGGATCTTTTTGCCCTGACGTTCCAGTTCTTCCATTACCTGGACAGCAATCTGGTCGTTGTAGCACACGATCCCATCCGGAAAGCTGTTCTGTCGGACCATGTTCCGGACCATAAGAGCCGGCTTTTTTCGCCGGTCCTCGGTGTGAAACCAGACCACCTTATCCGGATCATAGGCAATTTCATGCTCCTGCAAAGCCTTCACATAGCCCTTATGCCGTTCGATTCCCTGACGGTCATCTGCCTTGAAAAATCCCGCGATGTTGCGCCTGCCGGAGTCCAGGAGATGTTTTGTCACAAGATAACCGCCTCCTGCGTCATCCATGAGGATGTGGGGCTTTTCCTGCATCTCCGTATACAGTCCCTGTATAAAACTATAGTGGATCTGATACTTGTCCAGTGTTTCGTACAGGCTTACATGTCTGCACAACAACTCACTTTTGCTGGGTTCGATGATCAGTCCGTCAATTCCCTTGCTGATCAGCTCTTCCAGGAATCTTGCCTCCTTCTGGCGGCTGTTTCCTGTATTTTTCAGGATGATACTGTACCCGTTATCGGACAGCACCTCATCGATTCCCTGGATCAGCCTTGGAAAAATATAATCCGAGAT
>OGQI01001677.1_pt1 | contig 14559 bp, 9 predicted proteins | sample 1553171 | NCBI WGS metagenome assembly OGQI01 (sample SAMEA2579988, study PRJEB22360) | human gut metagenome | biome: human gut; feature: human-associated habitat; material: faeces | place: Denmark | collected 2008/2010
GCGACGCGCAGAATTTCCACATCACCGATGATGCCCTCGGCGTCGGCGGCGCAAAGGCCAAGTTCCGGGCGAACATGGCGGCAATCAATCTTCTTAAGGAGTTGGAATTTGAGGGCTTGCAGGCCAGCCCGGAACAGCAGGAGGTCTTATCCCGTTACGTGGGCTGGGGCGGCCTTGCGGATGCTTTTGATGAAAGCAAGGATAACTGGAAAGACGAATTTGCGGAGCTGTACGCCGCGCTATCCCCGGAGGAATACGCCGCCGCCAGAGCTTCCACGCTGAACGCTCACTACACCAGCCCCACGGTTATCAAGGCAATCTATGAAGCCGTTGGAAACATGGGCTTCCAGACCGGCAACATCTTGGAGCCTGCCATGGGCGTCGGGAACTTTTTCGGGCTTCTCCCGCAGGAGATGCAGGGAAGCCGCTTGTACGGTGTGGAGCTGGACAGCATCACCGGCAGAATCGCCAAGCAGCTCTATCCCAAGGCAGACATTACCGTGGCAGGCTTTGAAACCACCGACAGACGGGATTTCTTCGACCTTGCCATCGGCAACGTGCCCTTTGGACAGTATCAGGTCAATGACCGGGCTTACAACAAGCTCGGTTTTTCCATTCACGACTACTTTTTTGCCAAGACGCTCGACCAAGTTCGACCCGGCGGCGTGATCGCCTTTGTGACATCCCGCTATACGATGGACAAACAATCTCCCGAAGTCCGTAAGTACATCGCGCAGCGGGCGGAGCTGCTGGGCGCGATCCGACTGCCGAACAACGCCTTCAAAGCCAACGCCGGAACGGAAGTCACATCGGATATTCTCTTTCTTCAAAAGAGGGAACATCCCATCGACATAGAGCCGGATTGGATCCATCTGGGGCAGGCGGCGGACGGCATCCCCGTCAACAGCTACTTTGTCGATCATCCCGACATGATGCTGGGCAGGATGCAATGGGACAAAAGCATGTACGGAAACGAGAAGGAAACCACATGCGAACCGATTCCCGGCGCAGACCTCGCGCAGCAGCTCCATGCGGCAGTGAGGAACATCGGCGGCAAATATAAAAGGATAGAACTGTCCGAAATGGATATGAACAGTGAGCGAACCATTCCGGCTGATCCCGATGTGCGCAATTTCTCGTATGCGCTTGTGAACGGTCAGGTTTACTACCGCGAAAATTCGGTGATGACCCGTCCCGTACTCAATCAGACGACGCAGGAGCGCATCAAGGGGATGATTGAGCTGCGGGATTGTGTGCGAAAATTGATTGATTTGCAGCTTACGGACGGCAACGACGCGGAGATCAGGGCACAGCAGGCGGAATTGGGTCGGTTGTATGATGCGTTCAGCGCCGAATACGGGATCATCAACGACAAAGCCAACGGGCGGGCGTTTGAAGGCGATTCTTCATACTACTTGCTTTGCTCGCTTGAAATATTGGATGAAGACAGGAAGCTCAAACGCAAGGCGGATATTTTCAGCAAACGAACGATCCGGCGGAGGAAACCGGTTACGCAGGTGGATACGGCGAGCGAAGCGCTTGCGGTATCCATTGGTGAGCGGGCGAAGGTTGATCTGCCGTTTATGGCACGGCTGACGGGCAAAGCGGAGGATGAAATCGTTGCGGACTTGCAGGGCGTTATCTTCCTTGACCCGCTGGAACAGACGTGGCAGACGGCGGATGAATATCTGTCCGGCAACGTGCGCGCCAAGCTGCGCGTGGCGCAGACGGCGGCGGAAAGCGACCCGTCCTTTGCCGTCAACGTTGAGGCGCTCCAAGCGGCACAGCCCAAGGATTTGGACGCATCCGAAATCGACGTGCGGCTCGGTACGACATGGGTGGACAAAGCGTACATTCAGCGCTTTATGATCGAGCTGCTGGGAATTCCCTATTACGAACAGCGGCGAATCCACGTGAATTACGCGCCGCAAACGGCGGAGTGGTCGATAGACGGCAAGAGCCTTCTGTCGGAGAACGTGAATAACTATATGAAATACGGCACCAGACGTGCGCCCGCGCTCAAAATTCTGGAAGATACGCTCAACCTGCGGGATACGCGCGTATACGATGTTGTGCAGGATGAAAACGGACGGGAAAAACGGGAGCTGAATCAGAAGGAAACGACGATTGCCCAGCAGAAGCAGCAGGCGATCAAGGATGCTTTTCACGACTGGGTATGGAAAGACCCGACCCGCCGGCATGAGCTGGTGACGCGCTATAACGAGTTGTTCAACTCGACCCGGCCGCGCGAATACGACGGATCTCATATCGTGTTTGACGGGATGAATCCGGAAATTACGCTGCGGGAACATCAGCGAACGGCGATTGCCCATGTGTTGTACGGCGGGAATACGCTGCTTGCACACCAGGTTGGCGCGGGCAAGACCTTCGAGATGGTGGCGGCGGCGATGGAAAGCAAGCGGCTGGGGCTTTGCCAGAAGTCGATGTTCGTTGTGCCCAATCACCTGACGGAACAATGGGCGAGCGAGTTTTTGCGGCTCTATCCCAGCGCGAACATTTTGGTGACGACCAAAAAAGACTTTGAAAAAGCCAAACGCAAGCAGTTCTGTGCGCGCATCGCGACGGGCGATTATGACGCGGTGATTATCGGGCACAGCCAGTTTGAAAAGATTCCGATTTCGCAGGAGCGTCAGGAGCGGCTGCTGCGCGAGCAGATTGACGAGATCGCGGTGGGCATCGAGGAGATGGAGCGGGAGAATGGCGAGCGTTTTACCATCAAGCGCATGGAAGCGACGCGCAAATCGCTGGAAGCAAGGCTGGAAAAGCTGAAAGCCGACGAGAAAAAGGATGACGTCGTGACCTTTGAGGAGTTGGGCGTGGACAGGCTCTTTGTGGATGAGGCGCATGCGTTCAAAAACGGCTTTCTGGCGACCAAAATGCGCAATGTGGCGGGAATTGCGACCAGCGAATCTCAAAAATCGACCGATATGTTTTTGAAATGCCGATATATGGATGAATTGACGGGTGGACGCGGCGTTATTTTCGCGACGGGCACGCCAGTGTCCAATTCCATGACCGAGCTGTATACGATGCAGCGCTATCTGCAATATGGAACGCTGGAAAAGATGGGGCTGATTCATTTTGACGCATGGGCTTCTACGTTCGGCGAAACGGTGACGGCGATTGAGCTTGCGCCGGAGGGGACGGGATACCGCGCGCGGACGCGCTTTGCGAAGTTCTTCAACCTGCCGGAACTGATGGCGATGTTCAAGGAGGTTGCGGATATTAAAACGGCGGATCAGCTTCATCTGCCTGTGCCGAACGCGCACTATGAGACGATGGCGGTCAAGCCGTCCGTCTATCAGGAGGAGATGGTGGAGGCGCTGTCCGAGCGCGCTTCGAAGGTTCATTCGGGCGCGATTGACCCGAAGGAGGACAACATGCTCCGGATTACGTCGGATGGACGAAAGCTGGGGTTGGATCAGCGGCTGATGAACCCGCTGCTGCCCGACGAACCGGGCAGTAAAGTCAACGCCTGCATGGAAAACATCCTGCGTATCTACAAAGAAGGGGATGCGCAAAAGCTGACGCAGCTCGTGTTCTGCGACCTGTCCACGCCGCATGGGGACGGTTCGTTTAACGTCTATGACGATATCCGGGATAAACTGGTTGCAAGCGGGATTCCGAGAGAGGAGATTCAGTTCATCCATGACGCGGATACGGAAATCAAAAAGAAGGAGCTGTTCGCCAAGGTCAGGAGCGGACAGATGCGGATTTTGTTTGGCAGCACACAAAAACTTGGAGCAGGCACCAATGTTCAGGACAGATTGATCGCGCTGCATGATTTGGATGCGCCGTGGCGGCCGGGCGATTTGGAGCAGCGAGCGGGGCGCATTGTGCGACAGGGCAACATGAATCCGGACGTGCATATATACCGATATGTCACGGAAAAATCATTCGATTCGTACCTCTGGCAGACCATCGAGAACAAGCAGCGCTTTATCAGCCAGATCATGTCCAGCAAATCGCCCGTCCGTGCCTGCGACGATGTGGACGAAACCGCGCTCTCTTATGCCGAAATCAAGGCACTGTGCGCGGGCGACCCGCGTATCAAGGAAAAGATGGATTTGGACATCGAGGTCGCAAAGCTGCGCCTGATGAAAGCGGATTACCAGAGCAACCAGTTCAAACTGGAAGATCAGATTCTGAAGCAGTATCCGGAAGAAATCCGCCAGGCACAGGAGCGGGCGAAGGGCTATCAGGCGGATATGGCGCTGCTGGAAGCGCATCCGCTGCCCAAGGATGGTTTTGTCGGCATGGCGATCAAGGGAAAGCGGATTGCCGATAAAGAGGCGGCGGGCAAAATGCTTCTGGAAGCCTGCCGTCTTTCGCCGCATGATATGGAGCTGGGCGAATACCGCGGCATGAAAATGACGGTGGATTATGACAGCTATCGGCAGGAGGTCAAGCTCATTCTGCGCGGCGAGATGTCGCATACCGTGACCATGGGAACGGATGTGTACGGCAATCTGACGCGCATGGAGAACACGCTGGCGAATATGCCGCAAAAACTCGAAAAGGCGGAAGAACGGATTGCCGAACTGGAACGGCAGACGGAACAGGCCAAGGCGGAGCTGGGCAAACCGTTTGCGCAGGAGAAGGAGCTGGAAGCCAAAGCTGCGCGCCTTGCCGAATTGAACGCCGCACTGAACATTGACGAAAAAAGGAAGGAGCCGATGGAGAAGCGACCGATGAAGGATGTGTTGAAGGCGTATCAGGAGCGGGCAGACGCTCAGAGTCAGGGAGAAAAAGGAGGAACAAACGAATGGAACCGATGAAGAATATTCCCGTGTACAGGCATAGCGCCGCCTATGCGGTGGAGCATGGCGAGCTGGAAGCATACAAGACGTCCCGGGTGGCAGGCGTTGCCTGTCGGGATGCGATAGAAAAAGCCGTTGCGAAGCATTACAGAGATAACTGTCTGAACAAAGCGGGAGCCAGAGAGGTCATCGACGAGTTTGGCAAAGAGCGCGTGATGACGGTGCTGGCGATTACGATTCGGGACAAGCTCTACGACGGGCGATTCTCGTCCGCCAATAAAGCATGGGCGCAGGCGTTTCCGATTGAGCCGGACATCGACAGTTGGGGCGGCAACCGAAATTTGACGCTGGTTGTGCGGCAGACGCATCCGGGATTGCTCAATCTGTTCTGCGATCAGGCGAAGGCTTACGAATCGGAAAAGGTTTCGGTGCGGGAAAAGCTGAAGGCGGCAGCGAAAAACGCGCCTGTACCTTCGACGAAAAATGAAATGGAGCGATGAAGCATCGAGCGGCAAAAGAGGGATATTCAAATCAAATTTCGCGTGACGGCAGACGAACGGGCGCTGCTGGAACGGAAGATGCGGGAAGCGGGCACGACGAACATGGGCGCATACCTGCGGAAGATGGCGCTGGACGGCTACATTCTGCGGCTCGATCTGCCGGAGTTAAAAGAGATACTTTCCCAGCTTCGCTACATGGGCAACAATGTCAACCAGATTGCCAAAAGAGCGAACGAGGTCGGCGTAATCGACGAGATGGACATTCGCGGCGTGAGCAAAAGACAGGAGCGGATGCTCGAACAGATGGCGCGGCTTTTGGAAAAGCTGAGCGGGCTGAATTGAAACGCGGGAGGAGCGCCGAAACACCGGCAGCTTCTCCCGCGTTTTTTTCGTAGGGCGGCATCCTTGCCAAACAAATGAAGATGAGGTATATATAACGCATAAAGGAGTGCGGATGATATGAAGAAGATGTTCAAGGTTTTGCTTTTTCCGATCTGGCTGGTTCTGGAGGTTGTCGTATTTGTCCTCAAGTTGGTGATGGTGCTTTCTTCGACGGTGCTGGGGATTCTTTTGCGGATTCTCATTCCGATGGCGTTTGTGGCGATGCTGCTGTCTGTCCGAAACGGGTTGATGCTGCTGGCGTTTGCATGGCTGATTAGCCCGATTGGTCTGCCGTGGGTGGCAGATCGCGTGGTGTTTGGGCTGGATGATTTGTGCTGCGCGGTGAAGGGGCGGATCAGAGAATAATCGGGATGGAAAGAGCGGAAATGATGTGGTACAATAATGGAAAGAGAATAACAATGTAAGTTTAGTCCTGACGGAATCAGTTAATGTAGAGTAAGACATATTGTATGAAATTCTGTTATATGAGGAGGGCTTGCGTATGACGATGGATGAAAAAATCAAAACCTCCGATGAGCTGGAGTTTGCCGTATTTTGCATTGAAAACGTTGCGGCAAAGCTGGGTGTGGATGCTGAGCGCGTCTATCAGGCGTTTACTGAACAGAGCGACATTCTCAATGGTTACATTGTGCCGGAATATGAAGTGCTGCATACCCAGAGCAGGGAGTATATCGTTGATGATCTCCTTGATGTGATGAAAGAAAGGGGGGTGAAAGTATGACGCTCTATCATGGTTCTTTCTTAGAAATTGCAAAACCGGATTTGGTTCATTCACGCCCTAATGTAGACTTTGGACGTGGCTTCTATGTTACGCCGTTGTATGAACAGGCGGCGAAGTGGTGCGGCAAGTTCAAACGCCGTGGAAAAGACGGTATTATTTCCCGGTATGAATATGATGAAAGCCGGGAAACTGAACTGAAAACACTTAAATTTGATTCCTATTCTGAGGAATGGCTGGTTTTTATTCTGGATTGCCGCAGTGGGAAAGATTCGACGGATTATGACCTTGTTGTGGGCGGTGTTGCCAATGATAAGGTGTTCAATACGGTGGAATTGTTTTTTGACAGGCTGATTGATAAAACGGAGGCTATCAACCGTCTGCGGTACGAAAAACCGAATCTGCAAATATGTTTCCGCACAGAAAAGGCATTGTCTTTGCTGCATTTTGAAGGGAGTGAAACACTGTGACGGCAAATCCAATTTTACTTCAAAAAAAGTACAGTCGTGTTATTGAGTGCTTTGCCAAACGACAGGGACTTTCATTGGATGCGGCGTTGGATTTTTTTTACCATTCCCAGATCTATCAGCTCATCCGTGACGGTGTTTCTGATATGCACTGCATGAGCGATCTGTATCTTGCGGAGGAATTAAGACTGGAATATACAGAGAAGTTTCTGGAAAATTGTCAATAACTGAAATGTGAGTTTGGTATTTATTCGTGATGAGGTGCTACAAAATGATTGATTTTGACAATCCGAACACGTTCCCAAAAGAATTGAAAAATTGGGGAACTGAATTTGAAAAGATGATTCTAAGAAAAGTAAATACGAATAACATTGAAGAGGGGTGGCAAATTGAACATCAGTTGCAGGGGATTAGAGTCGGTGAATCGAAGTTGGTTACTGATTTTGTTAAAGAAAATATGGATATAGAAATTGTAGTATGTCATTGTGCGCGTATTTTAGACGAGAATGAATATTGGAAACATGGTCTTGTGACTGCTGGAGGGAAAAATAATGCTGGAGAGAGGCGATTACGAAAACTCCTTGTCGATATAGGCTTAGATGAAGATAAAATAGAAGAAGTTTTTTCACATGTATATTATTTGTGGAATTGTAACAAACAATCCAAAACAAAATCGGTACATTTTTTTATTGATAAAAGTCAAGTATATAAGAATGATCAATTAAATTATTTTGCTGTCAATTTAGGGGGCGAAATTTTGCGATGGTCTTTGAAAGCGATGGATAGGGATCTGTACAAAGAAGAACCTTATAAGCGTCTATGGATTATGGGAACTCCATGTGTAATAACATTTAAGGTTAAATTAGATGATATTTATGAGACAGATCGCAATAGTTTAATTGCTGAAATAGTCAAATACAACATAATGAAAGATATTTTTGGCTTTGATTATGAATTTAAATTTACAGGAATGACAGTGGGAGATGTTCCACCGGAAAATATTTTAAGCATTGAGGAAATAAGAGATTATATACATATGCAAGAAAAATATCCTGATTATAAGGGATTTTATGATGAATTGAAAAGTTAAATTACTTATGTAGACGTGAAAATATATCAATTAACAACGAAGGGAGAGATTCGATGGGAGAAAAATTTCATTTTCAAGCAAAAGGAATGCCACTAATAAAATTTCAAGATGCAGACAAGATTAAAAGTTTGCAAGCGGGGAAAATTTATGCGAAAACTCTTGGATATTATCGTAAAAGAGAAGAAGAAACCGGTGATTGTGAAGTTGGCGACAAGTATGAAGCCATGATTCATATTAACGAAGCTACTATCTATTTCCCTGATACTGGAGAAACAGTTGCAGTTAATGATGATTTGTTAAAAACATCTGAATCAAACGATTTCGTTTTCTGTATGTTTGGTGTAAATCCAAAGAAAGAAAAATTTAGATTTACAGATAAACAAAAAGAAAAAATGCTTTCATTTGGCGATACGGCATTGATCGTTTTAGACCATGATGAATTTATTCGTAGGGTAAAAGTTGCGGCTGAACAAGCAGGTTATAAAGTTTATTTCAAGCCAGTTCAATACTATGATCCAACTATTGATGGCGGGAATATGTTAATTTCATTGCTTGCAGGAATGTGGAATATTGCTTTTTGGAAACGTGATTCGTATAGCTATCAGCAGGAAGTAAGATTTGTATTTACGCCAGGTGATGAAAATATAGATCATATCGAATTGGATATTGGTGATATTAGTGATATTACAGCAATCATTTCTGCTAAATCAGCGTTATCAGCAATAGTAGAAAAAGAGGATTCTTCGGAAACAGAAAGTGATTTAAAATAATCGGGTGGCGAATGCTACCAAAGAGAGCGAGGTGTTATGATGACCATAGAAGAAATTCTTGCAGGAGAATCGAAGAATGTGGAGTTCAAAGAGAACCTGCCGGAGAAAAGCATCAAATATATGAAGTCTGTGGTTGCCTTTGCAAATGGAACCGGAGGAAAAATCATTTTCGGAATTGCCGATAAAACCAGAGAGGTTGTTGGCTTTGACAAGGAAGATGTGTTCAAGAAAATGGATGCCATTGCAAATGCTGTATCAGACAGCTGTGAACCGGCAATTATCCCAGACATCACTTTACAGACGGTTGATGGTAAGACTGTCATTGTGGTAGAGGTTTCTGAGGGCAGACAGCGTCCGTATTATATCAAAGCCCTTGGCAGAGATGGCGGTGTATATGTCCGTGTTGCCGGAACTACCCGCCTTGCCGACGAGTATATGATAAAAGAATTGTTGTTTGAGGGCAGTAATCGTTACTACGATCAGGCTTTATGTACTGGGTTAAATGTTACAGATGAAGATATTGATGCCCTTTGCAAAGCTATGAAGGAGCAGGCTGTCAAAAATGCCCGTACAGAGGAACAGAAAGCATCGATTAAAGATGTAGGCAGACAGCAGCTGCGTTCCTGGGGTGTTTTGATTGAGCGTGATGGAAAAGATTATCCGTCCAATGCCTTTGCTATTTTGACAGGCAACGGTGGACTTCATGTTGCAACGCAATGTGGCGTGTTCAAAGGTACAACGAAAGCGGTATTTGTTGACCGTAGAGAATATACCGGTCCGCTTTGGGAGCAGATAGATGAAGCATTTCAGTTTGTTCTGCGAAATATTCATCTGGGTGCTACCATTGTGGGAATTTATCGCCAGGATGTTTATGAGATTCCACCGGATGCCATTCGTGAGTTGATTATCAATGCTATGGTACATCGTAGTTATCTGGATCATGGTACGATACAGGTTGCGGTATATGACAACCGATTGGAAATCACTTCTCCAGGAAAGCTGCCAATGGGACAAACGATGGAGCGTATGAAAGAAGGCTATTCCAAAATCAGAAATGAAGCCCTTGCCCATGCGTTTGCTTACATGAACCTGACCGAGCATTGGGGAAGCGGCATTCCGAGAATTATTGATAAAGTAAAAGCTGCCGGGCTGCGGGAGCCGGAGTTTATTGGTGGTGAAGTTGATTTGCGTATTAATATTTATCGAGGTCAGGTTGCTACCAATAACACCATGATTAACGCCAATGGCACCAAAAATGGCGCTAATGGCGTTAAATGTGGCGACGATGATGGCACTAATAGCGCTGAAGTGTCGCTTAATAAGGAACAGACGCAGATAGAAAAATTGTTGCAGATTATAGAGAAGAATCCGTCTGCAACACAGGCATATTATGCGGAAAAAATGGGTATATCGAAAAGAACGGTTTCTCGAATGTTCGCTTCTTTACAGGAAAAAGGTAGATTGGTACAGAGCGGAACAAAACGAAAAGCAAATTGGAAAATTATAAGGTAGGAGGACAGCATGGATACAGATAAAATAATACAAGATTTAAATCGCAGATTTGCTGCACCTCTTCCTGAGTTTTATCAGCGTCGTATCATTTTCTGGTACGATGAAGATAAGGAATTTGAGGATAAACTGGATGAAGTGGTTTTGGAAAATGCAAAGGTGATTGTGCTGACAGGAAATAATGCGTTTTCTGTAAAAAAACTGCTTTCAGTAGATGATTTGACCACAAATTATCTGGTTTACAGTCCGTGTGTTTATAATCGCCCGGATGATAACTGGCTTCTGGACGTGGAGCTTTACAGCGAAGAGTTTCGGGCAGATCTGATTTCTATCTGGATGGATGAGATGGGACTTATATCAAATCCGGCAATGAGAAAACAGGTTAAAAATTATCGTGCTTATTTCAATGCGAAAGACCGTCGTTTGAAAGTTAGCACGCAGAATAAAGTTCCGGAAACACCGGCACAGTTACACATGGCTGTTATGGCGGCAATCTGTGGATTGAAAGATGCACAGCCGAATATGATTCTCCGTAGTGTGTTCCAGGCGGGACTTGATTTGAATAATAACACGGTTTATCAGGATTTTGTAAAATATCATGCAGACGCAGCATTTTGGGTGATGGTTCGTCAGGGATGCGGATTTGTGGAGGAAGAACCAGATCTTGGGCGGTTGGCAATTCATCTGCTTTTAACTGCGGCGACCCGTACCATGCGGCAGGAATATCTTGCCGGACTGGACGGTTTTATTTCCATGCCACATCAGGCATATTGCTATGATTTTATTTCTGAATGGCTTCATAGTGACAACATTCCGCAATTATATGATGTGGCACGTTATGTTGAGGATGAAGCCTGTCTGCCTCAGCGCTTTGAAAAGCTGGCAGTAGAGGATTTGGTAGGAACAGAGTGCTTTCCGTGTATTAATGAAGTGATTCTGACAAAGATAATGACAGAGATCAGTGACCATATCATTGATGTGGATACCATTACGAATACCGTTGAAAAACGGAGAACTTGTGTATGGTATGAGCCATTTGAGAATTTTTATGACGGTATCTTACAAGTGGCGAATATGCAAAGTTTCTTTAAGGAACATTCTGCCGGATTCCATACCGCAGAAGCGAAAAGTATCTGGAAAGAATATACAGAGGGTTACTATCAGATGGATACTTATTACCGTTTGTTCCATCTTAGTTTTCAAAAGAGTTTGGAGACTTCCAATATTCTGCTGGATGATTTGTTCAAGCATGTTGTCGATAAGGTGGAAGGACTTTATACTCACTGGTTCTTAGGTGAGTTGGGCAATAACTGGTCGGATGTATGTGCGGATGAACTGGCAACTTACGGTAAAGTTCTGGAAGTACCGCAACAGGAGGATTTTTACCGTTCCCGTATTCAAACCTCGGATACGAAAGTATTTGTAATTATCTCAGATGCCATGCGTTATGAAGTGGCAGCTACGATGGCAGATCAGCTTCAGCGAGAAACGCAAAGTAAGGTTTCTATCAGCAGTATGCAGAGTATCTTCCCTTCTACTACAAAGTTTGGTATGGCAGCTTTATTGCCGCACAAAGAACTGACAGTAGAGGTTCGGAACGATATTTTGACGGTTTTGGCAGATGGACAGTCTACGGCAAGTACTTATAGGGACAAGGTTCTGAAAACAGAAGATTCGGCAAGCGTGGCCTTAAAGTATAATGACATCATTGCTATGAAACGAGCGGAAAGAAGTGCTTTGGTAAAAGGTATGGATGTGGTCTATATTTACCACGATACCATTGATGAAGCCAGCCACACTTCGGATACTGCTGTTTTTGCTGCGTGTGACAAGGCAATTTCAGAATTGAAGAATCTTGTGCGTATCATTGTAAATGAATTTGGTGGAACGAATATTCTAATTACAGCAGATCATGGATTTCTTTATACATACAGTCCTTTGAAGGAAGAGGACAAAGTAGATAAAAGAGGATTTTTTGATGTGGATGTGACAAACACTGACATTACAAAAAAAGAAAGTATCAAGCGATGTGTGGAGTATGGCAGAAGATATGCAATTATGCAGAAGGGTGTGCAACCAGATTACTTGATGCCTGTAAAATTCCTGGGCGGAAATACGGAATTTGATGGATTTGCACCGAGAGAAAGTATTCGTATCAAAATGAATGGTGGCGGTATGAATTTTGTGCATGGTGGTATCAGTTTGCAGGAAATGGTTGTTCCGGTGATTGAGTATCATTATCTCCGCAATGATTCTATGGAATATAGGCGAAATAAGCAGAAATATGATACCAAGCCGGTAACGGTCAATTTACTGTCCGCAAACCGTAAAATCAGCAATATGATTTTTTCATTGAACTTCTATCAAAAAGATGCGGTCAGTACAAATCGTGAAGCAGCAACCTATCAAGTTTATTTTACAGATGAGGACGGCAAACAGATTAGTGATATTCAGAAGATTATTGCAGATAAGACCAGCGATAACGGTGCAGAAAGAACTTTCCGTTGTCAGTTTAATTTGAAATCTCTGAAATACAGCAATACAGCTACTTATTATCTGGTAATTGCAGATGAACAGGGATTACAGATGCCACAGAGGGAGCCATTCCAGATTGACATCGCCTTTGCGGTGGACGAGTTTGATTTTTTTAGTTAATGCCGCAGGAGGAGAGAAAGATGGAGCAATTTACAGAGGGTGAAAGTACCCGTGAAGAAATAAAGAACAAGCTCCGTCAGAACTTTGACGGTAAGATTGTTCGGAAAGACCTGACAAAGAAAATCAAAGAAGGGGCGAATGTCCCAGTGTATGTTCTTGAGTTCTTGTTGGGACAGTATTGCAGTTCAGATGATGAGACGGTTATAGAGAAAGGCGTACAGAATGTGAAGCGTATTCTTGCTGACAACTTTGTACGCCCGGATGAATCACAGAAGATTCTGTCTCAGTTGCGTAAAAAAGGTAGTCACACGATCATTGATATGGTGACTGTTCGATTGGATATGAAAAAGGATTGCTTTTTTGCAGAGTTTTCTAATTTGGGCGTTGGTAATGTACCGATTGCCGATGAATATCCAGAAAAATTTGATCGCCTGCTCTGCGGCGGTATCTGGTGTATTGTTCAGCTGGATTATGAGGTTGAAGGTGACAATAACTTTGGTATTGAGGACATTGATGGAAATCCGCTTCGTTCCAAACAGAAAAAGCAGAAAGATATTTCACCAATTAGTATCCGTAAGCTGACACCGATCCAGATGCCGCACATTGATATTGATGAACTGAAGCAGGGACGAAAAGCTTTTACGAAAGATGAATGGCTGAATATTCTTCTTCGTTCTATCGGCATGGAGCCAGATGAATTTACATATCGTGAGAAATGGCTGCTTTTGACCCGCATGATTCCATTAGTTGAAAACAACTTTAATCTTTGTGAGCTGGGACCGAGAAGTACCGGTAAATCTCATCTTTACAAAGAGATTTCACCGAACAGTATTTTGATTTCCGGTGGACAGACAACGGTTGCAAACCTGTTCTACAACATGGGCAGAAGAACGGTCGGTTTGGTTGGCTTGTGGGATTGCGTTGCCTTCGACGAGGTTGCCGGCATCAACTTCAAGGATAAGGAAGGCATCCAGATCATGAAGGACTACATGGCCTCCGGTTCCTTTGCCCGTGGACGGGATATGATCAACGCGGATGCCTCCATGGTATTCGTGGGAAACATCAACGATTTCGTTCAGAATCTGCTCAAGGTCACACATCTTTTCAGCCCGTTTCCACCGGAATTTAACAATGACAGCGCCTTTTTCGACCGAATTCATTACTATCTGCCGGGCTGGGAAATTCCCAAGATGCGTTCGGAATTGCTGACGGAAAAATACGGTCTGATCACCGACTGTCTGGCCGAATACACCCGGGGAATGCGGCGCATGGATTTTACGCATGTGCTCGATGAATATTTCCATTTGAATCGAAAATTCAATAAACGCGATGAAATTGCTGTGCGTAAAACCATGTCCGGACTTATCAAGCTGCTGTTCCCTGATAAAAACATAACGCGCGATGAACTGGAATGGCTTCTGAAATATGCCATCGAGGGCCGCAGGCGGGTGAAGGAGCAACTCAAGATCATGGCGGGGATTGAATTTTCCGATACGGATTTGGGGTATTGCGACGACAATGGAAATGAAGTGATTGTCGGCGTGCCGGAACAGAGCAGTGAGACCTTGATCCCGGCGCAAAAACTGCCGGCTGGCCATGTATTTGCCATCGGCGCCTGTCAGGACGATGGAGAAGTAGCCGTTTACCGGCTGGAAAACAAATCCGTC
>OGQI01001684.1_pt1 | contig 14506 bp, 9 predicted proteins | sample 1553171 | NCBI WGS metagenome assembly OGQI01 (sample SAMEA2579988, study PRJEB22360) | human gut metagenome | biome: human gut; feature: human-associated habitat; material: faeces | place: Denmark | collected 2008/2010
TGTATCATGCAGCGCCGCGCCGCCCGCAGGCCACATAAGCGAGGTCTGCGGCGGCCGATCCTACGCGTCGGATTCCATTAGTGGTGTTCTGAAAATGGACGAGGCTGTCCACGAACCCGTCGGTCTTGTTCAGCGCCGCGTAGGAGAATCCGATGGCGATCAGCGCGTTTTCGAGTTTGTCGGTCGCCGAAACCCGGATGCGCTGCCCGTTCAGATAGGCGTACGATCCGCGCCAGGCGTAAAACAGTTCGTCCCGGGTCACTTCGTAAATCACGCCCGCCGTCAGCTCGTCTTCGTCCATCAGCGCGATGCTGACGCAATACGGCGAGAAATCGTGCACGAAATTGGTCGTGCCGTCCAGCGGATCGACGATCCATTTGAGCGGCTGTCCTTCGACGGCGGCGGTCACGGTCCCTTCTTCGGTGATGAATCCTGCGTCGGGAGTCAGTTCGCGAAGCCGTTCGACGATCATCTTTTCGGTCTGCTTGTCGACATATGAGACCATGTTCTGCGCGCCTTTGAACTCCACGTCCGCGAACGTGAAACTTTTGCGCTGTTCGGCGATGTAGGCGCCCGCTTCGCGCGCCAGGTCGCATGCGCTGAGGCATATTGCTCGGTAATCCAGCATTTTATTCCGTATATAGTTTTAAACTGTCCGTTTTGGTTCGTACCCGCAGCCATTGCTCGATCCGTTCCCGTTCTCCGGCTGCGAGTTTTTTTCCTTTGTTCAGATGCATGACGCAGAGCACCAGCGTGTCGGCCGGCGTTTTGTCCGTATTGTAACGCACCGCTTTCGAAAGCGTTACGTCGTGCAGATCGGGCACCAGCGTGCGCATTTCGACCGTGATGTCCCGGACGGCCAGCGTGTCGGTCGCAAAGGCCGACAGTTTCGTTTCCAGTTCCCTGATCCGAATGTTTTTTTCGGATAGCAGTTCCTGATAACCGGTTTGCAGCGTCGAAAAATTCAGGTTGTCCGTTTCGCCGCTTTGGCGGACGACCAGACGGACGTCCCGCAGGTTGTACTGCGGCATTTGCAGTCGTGCGTTTTCGATCATTTCGTCCGAGATCGGTTCGCCGATCAGGTAAATCTCCACGTAACTCTCCCCGTTGTCGGGCCGGTAAATGCCGGTATGTTCGATGACCTTCGTTTTCGGGAACTGGAATACCGTATTCACGTATCGTTTTACGTCGTTTTCGAAAAGGCTGCGTTTGACGATCCGGTAGCCGATCACTACGCTCGGGATGATCGTGACCAACACGATCAGCAGGATCGAGCGTCTGACCCGCATTTCGCGGTTTTTGTCGACGAACTCCTTTTTCGAGTAGTGCAGAAAGCGCACGACGATGAACGTGGCGATCGCGATGAAGACCGTATTGATAAAGAACAGATAGAACGCTCCGATGAAGTATTTGAATTGCAGGGTGGCTAATCCGAATCCGGCCGTACACAGCGGCGGCATCAGCGCCGTAGCGATGGCTACGCCGGGGATGACCGTAGACGTACGGTCCTTGCGCGATTGGGCGACGATTCCGGCCAGGCCGCCGAAAAAGGCGATCAGCACGTCGTAGGTCGTCGGTGTCGTGCGTGCCAACAGTTCGCTCTGGGCCCCGCTGAGCGGCGAAATGAAAAAGTAGAGCGTCGAGGTGAAAATGCTGGCCAGCACCATGAAACCGAAGTTGCGCAGCGAGCGTTTCAGCAACTCGAAATCGTTGATCCCGACGGACAGTCCCATGCCCATGATCGGCCCCATCAGCGGCGAGATCAGCATGGCTCCGATGATAACGGCCGTCGAGTTGACGTTGAGTCCCAGCGAAGCGACGAACGTGGCGAAAATCAGCACCCATAGGTTCGTGCCCTTGAACTCCACGCCCTTGCGGATGTTGTCGACCACCTCTTCCTCGGAAGCCTTGTCGGCGCTGAGATCGAACCGGCTGCGGAGAAAGCTGCGGAGGGCTTCGGACAAGTGGTGCGGGGAACGGTTGCTCATGGTTCTTTCCTAAGATATTTTATTCTGTCTCGTGATTGCTCCTGTCGTCCGTGCGTTCCCGGCGCGGCTTGCCGGCGACGATCAGGACGATTTCGCCTTTAGGCTCGCGTTCCGAAAAACGGCGGGTCAGTTCGGCGAGGGAGCCGCGTACGGTTTCTTCGAATTTTTTGGTTAGTTCGCGCGATACGGATGCGGGACGGTCGCCGCCGAACAGTTCCGCGAACTGCTCCAGCGTTTTTACCAGCCGGTAAGGCGATTCGTAGAAAATCATCGTGCGTTCTTCGGTCGCCAATTGTTGCAACCGTTTGGAGCGGCCTTTCTTAGGGGGCAGGAAGCCTTCGAAACAGAACCGGTCGCACGGGAATCCGCTGTCGATCAGCGCCGGAACGAATGCCGTAGCGCCGGGCAATGTTTCTACGTCGATGCCGTGTTCGATGCAGGTGCGTACCAGTAGGAAACCGGGATCGGAGATGCCGGGCGTGCCTGCGTCGGAGATCAGCGCTACGTTTTGTCCGCCGACGATCGTCTGCGCGACCGCTTCGACGGCGGCGTGTTCGTTGAACTTATGATGGCTCCACATCTTTTTCTCGATTCCCAGATGTTTTAGTAATACCTGGGAAGTTCGGGTGTCCTCGGCCAGGATCACATCGACCGACGAGAGGACTTTGACCGCCCGCAGCGTGATATCATCCATGTTTCCGATCGGGGTCGGGACGAGATACAGCCTGGCCATCGGCATCAACCCAGTTTACGTTCCAGCAGATCCACGAGCAGCCGCACTCCTTCGCTGTCCGGATCCCACTGATAGTTTTCCTGAATGTACAGCAGCGCGTCGTTCAGGTCGGTAAAGGCGTTCAGTTGCGCGATGGCCGCCGCATACTGGTCGGCATTCCCGTTGAACAGGCTGCGAATCAGCATGAAGCGGTCGTTGATCCCGATACATTGGCGCAGGTCGCCGCTGATGCTCTGCGATTGTAATTTGGAAGCCACGTCGGCGTGTGCCGTTTGTTTTCCGAGCACTTCGTTCATCGCGACTCCGTTTCCGTTGGCGAAAGTTTCGCCGAGCACTTTTTTGTGGGCGGCCGTGTCGGAAGCCGGGCCGTTTTGTCCGGCCGGTTCCGGCGCAGCAACGGGCGGGGCCGGATGCGGAGCCTCGTAGGAGCGTGCCTGCGGCGTCGGGTTATGCGGGTGGGTCGGCTGCGTCGGAGCGTCCCCGTACAACGACAGGATCACCTGTTTGTCCATGCGCGGACGGACGGTCTGCTCGTCTCCGAAAAGCTGCTGTTCGACGGAGACCGTCGTTTCGATTTCCGCGACCGGCGGCGCGGTCGGTTCTACGATCGGCGGGACGTTTACCGTTTCCGGAACGATTTCGTTCCCGATGACGGGTTCCTCCGTCGGGATCGGCACTGCGGCGCTGCCGTATCTTCCGCCGCGCGAATAGCACATTCCGTTTCCGCAACGGTCGGCGTCGGCTGCGGCAGCAGCAGTAGCATTTCGTAAAGTTTTTTCAGTTTATCGAGTACGATCCCTTTTTCGATCTCGGGCGTTTTGTCCGTTTCCTTCCACGTTTCGGCAATTTGCCGGATGCTGTCAATCTCTTCAATCAATTTCCGAATATCCATCTTTACAGTACTTTAGGCGATTCATTCCGTTGCCGACGGACTTGTCCGGGCCGGACGGGCCGCCGGATGTGCGTCCGTAGCGGACGGCGAAATTTTTTTCAAAGTTAAACTTTATACCGATTATTACAAACACCTGTATGCTTCATTTTGCAAAAAAGGAATTCGGTATGCGGACTGTGAAATGATAAAAAATGAATCGGAGATTGTATTTTCAATAAATTATTATAATTTTGAAAATCTTAATTCATACGCAATCCCGGTAATTTGCGTGTAAATAAATGGTTTTTACTGATTTATAGAACAAATATTGAGAAAAGATAAATGGTATGATATCACCTTTTGAATCCCGTAGGATCGGCATTTTTTACGACGGGAATTTTTTGTTGCACGCATCGAATTATTACAATTATATTCATCACATGAAACGGCGCCTTTCGTTGGGAGGATTGCACCGTTTTATCCAGCATCGCGTCGCCGAGGAGGAAGGGGTCGAACCGTTGCAGTGTCAGATTGCCGAAGCGCACTATTTCAGGGGGCGCCTGAACGCTGCGGATGCGGCTCAGCGCGGCAACCAATTGTACAATGACCGCGTTTTCGACGATATCCTGATGGCCGAGGGCATACATCCGCATTACCTGCCCCTGCGCAACCTGCTCGGAAAACGCGAGGAGCGAGGGATAGACGTATGGCTGTCGCTGGAGGCTTTCGAACTGGTGATGATGCGGCGGCTGGATATCGTCGTGTTGATCGTCGCCGATACGGATTATACGCCTCTGCTGCGCAAATTGATGTCCTTCGGCGTGCGGGTCATGCTGCTGAGCTGGGATTTCGAGTATACTACCGACGAAGGGGTGCGGATGATTACCAAAACTTCGCACGAACTGTTGTCGATGGCGACTTATCCGGTCGCGATGCACGACGTGATCGATTACGGGATCGAGCAGAACAATCCGCTGATTAACGACCTGTTTGTTCCGGTGGATCCTTCCCGACAGCAGACCGAGCGAACCAAATCGTACGAGGTCAGCGAAGTGTTGAGCCTGAAAAACGGGTTCGGGTTTATCAAGTATCCCAACAACAACCTGTTTTTCCATTATCAGGACGTGGTCGGCGAGTTCAGCGATCTCTCCGTCGGAGACAAGGTGGAATTTACCGTCGAGCAAAATCCCCAGAAGCAGGACGTTGCCAAGAACGTGCGAAAACTTACGCCCGAGGAGGTGGAGAATTTGGAGTCCGACGAGCAGCCCGATTTGTAGCAGAGATTTAACTCATACCTATAAATAGCCATGAATCTGAAAGTGTTGTCCATCGTGATGGGCCTGCTGTTGTCGTTGTGCGGATACCGTGCGACGGCGAAGAGTTCCGAACAGAATGTCGAATGGAAAGCCAAATGGATCAGTTCGGGGACTACCCGGGAGCAGCCGAACACCTGGCTTAATTTCCGCAAAGAGGTGAACCTGCCGAACGTACCGACTTCCGTGATCGCACGGATCGGGGCGGACAGCAAATACTGGCTATGGATCAACGGGAAGCCGGTGGTCTTCGAAGGCGGACTGAAACGGGGCCCCAATCCGCTCGATACCTATTACGATGAGGTGGAGATTGCTCCTTACCTAAAACGCGGCGAGAATACGATCGCCGTGTTGCTGTGGTACTTCGGCCGGCCGTCGTTTTCGCATAACGACAGCGGGAAAGCCGGGTTGTTGTTCGATTGCCAGACCCCTTCGTTCGATATCCTGAGCGACGATTCGTGGAAATGCGAGGCGAATCCGGCTTACGGAACCTGTCCGCCTCCCGATCCGAACATGCGGCTCGCCGAGTCCAATATCCGGTACGACGCCCGCAAGGCGGGACGGGCATGGCACCAGCCGGACTTCAATGCCGACGAGATGCCGCAGGCCGTCGAAAACGGAACCGCAGGCAGCCGGCCATGGAACAAGCTGGTGTTGCGGCCGATTCCGCTGTGGAAGGTGGGCGAGTTGCAGGACTACCCGTCTCAGGTTCGCAACGGCGATACGATCGTTTGTACGCTGCCTTACAATGCACAGATCACGCCTTATATCAAACTGAAGGCCTCGTCCGGGGATAAAGTGCAGATATTTACCGATAACTATTTGAAATACAACGGCGGGGATAATTACCTGCGCTGCGAATACATCGCCCGCGACGGCGTGCAGGACTACGAGAACAAAGGGTGGACGAACGGACACCGGGTTTACTACGTAGTGCCTGCCGATGCGGAGGTGATGGAGCTGAAGTTCCGCGAGAGCGGTTACGATACCGAATTCGTCGGTACGTTCGAATGCTCCGATCCGGAGTTCAACCGTTTCCTGACCAAAGCCGTGCGCACGCTGTATATTACGATGCGCGATACCTACATGGATTGTCCCGACCGCGAGCGTTCGCAGTGGACGGGAGATGTGGTCAATGAATCCGGAGAGGCGTTTTACGCCCTGTCCGAGTCGGCCAACCGACTGACCCGCAAATGGCTCCATAATCTTGCCGGATGGCAGAAGCCCGACGGCGTGATTTATGCCCCCGTTCCGTCGTCGAATTGGGACAAGGAACTGCCGGGCCAGGTGATGGCTTCGCTGGGTTACTACGGGTTGTGGAACTACTATTGGTATACGGGCGATAAGGAGACGCTCGCCGAAGTGTATCCGGCCGTACAGCGTTACATCGCCCTATGGAAAAAGGGCCCCAAAGGAACCGTATTGCTGCGCGACGGCGGATGGAATTGGGGCGATTGGGGCGACAATATCGACATTCTGCCGTTGCAAAATGCGTGGTATTACTTGATGATCAAAGGGATGCGCAATGCGGCCGAAGTGCTCGGCCATGCGGCCGACGCCCGGTCGTATACCGAAGAGATGGCGGCGCTGAAGCAGGCGTTCAACAGTCATTTCTGGAACGGTAAGGAGTACCGCGATCCGGAGTACAAAAAAGCGACCGATGACCGCGTTCATGCGTTGGCGGTCGTATCCGGGCTGGCCGATCCGGACAAATATCCGGCTATCCTGAACGTATTTCGTTCGCAGGAGAACGCGAGCCCCTATATGGAAAAATACGTTTTCGAAGCCCTGATGCAGATGGGGAACGGCGACGAAGGTTTTGCACGACATAACCGCCGTTTTTCGAATATGGTGCGGAACGACTATTTCACCACGCTTTTCGAGGGGTGGGGGATCGGTAGCGAAGGATTCGGCGGCGGCAGCGTCAACCACGCGTGGAGCGGGGGAGGCCTGACGGTGGCTTACCGGTATGTTTGCGGTATCCGTCCGATGGACGTGGCTTACAACAAGGTCGGGGTGTTGCCGTTGCCGTCCGGCCTGTCGTGGGCGAAAGCTTCGGTGGTCACTCCGATCGGCCGGGTAACGTCGGCTTTCGAATCCAGTCCGAACGTATTTGTGTTGGATACGGAGTTTCCGAAAGAGTACGAAGGGGTGATCGGTGCTCCGAAACAGGGCGTGCGCGAAGTGAAGATCAACGGGACGACCGTCTGGAAGAACGGCAGTCCGGTACGCAATAAAGTGGTTCGTTTCATCAAAAAACAGCCCAGCGACCTGCACCTGAGTTTCGAAGTGAAGGGTGGCGCTTACAAGCTGATAGCCGTCCGTTGACCTTGGCTGTGCCGGAATATCGGTGGATGCTATCGGGAGATTTTTTTCGAGGCGAACGGGACGGAGTCGGGAAGGTCGTCCGGAAAGCCGGAGAACGTTTCGGTTCGGAAATGAAATAAATCCGGTTAGAATATCGAAAAAGGAGGGAAATTTTCCCTCCTTTTTCGATACGGTACAGTTTGTCGTTTATTCCGTTTTCTGCAACGGGATCGAGAAACTGAACGTCGAGCCTTTGCCTTCTTCCGATTCGAACCAGAGGCGTCCTCCGTTCTTCGTCGCAAAATCCTGGCACAACAGCAGGCCGAGTCCCGATCCTTCTTCGTTTTTGGTGCCGAACGTGCTGAAATGAGTGCTCGGTTTCATCAGTTTGGCCTGATTCTCCTTGCTGATGCCGCATCCGCTGTCGGACACTTCGACGATCGCCGCCTGTGCATCCTGCCGGACGCGAATCGTGATGTCGCCCCCTTCTGGCGTGAATTTCATCGCGTTGCTGATCAGGTTCCGGATGACGGTTTTCATCATGTCGCAGTCGGCGTACACTTCCAGCGTGTCGGGAATTTCGACCCGGAGCCGGATGTTTTTCAGTTCGGCCGCGATCGAGAATATTTCGATGACCCCTTGTATGATCGGGACGAGGTCGAATTGCTGATAGACGACATTCAGCCGTCCGATCTGGCTTTTCGTCCATTTCAGCAGGTTGTCCAGCAACGAGAAGACCTCTTCGGTCATGCGGTTGGCCATGTTCAGCATTTCGTGCATATCCTTTCCGATCGACGAAGCCGGAAGGTTCAGCAGCAGCATGTTCAGAACCATTTTGATCGAACCGATCGGCGAGCGCAGGTCGTGCGCGATGACCGAGTACAGTTTATCCCGTCCCGATATCGTGCGCTGCAGCTCTTCGGTTTGCCGGATGATGATCCGCCTGGCGGCGATCAGCGAGATCTGATGGGATACCCGGATCAGCAGTTCCTCTTTGTGGAAAGGTTTCGATATGAAGTCGTTGGCCCCGGCTTTGAAACCCCGGACGACGTCGGACGTAGCGTTCAGCGCGGTCAGAAAGATGATCGGGATGTCTCTTGTTTCCGGATTCTCTTTCAACTTTTCGGCGACCTCGAATCCGTTCAGACCGGGCATCATGACATCCAGCAGGATCAGATCCGGCTTTTCCGTCTCTACGGCCGATAGCGCTTGCAGGCCGTCGTTCGCGGTGGCGATTTGGTAGTTCAGGTTCTTTAGGAGCACTTTCAGGAGCAACACGTTCGATACGACGTCGTCCACGATCAGAATTTTATATTCCGCAGCGTTGAAATCCAGGCTTGTATCCATTGAAAATCAGTTTAAGTAAGGCTTCCGGTCCGGTTATTTGATTTTCAATTCCTCTTTGAAATATTTCATCATTTTTACCAGTCCCTGTTCGAGGAGTATGGTGGGACTCCATCCGAGGTTTTCCTGCGCGGTCGTAATGTCCGGTTTTCTGCGCTGCGGATCGTCGGCCGGCAGCGGTTTGAGGATGACGCTCGCCTTCGACCGCGTGATCTCCAGTACGAGCGTCGCCAGTTGACGGATCGTGAATTCGCGCGGATTCCCCAGGTTGACCGGGCCTGTAAAATCATCGTCCGTCGCCATCGTGCGTACCAGGCCTTCGACGAGATCGTCGATATAGAGAAAACTGCGGGTTTGAGAGCCGTCTCCGTAGACCGTAATGTCCTGGTTCATCAGTGCCTGTATGGTGAAATTCGAGATTACGCGTCCGTCGTTGAGACACATGTTCGGGCCGTAGGTATTGAATATGCGAACGATTTTAATCGGAATCCGGTATTGCCGGTAGTAATCCATACACAGCGTTTCCGCGCAACGCTTGCCTTCGTCGTAGCATGAACGCGGCCCGATCGGGTTGACATTCCCCCAGTACGTTTCGGGTTGGGGATGCACGGCCGGGTCTCCGTAGACTTCGCTGGTAGATGCTTGTAGCAGCTTCGAGCGTTTCTTAATGGCCAGATCCAGCATGTTGATCGCGCCGAGTACGTTCGTTTTCAGTGTCTTGATCGGATTGTACTGGTAATGTATAGGCGAAGCCGGGCAGGCCAGATTGTAGATCTCGTCGATCGGACCGTCCGGACAATAAGGGGTCGTAATATCCTGTTCCGCCATTTGGAAATTCGGATTGGCGGTCAGGTGTTGGATGTTCTTCGGCGATCCGGTGAGAAAATTATCCAGGCAGACAACCTGACAACCTTCGTTGAGCAGTCGAACGCACAAATGCGATCCGATAAAGCCTGCGCCTCCCGTAACCAATATTCTTTTCATAAAAACAGAGCGAATTTAAATTGCCTAAAATCGTTACACTGCATGGTTGACCCGGATGGCGCCCCGGAGCAAGCAGGCCGGAATGGACGGATGAACGTCCGAATTGACGACAAAGTTATTATTTTTTCTTCTGTCTGAACGATTATATTTTTTAAATGTTAATAAAATTATATGGAAAACGGCGTTTTCCGAAGGTCTGATATGACGATAAAAATTAAGGTGTTGAATGTGCGGGGATCGGTCATTTGGAATATTGAAAAAATGGGAATTGGGTTTTTTCAATTTCGTGTCATTATATTGCGATATTCTTTTATCTTTGCGAGGTCGGTATGGTGGCGAGGCTTAAAAGGTTGTCGATGGAAACGTTTAGATTTGAGATACAATGTCCGTCCAGGGATCGTGGATTGTGCTCGGGAAATTTATTGCTGGTCGATCGGGGCGGGATGTGTGTGCATGCCCAGCTCCAGACCGAAGACCGCTATCTGAGCAATCGGATGGTGGGGGAGAATATTTTCGACCTTTTTCCGGCTTCGGCTTCGGGCTCGTTGCGCGCCGGATTTTCAACCTTGTGGAGCGGACGGAAAGGATTTTGCGAAGATCTTTACGAATGTGCGGGGGAAACGGGGGAATTGTCCGTTTATTATGTGATTTCGATGAGCCGATACGACGACTTCCACGCTATGATCCGGCTGAGGAATATTTCCTATTATATCAATAAGCACGAGCGACTGCTGCGGCAGGAGGAACAAAAGGTGGAAGATCTGAAAAGGCTCGCCGGGATCGGCGTGTGGAAGTACGATTCGAAAAAGCAGCGGCTCGAATCGAAGGGGTATGCCGATCCTATGTTCCAACCGGGCGAATACCGGGAGATGGATATGGCCGAATATTTTTCTCGGATGTCTGTGACGGACGTGGAAAAGGTCAAGGAATATATCCGGGGGTTGGACGCCGGCCGTCGGCAAGAGAGTATCCAGTATATGATGCATTACCAGTACGGGGATGTGGTGCTGCGGGTCGAGCCGATCAGTTGCCGGCCTTCCGACGGAGGCTATCTGTGGGAAGGTTATGTGCAGAATGTTACGGATCTGATTACCGGACAGACGCGCATCGAGATGTTGCGGCAGGCTATCGATTCCGTTTCTGAGGATGTTTTCGCCGTCGAACCCGACGGTTCGTTGGCATTCGCCAATAAAACGTTTCTGGAACATAACGTGAGCGATCGCCCACGGGATGTCATCGGCGAGAAGGTGTTCGACCTGAATAAAACGCTGGTAGACAAGACGCAATGGGGCGATTGGCTCAGGAGCCTCCGGGAAAACGGCGGCAGTTGGAATTTTACGCAGGACAGGATGTCGGACGGTCAGGGAGAGGCGATGACTTTCGAGAATTACTCTTACTTGATTGAGAATCAGTTGCACCAGGAATTGATCTGGGTGTTCGCCCGGGATATTTCCGAACGTCTGAAGCGGGAAGACGAGATCAACAGTCTGCAATACCTGACCAATTCGATTATCAATAATATTCCGGTCGGCCTGTATGTCAAGGACGTCGCCGATGATTTCAAGTACCTGTTCTGCAACCGGTCGGCATTCGATTTCCTGCGGTCCGGCCGCGAGGACGTGATCGGAAAGAACGATTTTGAGATATTCGGCCGCAGCAAAGCCGAAGCCATCCGAAATGAAGACCTGCAGCTTGTTTCCGACCGGACGAAGATCGAACGTACCGGGCAGGTCGGCGGAGCCTCCGGTTCTCCTGTCACGTACGAGGAGGTGCGTATCTATTCAGAGAAGAAAGACGGCACGCCTTTGATTATCGGTGTGTTTTGGGATATTACTTCCCGTGTCGCTTTGGAGAAAGAACTCGTAGAGGCCAAAGAGAAAGCCGAAGAGTCGGGACGCCTGAAGTCGGCGTTCCTGGCCAATATGAGCCACGAGATCCGGACTCCGCTGAATGCGATCGTCGGATTTTCGAATATCATTGCGGAGACTCAGGATATGGAAGAACGCCGCGGAATGTATAAGATCGTAGAGACCAACAACGAACGGTTGTTGTCGCTGATCAATGAGATCCTGGACATGTCGAAGATCGAGGCGGGGATGCTGGAACTGTCGTCCAAGCCGGTCAATATGCGGGTGCTGTGCGGGGAGTTGCTCAATGCCAACCTGTTCCGTTGTCCGGGCAATGTGATTTTCTCGTTCGACGGATCGAGTCCGAATCTGGTGACCCGTACCGATCCGAACCGCCTGTTCCAGGTTTTTGCGAACCTGATTACCAATGCGTTCAAATTTACAGATTCCGGGCGTGTGACGTTCGGGTACCGGCTCGACGGACCGAATATCGTCTGTTATGTGGAAGATACGGGATCGGGGATCGAGACCGACAAGCAGGATAAGATTTTCGACCGGTTCGTCAAAGGAAACGATTTCGCTCAGGGAACGGGACTCGGCCTGCCTATCTGTAAAGTATTGATCGAAAAGATGGGCGGACGGATCGGCGTGGAGTCGGCGATAGGAAGAGGCACGAAGTTCGTATTTACGATTCCATATGTTCCGCCGGTGAACGAGCGTGCCGGTTCGGGAAATCCGGACGGGCAGAAAACGTCTGTCCGTAAAGCCGGGGCACGGAAGGCTATTTCCGGTACTGTGACGGTGCTGGTCGTGGAGAGCGAGCCGTCGGATTTCGATCTGCTGTGCGATACTTTCGGAGACGGGATCTTTTTCGTACGGGCCGACAGCGGCGTAGAGGCGGTTACGTTGTTTGAGCAGTACCGCCCCCAGTTGGTTTTGTTGAATGTCGCCGTGACGGATATGCACTGCGCCGAGGTCGCCGGAATCATTAAAGAGGTATCTCCCGGGGTTCCGGTCGTCGCATTCGGCGATTCTGCGCCGACGGACTGTTACGATGATTTCATGGCTGTTCCCTGGAGCCGGGAACAAGTCGAACGGTTGTTTAACAAGTATCTTTAAATTCGGATTGTAGGTTATTTCGCGCTATGGAATTGTCGGAAGATAATTTGGATATTCGGAAAATGCAGTGTCTGCTGGACGCGGCGCAGGTGGGATGGATCGAAAAAGAGTCCGGAGGAGGGCGTTGCCGTTTTTCTTCATTGCTGGGGGATGCTCTTGATCTATCGAATGATACGTTGAGCCAGAATGATTTTTTGCAGTTGGTCCGGACGGATTTCAGAAGCCGAGTGGACGCCAGTGTGTTGCTGTCCGATCACGGCGATTCGAAAACGGCGATTGAATTTCCGATCGCCGTTTCGGCCGGGGAACAGTGGGTGAGGTGCGCGTATGCCGGGGAACACGGCGGAAAGGCGCTTTTCTCGGTGTTGTTGTTGCCGAAGGGAGGTGAAGCAAGCAGACGGCAGGTCAACGATATATTGCAGCAGCAAAAGCATATATCCCGTTTGTTGTTCTCTTTCCTCAAGACAAAGGATCTGAAACATGTATGCGAAAATATCCTGAAAGAGCTTTTGAAGCGTTTCCATGCCGACCGGGCCTATATTTTCGAACTGAACGAGTCGGAAAAATATCATAGTTGCGTTTACGAAGCAGTCGCCGAAGGCACTTCGCCGCAGATCGACATGTTGCAGAAGATGCCTTTGGAAGAGAGTCCGTGGTGGAGCGGGCAGGTTCTGAACAAACGGCCGATTATTCTCAATACGCTGGACGATCTTCCGCCGCAGATCGTTCAGGAAAGAAATATTCTTGACGCACAGAACATTCGGTCGTTGATGGTGGTGCCTATGATGTCTACGGAATCCGTTTACGGATACATGGGGATCGATATGGTGCGGGAGTCCCGTAACTGGAGCCGGGAGGATTACCAGTGGTTCTCCTTTCTGGCCAACATCATTTCCATTTGCATAGGGCTTTATTACAGTCGAAAAAAGGCGGAACGGGAAAGTTTGTATTATAAGGAGCTGTACAGTCACATGCCGATCGGATTCTTGCGCAGCCGTTTGGTGCGCGACGGTTCCGGCAAAGTTACGGACTGCCGGTTCGAATACGCCAACCAGATGGCTGAAAAACTGATCGGTCTTGCCTGCGAGGAACTGGCCGGTCTCCGGGCTTCGGATATACTTTCTCAGGAGGAGGTGAACACCAGCCTGTCGATCATCCGGTCGACTTCTCCGGAGCAAAAATTACAGTACAAGCGCGATCGTTATATCGAACGGACGGGAGTGCACTGCAAGGAGATCGATTATTTATCCGGTCCCGACGAGGTGATTACCCTGCTGAAAGACGAGACGGAAACCGTAAAAGCCAATGAAGAATCCAAGCAGCACGAACGAATGCTCGATAACTTGTTCCGGAACATTCCGGTCGGGATTGAACTGTACGATCCGGAAGGCAGTCTGAGAAGTATCAATCCGAAAGATTGCGAGATTTTCGGCGTCCGGCCGGACGAGGTATTGGGAATCAATATTATGGACAACCCGCTGGTGCCGGAGCAGGTGAAAGAGAAGATTCGGAACAGGCAACCGGTCGATTTCCGGCTGGACTACCGGTTCGGTCTGCTCAGCGATTATTACAATACGTCTTTCGAAGACCGGGATACCCGTAAGGATATCGTCGCCAAGTATGTTCCGCTTTATGACGGCGGCAACCGCCTGCTTTACCATCTGTGCATCGTGATCGATAACACCGATACGGTCAATATCCAGAACCGGATCCACGATTTCGAGCATATCTTCTCGCTGGTCGCCGATTTTGCGAAAGTAGGATATGGGAAATACAATTTCGATACGCAGACTGGAACGGCCATTCCGCAGTGGTTCCGAAATCTGGGCGAGCCGGTCCATTCGAGCGTACGGGAGGTGGCCGACCGGGGATTCCGCTATGTGCACCGGGAGGATCGCAAACACATGTATGCGTTCTTCGCTGCGGCCCGGAACCGTAGTGTCGATTCTTACCAGCGGGAAGTCCGGGTCAAAGGGCCCGCCGACAGGAAATGGCGGTGG
>OGQI01001707.1_pt1 | contig 14370 bp, 7 predicted proteins | sample 1553171 | NCBI WGS metagenome assembly OGQI01 (sample SAMEA2579988, study PRJEB22360) | human gut metagenome | biome: human gut; feature: human-associated habitat; material: faeces | place: Denmark | collected 2008/2010
CTTATCTCTGATAATTCCTGGATTTTTTGAGCTGTACAGAATTCCAGGTTTCCGTTCCAAGCCATTATACAGGGGCTTTTCATTAAAATCCCTAAACCATTCTTTCTGCAATGGAATTTTTCCATCTTCAGCAATTGCATAGAAAGGATAACTGCACTCCTTTGCATATGTCTCTAAGGTAGACCCTGCTTTTCCCGCAATAAATGTATTCGTACTGGAAAAGGCATAACTTCCGAATTTAATATTCTCTCCTTTTATCATAATACGTCTGTATTTATAAGAATTGCCAAACTGAAATGCCCCATCCCCTATTTCTTCTACAGAAAGTGGGATTTCAATATATTCTAATTCTTCATCACCAGAAAAAGCTTTTGCTCCAATAATCTTCAATCCTTCACTAAAAGTAACCTGTTTCAAATTCACACAATTCTCAAAGCACCCTTCTTCAAGTTCTGTTACTGAAGCAGGAAGCACCAGGGATGTCAGGGATTTATTCCAGTAAAATGCTTCCTTTCCAATTTTCACAACACCGTTTGGAATCACACCACCAGCTTTATTCTTTTCCGGATACTGCAGCAATACAGTGCCACTTTTGTCATACATGATGCCCTCTTTACTACTGTAACAAAGATTATCCGGGTCTACATTTATCTCCTCCAGATTGCTGTATATATCAGCTCCGTAAGGATAGGTAAACACATTATCTTCTATAACAGACACACTTTTCGGAATTGAGATTATTTTCAGCTGTTCGCATCTGGAAAAAGCACCTTCTTCAATTGTTGTAACTGTATCAGGAAGAACAACAGACTCTATTTTTACAGATCCGAGGTAAAATGTGCCTCCGCCTATTACCGTTACTTTTTTTCCGCCAATTGTTTCCGGAACTGTCACATTCGAATCTTTTCCCTCATACTGGATTGTTTTTAACGTTCCATCATCCAGTTCCTGGACTTTAAATTTCTCCTTTATTTTTGCAATACGATATGTGCGGGGCGCCAAACCGGTATAACCACAGTCAACGATATACTCTTCTCCATCTATTATTACCATAGAATTTCTATGTCCGCTGCCAGCCAGTGGGTCGTTAGCTGCATATCTTAAGTACGCAGTTATTCCAACTTTTCTGCACATGTAATTCACCGCAGCTGTATTCGCCCAGCAATCGCCTCCACCATAGATCATCATGCTGGTATAACCACTACAGTATGCATTATAGTCAAAATTTTCACTGATCCATTTTGCGATAGTATCTACTTTTTCATAATCTGACATGGAATCTGTAATATTGCATTCCAAAAAAGCGTCCATTCGCTGCTCAGCATAATAAGTTGCATAATCGACTACATTTACTTTCAGTGTTCTTGCCACACCACCAGTAACAACTTCTACAAAATTTTCACCATAGATATATATATGTACTGTCTGCATTTCCCCTGTAGCCCCAGAAATTTCCCATGACTCATTTTCCACTGGCTTAATCAAGCCATTTGCGTCAATTTCAACCCCAGGACAGTCAATTTCACTATATGTCTGTTCTACTCCCTCCGGAGCTGCCGGGATCTGGTAAGTGGTCAAAAAATCTTCTGGAATGGATAATTTATCCGAATATGATTCACTCATTACATACAGGGTAATCTCCTCATCATATTCTGTTGAATCTTTCTCCTGATTTTCAACTGAGTAATTCTCTGCAACATCTGCTTCCGAAGAAAAAGCATCCAGTTCTTCTGTACTTTCTTCCCCTGAACTGATAAAATCATTTTCCTCTGTCGAGGTCTCGCCCTGATCTGCATCTTCAGAAAAATCTAAAATATCTTCCGTTACCTCTTCATTCTCTCCATCTGCAAATTCATCTGTAAACCCATCCGCTTCCTCGTCCCAGGCTTCCTCGAACTCACCGGTCAGTTCCTCTGCCGGTACATAGTACGCCGATGAAAGTACCATACAAGCAGAAACGCCAATAGCCATGAATCGCTTCATAAATTTTCTTTTCATACGCGTCCTCCTTCGTTTTTACAATATTTGCCATTCTCTCCTGACAAACTTTATTGAAATTATTTTAAAATATTCTTTTTCTCATTTCAACTAATTTTCATCCAAATTTTGCACTCAATTTTTGTGCAAAAAGGCGCCGCAAAGCGACTTTTTCTCGTCAGCCTTGCGGCGCTTGGATTCTGACTTTAGGAGGTCAGAGTCTTAATTTTTTTACTGAAAATCTTCGAAAGCAAGTGCATCAGCGTCAACTTCCGCGGTTTCTTCTGTGCTTTCTTCGAAACCAGCCTCTGCTGTGAATCCATCCGCTTCCGGAGCAGTTTCGCTTTCTTCTACGAAGCTTTCGTCACCAAATGTGGCTGCTTCGGTGTCTGCTGCTGTGGTTTCGTCGGCGAAGCCTTCGGATTCCTGTTCAGAAAGGGCATCTGTATTATCGTTATCCTCTTCCTCTAATACAACTTTAAAGCTGAATGTATATGGCAAATCACTCATATCCTGTCTTACGTTGATGTAATAGGTTCTACCAGCTTCCATATAAATACCACCCAGGTAGTTAGACCATGTATTAGCCCGAAGCGCTCCCTCTTCATACAGATTAATTATTATGTCGAGCTCTGTTCTGTCCGGATCACCGATTGTATAGTATCCTGTTGTCTCCGGAGTAAACGCATAATACTGAACCTGTCCGTCATCCAGCGTAATTTCGTATTCTGTTCCAGTCTCAGGAGCAGGTGCTTCCACCTTAACATACTCTACAGAATATGTATCAGAAACATTATACTTTGTATTTGTCACAACAACAGACTCTACAATACCCTGTTCATTTTTAACAACTTCTGTTGTTCTGTCAGTATATTCACGCATCACAACATCTGTTAATGCTTCTTCAGTTCCTGTTATTGTGATAACTTTTTCATATGTATCTACATAAGAACAAATAATACCTTTTCCACTGATATTTCCATTCATAGGGCTTGTAATATCTGTATCCTTATTGTAGGAAACGCGATACTCATATGAGTCACCATCTTTGTTCATAGTAATAACTGCCGCATAGTCTTCCGCATTCCAATTAATACTATAGGTAATTCCCTCTGAAACAGTTACTGTAAATTCAGGTATAGAATCAGCAACACCACTCAGATAAATATAGCCATATTTTGCATCACAACTTACAGAAACATCCGTAATCAATTCGCCAACAATATCGTCTTCTGTAAGTCTGAATATACTTGACAAATCAATATCATAATATAATTTCCATATTCTGGAAATACCACTTACAGTATTGGTAACTGTGATTACTTTTATATAATCCTGTCCGGAAACATCTTCGCTCCGAACCTCAAGAGGATCATCAGATGTATTCGTAAATGCTACTTCAATTTCTCCTGGAGTATTATTTACTCCCATTATACGAATTCCATTTACAATATAATGATCTTCATCCCCTATAGTTTCCCAATCAACATATTCGCCATCAAGTTTTACATTCCCAATAGTTCCCACGCTCTGAATATCGTTCTTGATCTCTTCAAGTTTCTGAATCATCGCCCGAATATCATCCATGTTTTCAGAGTTATCCGCCAGATTTTCAGCTTCTGCGAGAACTGTTTTCATGTTTGCTTTATACGCATTGTCTGCAAGCACGAAATCATAATCCTGAATGTCACTAATCTTACGGCTTAAACTGTCTCGCAGCACTTCTGCCTCAGACATTCCAACAGTACTGCTTCCATCATTCGGCCAATAACCAACTGTATTAATACTGGTTACTCTGCCTGTAACAGAATCATAATCGCATACATGCCACAGATTTCCAGACTGACCTGTCGGTACACTAAACGTATTCAGAAGGGTGCTTCCCCTGTAAACCGTAACGATTGCACCAGACTTATCAGACATATTCTTGCTCTCTTCATCTGACTGATCTGAAAAATCATAAATGTAGAAACGATAGGTTCCTGCGGTCTGTTTGTAAATGGTTGTTGTCTCTGGTCCTTCCCAGGTCGTATCATCTACATCCAGATCTGCATATTTTACATAACTGTCTTCGCCATCATATTCTCCGTATGTCTCATCACTGTAATAAGTATGGAAGTTTCCGATTCCCTTTGCTCTCGGTCCTACCAGATGGGAATCCAGGTCAGACGGTGCACCAGACTCTTCATCACCCCATCTTAAGATGAAACGGATCTGGTCATCATTGATGATTCTTGTAACAGAGAAAGTCTTGGTTATAGTCTGTCCGGCTATTACAGTTACACTGAACGGTGCTGCTACAATTTCAGATTTCGCATCAGCAGATACTACCTGAATGGTATAGGAGCCAATCGGAAGCTCTTCAATTGCACATTTTCCGTTTGCAGAAGCCTCTACTGCAATCTCTTTCAAAATGTTACCGGATACGTTATTTGCTCCTTCACGAATCTCCAGGGCAACTGCATAATCAATAGCATCTCCGGTTGCTGCATCTACAAGAGTAAGTTCAATATTACCAGTTGCATCATCTTCACCTGCAACAAGTTCTACCTGTTCGTTGCTGAATGCATTTTCATAAGCACTTGTGATTTCTACAGTCTGAAGTACTGTGCGATATCCTTCCGCCTTCACTACAAACCAGTAATTTCCCCATTCTGCTTCAAACGCGTATGTTCCATCTTCAGTGGTATCTGCTACTTTATTTTCTTCTGTCAGGTACTGGGAAACATTTCCTTTGTTGATTCCTGCCGCATAGTTTAACAGATATACAGAAGCACCGGCAAACGGTGCCTTGTCCTCTGACGTTACTACTTTACCACTTACAGAAACCTTATTAGCTTTTACATTTTCATCTTTCTCTGCCACTACAGTATCCAGAAGCTTACCAGAATCAGAATCTTTTACCGGCACTTTTCCAAGACCCTTTACATCTGGAATGTTGGCTGCATCTGATACGGTCGCAGTTGTATTTTCTGCACCTGCGTTCAGAGTCAGTTCAACCTTGCTCTCTGCTTTCAGGTTCAGGTTCTGGCTGGTGGAAATAGTACTTCCGCCTGCTGAAGCTGTACTGGTAACAGGGATTGCTGCTGCGGTGTTTTTGCCGGATACATTTACATCTGCCTTTGTGGACAGGGTAAGTTCGGATACAGTTCCGTTATTTACCAGATCAAGCTTTGGTGCTTCGGACTCACCTTTGTTTACTTCGATGTTTGCGCTTGCGCCTTCATCAATTGCCACACGTCCGGTTGCTGCCTGGAATATAATGTTATTGCCAGTTGCTTTCTCAATAAAGGTATTGGATGCAATTGCTTTGATTACAATTTCTTTGAAATTACCATTGTTGACAACTTCGCCGTTTGGTGCATTTACTACAAGTGTTAAATCAGACTTGTCTTCCTTTGGAATTTCGAAGCTGCTTGCTCCGCTCTGCTCAATTACTACTTCTTTCAGATCCGGATTAGAAGAAGCGAGTGCTGCATTCAGTTCAGCCTGAGTGGAAACCACCTGCTGAGTAATTGGAGTAGGGGTTGGAGTTGCAGTTGGTGCCGGGGTCGCAGTCGGCACTGGAGTCGCAGTCGGTGCCGGGGTTGCAGTTGGCGCCGGAGTTGCGGTTGGTGCCGGAGTCGCAGTTGGCACTGGAGTTGCGGTTGGTGCCGGGGTTGCAGTTGGTGCTACGCTGACAGTTACTGTGCATTTGTAACTCTTTCCATTCGCACCCTTAAATGTAACAGTACATTTTCCTGTCTTTTTACCTGTGATCACACCTTTTTTGGTAACAGTCGCAACTTTCTTATTACTGCTGGATACAGATTTGATCTTTGTTCCATTCAGCTTTACAGTTGCTTTTGAGCCAACTGTTACGTTCAGCTTTTTCTGGCTCAGAGCCGGTGTTTTTACCGTAATCTTACAGGTATAGGTTTTCTTTCCTACTTTGGCTTTGATCGTAGCCTTACCTTTTTTCACTGCGGTAACTTTACCTTTGCTTACTTTTGCTACTTTTGCATTTGAGCTGGACCATTTTGCTTTTTTACTGGTTCCTGTAACCTTGAGTGTAACTTTTTGGCCTGGATACAGGGTTGCTTTTGCCTTATTCATTTTTACAGCGGCTGCCTGGACCGAAAGGCTCATAGTCAGCACCATAACAACCATAAGCAAAAGTGCAGAAAGCTTTTTCCACATTTTCTTACTCATAATGCTCCTCCTTCGTTAAAATATTTTTCCGGTTTACCGTGATAAACTGGACTAATTTAATAATAAAATATTCTTTCTTCTATTTCAAGTACATTTTGGTTAAATTTTGCAAACAAACGAAGGAAGCCTCCGTATTATAATCTCACATCACAATACAGCGGCTTTCCTTATTTTTCCTAATTCACTTCAAATTCTTACTCTTCCACATCCTCAGCCGGTTCTGCCGGGATGAAGACTCTGGAATTTTCATGTTTTTCTTTTTTCTTTAACGCTTCTGCTTTCTCAGTGGCCTCCCTGCAGAATTCCATCTGGGAATTGATCAGAAGCTTGCCTCTCTTGTCCTGCTTCTCATAGGTTCCATCCGGCTGGAGAATATGGGCTTTCACATTATCACGGAATTCCAGATCCAGAACATGCTTGATCTCATTCTTGATCTGCTCGTCCTCAACCGGGAAAACGATCTCCACACGGCGATCCAGATTACGAGGCATCCAGTCCGCACTTCCCATATAAATCTCGTCACTGCCATTATTGTGGAAATAGAAAATACGGCTGTGCTCCAGGAAGTTTCCTACAATGGAACGTACATGGATATTCTCGCTCACACCCGGGATTCCCACTCTCAGACAGCAGATGCCTCGGATCAGCAGGTAAATCTGCACGCCACAGGAGGATGCATGATAAAGAGCTGCAATGATTTTCGGATCACAAAGAGAGTTCATCTTCGCTACGATCATAGCCGGCATTCCTTTCTTCGCGTGCTCTGCCTCTCTCTCGATCAGCTTCAGGAAACGATCCTTCATCCAGATTGGTGCCACGATCAGACGATTCCAGTTCTTTGGCTCAGAATATCCGGAAAGCATGTTAAACACTGCAGTTGCATCCTCGCCGAAGCGCTCGTCACAGGTAAAAATGCCGCAGTCCGTATAAAGCTTTGCAGTGGAGTCGTTATAGTTACCAGTTGCCAGATGGACATAACGGCGGATTCCGGTGTCCTCACGGCGAACCACCAAAGTAATCTTACTGTGTGTTTTCAGACCAACCAGACCATAAATAACATGGCAGCCTGCTTTTTCCAGCATTTTTGCCCACACAATATTATGTTCCTCATCAAAACGTGCCTTCAGCTCTACCAGAACCGAAACCTGTTTGCCATTCTCCGCTGCCTGGGCAAGTGCTGCAATGATCGGGGAATTTCCGCTGACACGGTACAACGTCTGCTTAATCGCCAGCACATCCGGATCCTTTGCCGCCTGGCGTACAAAATTTACAACCGGGTCAAAGCTCATATATGGGTGGTGTAAGAATACATCGCCCTCACGGATCACCTGAAAAATATCCTTGCTGGTATCTGCAAATGCAGGCACCACAGCAGGGGTATATTTCGGCTCTTTGTACTGCTCAAAGCCATCCTGTCCATAAACCTTCATCAGCATGGTAAGATCCAGTGGTCCGTTAATATAGAAAATATCCTCTTCTTTAATGTCAAATTCCTTTTTCAGAATGCCAAGAAGTCTGGAGTCCGTTTTATCCTCCACTTCCAGGCGGATCACCTCACCCCACTGGCGCTTCTTCAGCTGCTTCTGGATTTCCACCAGAAGATCCTCCGCCCCATCCTCATCTATGGAAAGATCCGCATTTCTCATAATACGGTAAGGATGTGCACAAACCACATCATATCCAAGGAAAAGCTTGTCAATATTGCGCTCGATAATCTCCTCCAGAAGGATCACAGTAGTGTCCTCTTTATTCCCGGATGGAATGACAACCACACGCGGCAGTACAGACGGCACCTGGACAGTGGCAAATACCAGTACATCCTTGCCCTTTTTCTTATCCTTCTTGGAGATCAAGGCGCCAATATTCAATGTCTTATTTCGAATCAATGGGAAAGGTCTGGAAGAATCCATTGCCATAGGGGTAAGAACCGGATAAACATTATCCTCGAAATAACGGTCCACATACTCCTGCTGTTCTTCGTTTAATTTCTCATGCTCCATCACCAGGTGAAGTCCTACCTTCTCCAGCGCCGGAAGAAGGGAACGGTTCAGAGTGCTGTACTGGGAACGGACGAGTTCATGTGTCTGGACACTGATCTCCTTCAGCTGCTCTTTTGGTCCCATTCCTGCAATATCTGTTTTCTCATAACCAGCATGAACCTGGTCTTTCAGGGAAGCCACACGAACCATGTAAAACTCATCCAGATTGGAAGATACAATGCTGGTAAATTTCAGTCTTTCAAACAATGGCAGACTTTTATCTCTTGCTTCTGAGAGAACACGGTCGTCAAACTTCAGCCAGCTCAACTCCCTGTTCACAAAATACTCCGGTTTTTCAAAATTTTTCAGATCCATTGTGCCCCTCCTCACACTTTTCTCTTACGTCTGAATACCAGACGGATACCAAATACCTCTTCAAAAAATTCAACTTTATCCATAAGAAGTCCAAGTTCCAGGGAGATATCCTGCTCAGAATCAACTGTAAGAAGCAGAGTTCTGTCCTTCAGCATAGCCTTCATATTCTTTACCTTCTGATAATGGCTGCGATCCATAGCATTTGCAATACGAAGGATTGCAGTCAGCTTGGCGATCAGAAGATATACGGAACGATCCATTCCGACCTCTCCTGCGATCTCGCTGTAATAAACAAATTCTGTGGTATTGTAGCGCACCGCATTTGCAATGATCTGACGTTCTTCTGTGGAAAGTCCGATGATCTCCGTAGCCATAATGATCTGATAGGAGCACTCTGCCACATCTCCCATACTGATATATTTGCCACAGTCATGAAGCTGCACTGCGATCTGAAGAAGCAGACGCTCTCTGTCTCCCATTCCGTGCACTTTCTTCATGCTGTCAAAAATCGCCAGGGCAAGGTCGGTAGTGCCCTTAATATGATCCTTTCCAGTAGAATAACGTTTGGCAATGTTTCTGGCTGCCACCAGAATATCATTTTCAAAATTATGTGCGCTCTTAATAAAATTCTTCTTTTCCCCGAAATCATAGGCAATGCCATCAAGAAGAGATACACCTGGCATCCAAAGCGCTTCTGCATTGAAAAGATCCATAAAATCTTTACAGATAACCATAGTTGGCACGATCAAAGCGGCATACTCCGGATCAATATCCATTTCCTCTGACAGTGAAGTCTCGGTCTTATAAACCGTATTCTCATACCGCTTCTCGAATTCAGCCCGTGTAATAATGTTATCCTGTCTCTCCTCACGGAAAATAGTCTCAGTAAGAAAATCCCCCATAAGGATCAAATTCTTTATCTCGCGGTCTTTCAGATAAAGACGCTTAAACCCGGTCAGGTCATTACGGATAAACTCCTCCACCAGCTGTGCATAATTCGTATTGGTTTTCTCCAGCTCCTTCAGACGTTGGCGGATACGCACGCTTCCCATTTTCAGGCTCTGGGTGGTTACAAGCGCATCTTTGTCAAACAGGGAAATCTGCAGGTTTCCACCGCCCACATCCAGAATAGCGGTTCCTTTCTGGATCATTTTCTTAAAGCCATTCTCAATGGCCGCAATAGATTTATAGCCCAGAAAATGCTGCTCGGCATTGCTTAAAACCTCCACATGAATTCCGGTTCTTCTGAAAATCTGTTCAATGATAATCAGCGGATTCTTCATCTCACGGAAAACACTTGTGGTACAGGCGCGGTAGTCTTTCACACCGTACTCTGCCATGATCCTCTTAAAGTCGTTAAGTACTTCACAAATAGTATCTACCTTATCCACTTCCATGGTTCCGCCGGAATATACCCCTACTCCAAGATTCAGACGATACCGGATATCGTCCACAGTCCGGAAACCACCCTTTTTGGAAAATTCAAAAATTTTCATGGTGATCTCATAAGAACTGATATCAATTGCCGCAAATGTGGTCACTGCCATACGTTTTTCCCTCCTGCCAAGGATTAAATCATTCCAGACATAAATTTCAGATAATCTCTGGTATTCTTTTACTGTTCCTCACTTGTTCCCAGAACATGATCAATAAACTGCTGCGCCGTTCTTCCAGTGAGACCGCCGTGAGAAAGCTCCCAGGCGTTTGCCTCCATCAGAAGCTCCTCTGCAGGCATTGTAACACCATAGCGCTCTGCAAGTGTAGTAACAATATTCTGGAATTCCTTCTTGTTCGGTGCACCAAAATAAATACGTACGCCAAAACGGTAAACCAGAGAAAGCTTCTCCTGCACAGTATCGGAGGAATGCAGATCTTCATCGTCTGCCACCTCCAGCTTATCCCCGGATTTCTCCCGAACAAGATGACGTCTGTTGCTGGTTGCATAGATCAGGATGTTGTCCGGCTTTTTCTCAAGGCCGCCCTCGATCACTGCTTTCAGATATTTATATTCGATTTCAAATTCCTCAAAGGAAAGATCATCCATATAAAGAATAAATTTGTAATTACGATTTTTGATCTGTGCGATCACATCATTCAGATCCTGAAACTGGTGCTTGTACACCTCGATAATGCGAAGTCCTTCGTCATAATAACGGTTCAGGATACCTTTGATGCTGGAAGATTTACCAGTTCCTGCATCACCAAAAAGCAGGCAGTTGTTGGCCTTTCTTCCTCTTACAAAAGCCTCCGTGTTCTCGATCAGTTTCTGCTTGGGGATTTCATATCCAACCAGATCATCCAGATTCACATGGGCGATTCTGGTAATCGGTGCGATCACCGGCTTGCCATCCTTGCCATGCTCAATACGAAATGCCTTGTTCAATCCCAGCTTACCTACGCCGAAATCTTTGTAGAACTGCACCATATCTGCCATAAACTCTTCCACTGTAGAAGCCTCTGCCAGTGTTTTGCTCATATCACAGATTCTGTCGCAGATACGCTGATTGTATACCTTGCTGTTGCATCCTGTATTCACATAATTACAGAGAAAATCAGCACAGTCTGTTCCAAACGCACTGTCAAAAACAGCAAGATCAAAGTCATAAAGTTCTTTGAAAATTCCAAAATCATGAAGAGCCAGATGGTTAATGCTTCCCTCCACTGCCCCTCTGATCTCGGAAGCGGTACTGAATGCATTCTCGTGATTGACCAGAAGCTGCGTCAGATAAGTGTGCCACAGATTCCCGGAAAACCCATACATTCCTGCCATTTCCACCAGGCTTCCTGCCATATGGAAAAATTCCTCTTTCCGATTCTCAAAGCCTTCTTCACCATCCTCATAGCTGTTCATCAGTGATGTCATTATGTCCAGTACCTCACCGTTGTCGAAATTGCGGTAAAGGATACATTCTTCTGTTCTTGCCATTTTTGTTTCCTCTCAATTCCATGACGCATTTACGTGTCTCTTCTCCTTTTTGCCGTCCGCACAATTCATGGTAGCACACTTTCGGATATACAGACTCACGCACTCGCACCGTTTTTCATTCTACTTTTCTTATATTAAAAACAGATAAAATCTTCTTAAATTCTTTGGTTAATTTTAACAATAAATGAAATTGCCGCCACTCTCTGCCTTCGCAGCTATAATCTTAATAATTGCCCAGAATTTTCAAATAGCTAGTCTCTGCTTCCATGCCCCGCAATGCATTCTTTACCGCGCTGTCCCGCAGATTTCCCTCGAAGTCCACGAAGAAACGGTATTCCCAGGTTTTTCCCGGAATAGGCCGGGACTCGATCTTGGTCATATTCAGACCATTATAGATCATATGGGAAAGTACATTGTAAAGAGTTCCGCTTGCATGACGTGCCTCGAAGCATACACTGATCCTGGAGCTGTTATTCTCATAAACCGGTTTCTTTGCCAGAATAATAAATCTGGTCACATTGCTGTCATTTTTGCAGATATTCTCTGCCAGAACCTTCAGATTGTAAATCTCTCCGGCAGCCCTGCTGGCAATCGCTGCGTGAGTCTTATCCTGATCTGCGCTGACCTTTTTGGCCGCTGCGGCGGTGTTGGTTACTGCTGTGGTTTTCCAATCTCTATGCTCTTCCAGATATTCCTTACACTGGGCGAGCCCCTGAGGATGGGAATATACCCCGGCAATATCGGAAAGCTCAGCCTCCTGCAGGCCAAGCAGCACATGCTCAACCTTCAGGATCTGCTCTCCCACGATAAACAGATTATATTCTGTCAAAAGGTCATAAATATCTGTCACAATCCCAGCTGTGGAATTTTCAATAGGAAGGACTGCGTAATCTGCTCTTCCTGTTGCAACTTCTTCCATGGCATCCCGGAACAGCTTCACATGATAGCTCTTAATGTCTTCCTGAAAGTAGGCGCGCATGGCTCCATAGCTGTAGGCGCCCTCTACCCCCTGGAAAACAACAGTCACATTATTTCTGGGAAGCTGCTCCACCATTTGGAAGTCTTCCTTTTCTTTCGGACCATATTCGGTGAGAAGCTGATACTGACGCTTTCTGCTGATGGCCATGATCTGCTGAAAAAGCTCCTGGGCTCCAAGTTCGTTGAACTCACCGTGCGCTTTTTTCCTGATCTCTTCCAGTTTGGCATGCTCTCTCTCCGGATCCAGCACTTTCTTTCCGGTATGGATCTTATACTCTGCAACCTCTTCGCAGACCTTCATCCGCTTCTCAAAAAGTTCCACCATCTGATTGTCAATTTCATCTATTTTTCGTCTGCATTCCTGCAAATCTGTCATATTGTTTTCTCTCCAGTTTTTGTATTTAATCATGCAAATTCAGCTGCTGCACACTTCAATTTCCACAATGTACTGCCATTACTGTTCACTCCGTGACCAGTAACACGCTGCCATTTCAGTACCTGACACTTATCCGACATATTCTTCCACCGCATCTGTAAGCGCTCCAATAAAGGAAAGTGAACCAAATGCCAGAATCACACTGTTCTCGTCATCTCCTGCACAGGAAAACGCCTTTTCTACAGCATCTTTTATGCTCTTTGTACTTTCGGCACTGGAATTATATACCCTTGCCGCCTTCGCCAGTTCCTCTGCCGGCAGTGCACGGGGATTATCCGGTGTCTCTATGGTATAGATTTTTTCCGCAAAATGAGCTGTTTTTTCAAGGACAATCTTATATTCCTTGTCTGCAAAAACACCCATAATGTAGATCAATTTTTTTCCATTAAAATAGTGTCGGATAGATTCTGCCATCTTGTCGGCTGCTCCGGCATTGTGGGCGCCGTCTACAATAAAAAGAGGCTTTTTATTGATAACCGTAAATCTTCCCTTCCAGCTTGTGTGGAGAAGACCATCCTTCCGCTGTTCCATGGTAGTAGACCAGCCAAGTCTGTCCAGTTCTTCAAGGGCGTTTAATGCCAGCACTGCATTTTCTTTCTGGTAAACACCGGCAAGGGAAATTGCAAATTCCTCTCCTTTATAAGAAAAGGTCTGACCGAATACGCTCTCTTTTTCCAAAACAGCCTCATCAGGGTCAGATACCACACAGGGTACATGAAGCTTTTTGCAGGTATCTGCAATCACCCGTGACGCTTCCGACTTCTGCTTTGTGGTCACAACCCGGCAGCCAGGTTTGATAATTCCCGCCTTCTTCTCTGCGATTTCTCCAAGGGTATTTCCAAGAAATGACATATGATCCATGCTGATAGAAACCAGCACAGCCAGTTTGGTATTCTTCACAATATTGGTGGCATCCAGATTGCCGCCCATTCCGGTCTCCAGAAGGACCAGATCACAATTTTCTTCCTTAAAATACAAAAACGCTGCTGCAGTCTCAATCTCAAAAGGGGTAGGATGATTCATGCCAACCGCTGTCATCTGGTCAATTGACCTGGAAATTTCTGTCACATACTTTGCAAAATCTTCCTGTGAGATCTTCTCGCCGGCAATCTCAAGACGTTCTCTGTAAGAATAAAGAGTTGGGGATATGTATCTGCCCACTTTATAGCCTGCCCGGGTAAGGGTGGTGTATAAATAAGCAATCACGGAACCCTTTCCATTGGTTCCGGCTACGTGGACATAAGGAACTGCATCCTGAGGATTTCCAAGCCTGTCCAGCATTTCACGCATATTATCAAGTCCCAGCACGGAACCGTATTTCGCCGAATCATCGATATATGCACGGCATTCCTGATAGTTCATAATAAAAGCTCCTCGTTTATCAAATATCTTTTTCTCTCCATTATAACCTTGCAGCATAAATTTAGCAAGAATGGGAATGTTATTTTTATCATTTTACCCAAGGAGACCAAGCATATGAAAAAATACCCTTTTCTCTTCTGTGGTTT
>OGQI01001708.1_pt1 | contig 14360 bp, 8 predicted proteins | sample 1553171 | NCBI WGS metagenome assembly OGQI01 (sample SAMEA2579988, study PRJEB22360) | human gut metagenome | biome: human gut; feature: human-associated habitat; material: faeces | place: Denmark | collected 2008/2010
CGGGTGCTTGACCGCGCCGCGAAGCGGTGCGCTTGTATAAGTCAAGCACCCGCCAAAGAGCCATTTGGTTGTTCTTTAATATTTTTAATTTAAAATAAATTCTGTTTCTATTCAGTTATCGTTTTTGATTTTATATGGTAGTTAATGCCTTTACTGTTACAAAAATCAATAACTTGTTGTGCCAACTCATTATAATACTGTTTATGATCTTTGTATGCACTTATTTGTTTATTATAATGAAGTCGTCCAAAAATAATCTTATCGACAAACGATATGGCTTCCAATATATCATTAATGTCTTGTTGAATCATATTTGGCGTAGGGTAAGGCTCAACGCTTACCCAAGTTTTACAGCCTCTGTCATGCAATTCTTTTAATGCGGCAATACGTTTGTCAAAAGGTGCCGAATTTGGTTCCATTTCTTTACGGAATTCTTCCGATAATGAAACCAATGTAATACCATACTCATTTTCTTTAGAATATTCTGCAAGCTCTATTGGCAAAATTCCTTTTGTTAGAGCTGTACATTTTATACCATTATTGTTTAGCTTCTCAATTATTTTTAGACTTAATTCTTTAATTTCGTCATACCCATACATAAACGGATCAGTCGTAAAACAAAGGTGTACCGACTCTATTTTGTCCTTAAGTCTTGGAATTTCTTTGTCTAAAAGCTGCAACGCATTAGACACCAATTTAGGCTCAGACCACTCTTCATAAGTTTTTACCTTGCCAAAACGTTTTGCCATCATCATCGCATAACAAGGATACTTACATCCGTGCGCGCATCCTTGAACATGATTGATAGTATAATCTCCGTATTCAACTCCTGTTTTGTATAGTAAACTTTCTCTTGTTATCATTTTCATTACATCACCCAACTATTATGTACTTATCTTTCTTGTAATTGCTTCTATTTTCAACGCATCCCAATTTATTGATTTGCTTATTATCAATAAGAGGCTTAATAACATTGTTGATAATTTGATTTCCATTTAGTAATGTGTTTTCCAATAAAAATGCTTCAATTTGTTGATAAGTTAACGTCTCGCCTTTATGTTGATAAACAAGAAGTGCTTTAGCGACATCAGAATGTTGAGTTATCATCCATGCCTTATCATCTTCTTCTGTAAATATACTCATTTGTATAACGTCCTGTTCTTTTTCATTTTTATAAAATTCTTTACCATTAAACGTCTCCCATAACGCTTCCTTCAGTTTCTCTAACCCTCTTATATTTGGAGTAAAAAACATGATTTGGTATATTTCATTATTTGTAACTGTTTTAAACTCGTATGAAAAGACATGCTTTATATAGCCTGTTCTTAATCGGCTTTTGATTATATCAACCATCTCTTGTTTATTTCTGGCGACAATATTCTCCTCTTGACAATACTGTTGCATTTTTGTTTTATCTTGATTCCTAACGAAATCACTCGTAAACACATTGTACAACAACTCGCAATACTTATTAGATAAAAAGTTTTGCAGAGCCGATAGCTTAACTGTACAAAAGTTGTATGGATCTACGAATACAAGGTTTGCCGCTCTGTTGGGATAGCAATTAAAAATCGTATTAAATGCAGCGGTGTTCGATATAAAATCATTTACATCTTGATTATAATATAGGACATGGATATTACCTGCCTCAATTCCAATGAAATCATTTATAACGGCATTAATAATTCTTAGTCTGTCTGCACTTATATCATTTAACAACAAATTAAACGTTTTATCAGGATATTGCAATGCAAAAACATTAAACAATTCTAAAACCTTAATTGCTGTACCTTTGTCTCCGTCCCTATAGATTCCTGCATTGCACATGCTATCAATAAAATTAATGTTTTTATTTTCCGGCACGTTACATTGGACAAGTAACCATTTTTCAACGTACTTTACTATATACTCAATCTTATATGTTGTTTGTTGTTTCTTCTCGTCAAGATGTACACTATTCTTAGTCACAAAATCATTCCAACTTCTACTCATTTTCCACCTCCTGTAATTCAGAAATTTTTATACATACAAACGTAACTGTATCCTATTTTTATCAGCTTAACCTATCACGCTTTATGTTGAGTCTTCGTAGTCCGTTTAGTTACGGCATCATAAAAAGCCGTTTGTATATACTTTCTTGTTTCTATGTCGAGATCTAGATAATCAAAAACAATTTCATCTATTTCCTTATGATATTCCTTTCCCATTTCCTGAATACTGCCTTCTACTTTTCCATTACCTACTTTAGAGAAAATGTCGTGTATTTTGTCCATACACTCAAATTTGAAATAGATATTTTTATCTTTTAGATCTATTGCCTCTGCTTTAAGCATTCCTCCGCCTAAATTCTTTCTGCCATACTTTTCGCGTATTAACCAACATAAAGTGGAGTTGCAGAATAACCAAACTCTTAGTATATCGTCTTGTGTCGCTTGATGCGCATAAATATCAACTCCACTATCAGAAAAACCTTTAACTGTATTAAAGGAACAGTAATGCTTTTCACCTATGCCTCTTGGCATAATCAACACAGGCACACTTTTAGAGGTACTTCCGCTTTCAAATATTTTTACGCCTACTTGGCTCAATAATTCACGTTGTGAAGATGTGATCTTATCGCCACGAACAATATAGCTTTCACTATCACTCCAATTCAAATATCCTGTTTCTGTTTTAGTGCAAAATGCAATAGTTTGCTCATCTGATAAATCAAATTGAGTTTTCGCTTCTTTTGTTATAATGTATTGGTCTCGACCAGACAAATTTAAGCCTTGCCCTATCATTAATCCAACCGATTTTATATTCTTCCCTTTAAGCTCCATTTTTGACATCAAGTCAAAGAACTTTGTATCGGCATTAAAATATGCTCCCCATTTCGACATTTTGTCGTTAATGATTTGGCGAGAAAGAGCGTAATCATCGCATTCCGTAAAAGTCGTGCCTATATCTGCATCAGCGAACTTTTTATGCTGTGTAACAAAACAAACATCAGTTCCAGCGACATTTGTATTTCCCTTAAAAAAAGAAATTACTGTATTAACATTTGCATTCTCGAAATACTTGTAATCAGTATCTACAAGCGCCAACACATTCGTTTTTGTCATTAAAAACTTCTGAAACTTATGACCATATTCATTGTTTAGCCAACCATTTGATGTAATAAAAGTTATTATACCAGTAGTCGCTATAAATTTAATCGCTCTTTCAAAAAAGTATACCAACATATCTGCACCTTGAGTAATAAGTGCAGATTCTTGCTTGCTATAATTGCTTTTTATATGTCGCTGTAATTTATCTTTGAGGTCACCATCAAAAGCTGGGTTTCTTGATTCAACATAAGGCGGATTTGCAATAACTATATCAAATCCATCCTTTACGCCAAACATCCAATCAGCATCAAACCAATCTGTAACAGTGTTATTGAACGGTTCCCATTGGAAAAGGGCTTGGTAGCGAGCAGATGCCATTTTGTTATTGTTCAAGGCCTCTTGAAACATTGATTTTTGTATTTCGCTAAATGCAAGTTTCAATTCATTTTTCGTTTCAGCGTCATTTGCACTGAAATATTCCTCTCGAACAGCTTTTAGTTGGTCAATATGCTCTTGATTCTCAAAAATCGATATTTGATTTGCTGAGACATTCTTCTTTATGTCACTATCGTGCGGCAAAGAAAGTAACGTATTCGCAATTATAAACTTAAAGTCAAGGTTAGGAAGCGGATTTATACCCCTATTTGGTTCGTCATCATAAACCTTTTCTTCGATAACCAGCGACAAGAAACAGCGCAGGCGAGCAATTTCGACCGCGATAGGTTGGATGTCAATTCCGAAAATAGAGTTTTGAATAACCGTAAGTTTGCGAATATAATCCAAAGAGCCGGCATTGAATTTCTTTTCAAATTCTTTTCTAATCAAGAAACTAACGTTTTCGGTTGCTTTGTTGAACCACAATGTTGCATCAGGATCAATTTCTTGCAACATATAGACTATTTTTTGCAGCACACCGATAGGAAAAGCTCCCGAACCACAAGCGGGATCGAGCACCGTTACGGAGTAAAGTGCATTAACAATAGACTTCTTTTCCGTTGCAGAAAAAGACATAAGCTCGTCATCTTCCTTGCCGTAACTTATGAGTGCTTTCAACTTTTCTTCCGAAATTCCCGTTTTTGTTTTAAGATGCTCAAGGATACTGCTGTCAACCATATAATCGACGATATCTCTCGGCGTATAAAAACTGCCGGTACTCTTCTTTGCGTTTTCGCCGGTTTCCGGATTGATTTCTGCAAGTAAGTTTTCAAAAATCCTACCGAGCATTTCGGGGTCGATAGATAGTTCAATATCATAAGACGTGTTTTCGTCAACTGTAAAGTTGTATTGTCCTAAAACGGCATAAAATCTATCGAACCAATCGTTGGGAATGGTTACAAGACCATATTGTCCGGATTGCAACTCGGGAGAAAATTTGTAATGATCGTCAATATGTGGGCTGAAAAGTCCACCGTTCAAATATGGTATTTGATTATAGATTGCTTCTTGCGCAAATTTCCCTTTTCGACGCGGAATACTTGTATTCAGCAATTCAAAAAACAGAGGTTCAAGCACATCGTGATAGTAATTGCCGGCAATTTTAATATCTTTGGTGTTGAGCAGTGTTTCAGGAATAAGAGAAACTCCTTTTTCGCTCTTCTTTTCTTTTAGAAACCAACAAAAAACTATACGACCAATAAGTCGCACTGCAAATTCGGCATACTTATTTTGATCAGTAACGCCGTATATATTAAGTTCTCTATTGAAAGTCTTGCCATCACGTTGTCCACCAACCAATCTTGTAAAACAAGCGGCGATTTCGCTGTAAAATTGCTTATTTACAACTTCGACAGAAAAGCGGTTGATGAGTTCGTCAAGGGAATTTACTTTCCCTTTCCCTATTAAGAAGTCATACGCGGTTTTTGTTTTTGTACCATAACCCAAGCTGTATGAATATCTGCGAGGATTTGACAATACTTTTACGACCTTTTCGCCGTTGAATTCATATTTGCTTGTCAAAAGAGAAAAGCGGTAATTGAGCTTGTCAGCATTTGCAAAAGCAACAATGGCATTGTTTATTCCGAGTCCACGCAAAATCTTAAACATTTCTTGCGTAATGGTGACACGGCGATTATGAGAGCCTGTTTTTAGTATAACCTCAAAGACCGTCACCTCACACTTGTCGGAATATCCCAATTGATTAACCGATTCGAAAATGTTGTTTTTGAACTCAACTTCATGTCTATCCGAAACAAAATCCGGCAATAGCATATCATTGACAACATACAAAAAGTTATCAATGTGGTATTCTTTTTTAAGTATTTCTTCTGCTTCTTTAATCGTTATCATTTCTCAAATCCTCGGTAAACATTATTAATTCCGCTTGTGCGTCGATTGCTTCAACTCTTGTTTTTATTTGAATTATGTAGTGTACGGGAATTTTACGTTTCAATTCAGTTAACGTTTCCGTTGCCGTGCCTTTTTTGACAGAAATCGCCGCAAGATACTTTAATTCGCCGTCACTCAAATCGTCATATTTTTTTATGACGTCAATAAGATCTGCAAGATAATCTTTTTCCGTCGGGCAAACAACTAACAATTGTTGCAAGTTTTCAAGAGCTTCGCTCTTTCTCTTATCCATTTTTATTTTCGGATGCGGTTTTTTAATCTCATCACGCAAAATCTTGAACTTCCTGTCAAGTTCTTCGTCATATTCATACCCGTTTTCTTCGAGCGACGACGCAAATAAATGAAGCACTTTATCAGCCGGTACAATTTGTGCCTGAGTCGCAGAAGGTAGTGCGTATGCAAACAATGTGTTATCTCCACGCTTTGCGAACGAAATGGCGCATGCTTCTTCTTGATTCTTCCTAACGATTCTTGCCCGTTCGGGAATAGCATACACAGAATCAGCCAAACTCATATTGTGTTTGACAGAATTATATATGTTTCGATATTCGTTATCCCAACTTCTATCATTACTTTTTTCATCAGCTTCTTCATAGCGATTTCTGAAGTAACTTTGCAATGTTTCATCCGGTGTGAGCGTTTTTGTATCACTTCCGACAATGTTGTTTATCAAAAGCATTTTCAGTGTCGAAATGCCTTTAATAAGCGTGTTTTCTTCGCCTATATCAGTAGGGAAAAAGTTGTAGATATAGATGTTATCAAACATTTTTTTATTGATACGGTTAATACGCCCGATCCTTTGAACAACCCTTGTAGGATTGTAAGGAATGTCGTAGTTGATAATAACGCCTGCTCGGTTAAGGTTAAAGCCTTCACTCAACGCATCGGTTGCCACAATGATATCATATTCGTTTAGCTGTTCTTCTTTTTTGCAAGAGGCGTCAAAATTACGCTTTACTATGCTTCTGTCAATCTGAGAAGCACCACCAGTGTATAATAGAACCTTAAACCCATCTTTTTCGAGGCAATCTTTTACATATTCGGCGGTGTCTGCATATGTTGAAAAAACAACGATTTTTCGTTTTGGATTTTCTTCGAGCGATGTTGAAATTCGTTTTTTTACAACATTATATTTGGGATCAATGCCTATTTCGTCGCTTTCAAACCAATCTGTGTATATCCTTTTCAATAGCTCAATATCGCTTTTAACCGAGCAGATAAACTCTTCTCTAAAAAACGATTTTTCAATCGGAATTGCTTTCTTTTTGATTTTGTTTATATCAACACCGATTTCGTCTATGCTCTTGATTTCGTCAAGCGTTTCTTGAATTTCCTCGTCATCGGGATCCGGCAAATATCCGCTTTTTTTGATAGGAACATATCCTTTATCCCACCATTTAATTATATTTTCGTAGGACAAAAGGATACTTGTCAGCGTTGACTTAAACGCAGACTTCGAACTTTCAAAACGCATTACCAATAATCTTTTTATGAACATTGCCAAGTTTCGTTGAGAAAGCTGAATATTCATCTCGCCGAAAAACTCGCCGTACTGTTTCATAAATGCATCAGGATTTACAAGGTACGCAGACGGGTTATATCTCGCACAAATGAATTTGTTGCTTAACAGATCGAGCGTATGCAAGTATAAAGGACGAATGTCAGCCAAATCATATTCTACAAGTTCTGGACCGACAATTTTTGGGAATTGAATGTTCTGCGCTTTCAAGTCATCCGCATATTCCTTTATTTCTTGTAAATCTATACGACTGCGACGAACAATAACTGGGTCAATCAATATCCTCAGTTGTTGACTAAGCTTGTCGAGTTCGGCTTTTATTTCAGCTGTAAGATGTTTCTTTCCTTCCTTTTCCAAACGATTATATTGTGCAATCAATTCATGAAAGCGCACCCCGAGATTATCTACAGAGTGAATGGTGGAACGGCTTGGCGTTTGGAACAGTTTAATCAACGCAAACAAATCCTGCGGTCTATTGTTGTATGGCGTCGCTGTAAGCAAAATAACTTTGTTGTCAGGGTGGGAACGAGTAAGTTGATGTAATAATTGATAACTGTCGCTTAACTCGTTACGGTAACGATGGGCTTCGTCTATAATGTATAAAATCGGGTTAGAATCTGACGAATACGCATCATATAATTCTTGAATTCTTCCGCTACTGCAAACTCTGACTCCCCGAAGTCCAAAATCTTGTTGATAATCATTCCACTGATCCACCAAGTGCGGCGGAGCAATTATAACTGTCCGTTTGATATCCAAATTATAAGCGATTGCGGAAGCCACGACAGATTTACCCAAGCCTACAACATCGGCAATAATTACACCATTGTTTTTATTGATACAATCAACACCATATTTAATAGCATCCAACTGATATTTTAGATTTGAAAATTTACAATCTGTAATTTCATAAGGCGATTTGACGATGTTATTCTCGAGTGAAGCGTATAACTCAAATAAAATTCTAATGAAAATTTGATATGGCGTAGGCTTTGCAAAGATCCAAAGCTTTGTTTTTACACTTTCAATAAAATCGTTATTCCCGTTTTCCACACACACATCGATAGCTTTACTGTCGTTCCACAATTGTTCGAAATGCTCGGAATACTCATCGTACTTGCTGTTATCGCTATATCTTTCATTCATTTCACCTTGCCCACGCAAGCCATTATAAGTAAAGTTAGACGATCCCTGAAAAACAACCCCTTTTTGATCGCCGAAACAAGAGTACTCTGGTTTGTTTGTCAGTATATATGCCTTTGCATGGTTTGGAGAAGAAGTAAGCCTAATTTCGAGCGTTCCGTTCTCAATTTTTTTAAGAAACATTTTAAAAATCTTTTGGCTATCGGTAGAGTCAAATTCTTCAGATAGAGATGATTTATTAAACAACTCAACAAAACTGTCTATATAGCAGTTTTTCTTTTGGGAATTATTTAATCTATTGTATCCGCGCACAGCATATGTTTCAAGCATTTCGTCGGGAAATTCCTTTACCGCATTACACAAATCCACTACTGCATTCGGATCAATAGTGTTGCCAACCAAAATTCTTATTTTTTTGTCTTTAAGATCTTCTGCCAATGCATTGAATCCCGAAAAATAGAAAAACGCAGTCAGAATATCAACGCTTTCAGCTTGTTTTAGAGAATTTTTTAACGAATCCAACATCGTTTTCGATCTATTATCAATAATTGAAGCCATAATATTTTCCTTCTTATCAATATTATTTTTGTAGAATTTCCCAGTAACCCGTACGGGTATTACCAACACGGGCAATAAGTCCTTTGTTTTTCAATCCGTCAAGCGCGCGTTGAACCGTTTTGATGGTTTTGGATATTTCGATAGCAAGTTCTTCACGCGTTAGATTCGGTTGTAATTTCAATAACTGATAAACCGCTTTCTCTGTTTTGGACAAAGCAACAGAGACATTTTGCCTCGGTTCAGGGACATTTTTTAGCGCATTAGGGTCATTTCTCAAAAAGATAAACGAGAAACCTATCGGGGTTTTTTCATAAGAACACGTAACATTTTCGGCATTGCAAAGAGCATAAACGCGCTTAAAACCGCTGCCGAAAGATTCAATATCGTGACATAGATACAGCACTTTTGCAATCAACTCGTTTCGTATAATCGAAGATAGGTTTTTCGTCGCAAAATCTTCGGGAGAAAATTCAGAAGGAAACGTTCCGGGATTATATATTACAGCTTTACCGGGATGAATATCAATTTCATGTTGAGAACCCGTTCCATACTCTGCGTGTGCAAAACTGTTTATGACAATTTCGCGCAAAGCTCTGAGCGGTATTTCGGGTATCTCCTCCCTCGTAACGCTTCCGATTTCTGCACGCCAGCGAATATTCCTTTTGATATAGGTAAGTGCGATATCAACTAATCTGAAAATATTATCTTCGGTTCGATTTATATCCAAAAAAGTCAACTTTTCATCGCTTGCAAACACCGCCATTTTAAGTGTAACAGGACCGTTATTTCCAAAAAGAACGTATCCCGCATTATTCAAATTGCCGTTTTTTAATAAACTAAGTTTGTTAAGCAGCTTTTCTGCATCGTATCCATCATCGGGCAGTCTTCCGCAAGCGATGGCGCGGTTATAAAAATCTTTCAAAGCCGATTCATCGATATCCCTAATTGTGTAAGGACTTTCAAATTGTTCCCAGCGCTCGGAATACTCGCTTGCAACCATCATTTCTTTAAGTTCGGCAGGCGTCAATTCGCGACTTTCGTCTGCAACTCTGATATAATATTTTCCGTAAGCCGAATATGGTTTGTTTCGCCCGCTGAATTTCACTTCGATTATATCACACCCGTCAATCGTAACTTTTTGAATTTGCGGATAAATTTGCGGTTTTACACTTTCGTAAATCACTCTCGAAACATCGCGCAAAGTCGATTCAACAACCTGCAAGCCTTTTACGTCACCGTTTGGCGCAACACCGAAGTATAAAACACCTTTTTCGTGCTTATTTATTATTGCAACGATGTCTTTCATTGCATCGTGCATTTCACTTGTACTCTTCTTAAATTCAAGTTCTTCTGTTTCGTGTCCGAAATTGATCATCTCAAACCTCCACTCTATGATTTCAACAGTAGTATATCAAAATAAGAGACAAATGTCAAGATTTAATGTCCCTTATTTTGTCCCCCATTGTGACTCTAGTCAAAAATATCGTCGGATTATAGATTAATGAGATTAGTCAGATTGCTCTTTGCGTAATAATAGCGGCTGTTAGCCATCTATGAATTCGATTTTCGTTACTAACGCTCCGCCACAAGGGAATAATACGAACACCGAGATTAAGACGGAGTTCGTATTATTCTTTATAATGACTATTTCGGCGTAAAGGTAAGCCGATGAAAACGAAAAGAAACGGAAATCCTGGCAAGCGATTGCCCGGATTTTTTCATATATTGAATCTTCTTCCCGTTGCCCAGATGGAGAATACTTTTTGGGTAGAGATGGAATCCCTCCGATTTTTTTGCCTTTCGTCTCCACGTTGTAGCACAGTAAAAATCGGAAGTAAACGGGATAAATTGTTACTGAAAACATATAGATAGCAGAGAGTCGGACTTAACAAAAAGTTCGGCTCTTTTGTCATTTACGCAACAATTTCTCCTTTTTCGTTGACTTCCGGTTTTGCGACTTTAACTTCCCCCTTTCCATTTGCTTTTTTCGGTGCTACCTATTTCCCGCCGAAAGGCAAGAGTCAAGTACCACCGGCTCAGCCGGTGGTACTTGACTAAATATTGTATATAAATTGTATTATAGATTTTGATTTAATAATTATTTGTTATAATATCCAATAAATGTTACTTTAAACATAGCATTACTTGGATTGCTAAATACCAATTTGATGTAGTTTGAACCATCTGATGCATTTTTAGATGTTTGATTGTTAGCAAACAAATCAATATTAGTATCTTTATCGGTGCTGCCATTGTAAGAACCGATTGTGCTATAGTAGTGTAAATCAAATTCTTCAGTTTCACCACTTGCAGACAAGCTATTTCATATTTAACGGGCAATGCGACGGACAAAATTTGTCCGCCGCACTCCTTGATCATAGCATCCGGCAAGACGGAAATTTCATTGTCCGTCACACCCTGTATGTTTGACTTTTGCGTGCGAAAAAAGTCGTGTTTCGCCCACGTTCATCTTCGGTTTTCAGATAAAAACCGATTATGACCAACTATCCCTTTATTACGACGTTACCCTTGACGAGATAGTCGCCTAGCTCAAAGGTATAACTTTCGCCTTTCAGCAACAAAGCGACAGTCCCTTCGGTTTCGGCGGTCACCGAATCAACAGATTTGCCATCCACAGTAATAGCTGATACCATTACGGTTTTGCTACCGCCCGACGCCATAAAGAGAGTGAAATTGTCGTTTACATTGATAGTACCGATGTCAACGGTTCCCTCTACCGCCGTTCCTCTTCCGGAAATAAGTTTGCTGTTGGAGATGGTGAATTTCGCATAATCGAGAATGTCGGCGGTTAAAGTCACGTCGGTTTCGGGTGCAAGGTAATTTGCGCTATCCGCTCCGCCGATCAGATATGTCACGGTCACGGTAATATCGTTGCCCACTGCCGCACTTGCAAACGTGCCGCTTGCGCTGACGGTAACGTCTTCCCCTTCCACAACGCCGTTCAACGTGCCTACCGTGACGTTTGCCGTCGTATTGCCGTCATAGTTCTTATCGGCGACGGTCGTGCCCGTGACGGTCAGTTGTTTCTTGGCAATGGTGAATTCCTTTTCCGCGGTTGCTTCGGTGTAATCGTCCGTTTCCGCAATCTTTACCACAACCTTATAATCGCCTGCGTTGACAGGGGCTGCCGCAAGAGGCGTACTGCCGTAAACGCCGTCAACTTTCTGATACCATGCAATCGAGAACGCGCCTGCGGCGTTATTTGTGGTGCAGTCGGCAAGAACGGGAGCTGCAACAGGAGTCTTGTCATAGGTTTTGTCGGGGGCGTAAGATGAGTTGATGGAAACAGTACCAGCAGTCTTTTCCAAAACGGCAATCGGTTCGGTCTTGGTTTTATCGCAGACGGTGCAGGTATAGGTCTTTACACCGGGCGTCGTTGTTGTTGCCGGGGTGGTGATTACGCCCTCGTCCCAAACGTGCTCTGCTTCGTCCTTTTTAACGTTGTGTCCGCAAGTGGAAGCATGCCAGTGTTTTGTTTCGTCGTTCGTCCACGCTTCCGCAAAAGTGTGCGTGTGGGCGAGTTTAGCAATCGGTTCGGTCTTTTGATAACCGCAGACGGTGCAAGAGATCGTTTTTACGCCTTCGGTTGTTTCGGTGGGTTGAGTGGTGATTACGCCCTCGTCCCAAACGTGCTCTGCTTCGTCCAACTTATCGTCGTGACCTTTGGTTGCGCACTCGTGCCAGTGTTGTGTGTCGTTGTACTTCCACTCAGACTTTGCTTCATGCTTGTTCTTGTTACAAGCAACAAGAGAAACGCTAAGCAATAAGCAAAGCATAAGAGAAAGCATACCGATAATTTTCTTTTTCATGTTCATAACTCCTTTAGTTTATGTTTTTTTATCTCAAATCGCCATAATGCGATGTGAAACCTGTTTTATTTTTTCTTGAACAACGCAATCAGGTCGGCGAATTTCTTCTTCTTGATAACGAACCAGAAGAGAGAGAAACCTCATAGGCCTGCTACCGCTACCGAACCAACGGCAATACCGGCGATAGCGCCACCGGAAAGTCCGGTCTTTTCAGGTTCGATCTCTCCGCCGGGATTGTCGGCATTGCCCATTGCATAATCGCAAATATCGCACTTGCCGTCGTTGTTTTCGTCTGCGTGCGCCGCTTTATTTGCCTTATCTCCGCAGGAGCATTCATGCCAGTGCTCGTCGGCGTCAGCTTTCCAGTCAGAGCTATAGTTGTGTGTATGTTCGATGCCGGTTGCCAGGATCGTCGCGGTTTCCATTACATAGCCGCAAACGGTGCATTCCTTATGCTTCGTACCGTCAGTGGTAGCCGTTGCCGCAGTGTCGATGATCCATTCGCTGGCGGTATGAGCTGCTTTGCTGTCTTCAATGATGACGCCACAACCATCAACGGTACAAATGTGCCAATGGTTGTTGCTGTCGGACTTCCACTCTGTTCCCGAAGTATGCTCGTGCAACGGTACAAACATGCCGCAAAGGTAAGCACTGTTATTTTCGCCGTAATAAATATCATTGTAAAGAGGCATTCCGTTGACGGTGCCGGTTGTGGTTTCGCTTATCTTGTAGCCAAGGTTCGTATCTAAGAACATACCAACTAAATAATAATAGCCTGTCTTAAACGCTTCATCCGATTCCAGCTCATCCCAGGGGTCTTCGTTGGTTCCATTGAAATCAGCTTTGGCAATTTTATACCATTTGCATGTGGGATAATCCTCGTTATATTTAACACCGTTTTCGGGAGTCGATACATATTCAGGAGAATAATCGGGAGTTGCGCCAAGCTCCGGAGCGGTGAACGTAACTGCAATATTATTTACGACTTTTGCAACGGTGATGTTGTCGCCGGGATTTGTGTCACGAATTTCTATATATTTGTGCGATTTATCCCATGTATAGTTAGAATCAGAGCTCGCATAATAAGGGGCACTGTTTGATGTACGCCACCAATGCGTATTTGTATTAGTAAGGCCAGACCACAGAGCTGCGGTTTCACCTGTGGCAATCAAGGTGCCACCGGTCATGTACGCATTAAGGCATCCTATACTATTATTAGCTGCCTTGCCGCCCTTTGCGGTGACTTTGCCACCTCTGATCGATGCTGACGATATGCCACAGCTATCCCCAGCTGTTGATGTGCCTCCAATTGCAGTGACATCGCCGCCTTCGATTTTGACACCGTATGCGCTGATGCCAAAGCTGTGAGAAGCCGACTTGCCTCCGGTTACAGTGAGCTTGCCTTCACCTTTGATGGTCAGATAACTATTGTTAACGAAAATACCGTAGCAAATCTTATAAGGATCATCCGACGATCCTACGCCGGTGATCGTATTTTCACCATGCAAGATGATTGTCGCACCTTCAGGTAAATACAACGCAGTATCCGCGGTAGTTTCAAAGTTCACACCATTGAGGGTTAATGTATTGGTATTTACATCCCACGTGCTTTCCTCTGTGCCTGTCTTATAGGTATTGAGCAAATTCAGTGCTGCAGTAGGGGCATCATCTACAAAGTTCGCTGTCCTCGATTCCGGTGTCGGCTCTTCTGCCATTGCTGTGGTGGCAGGCAGCAGTCCCACTACCATCACAAGGGCGAGCAGGAAGCTCAGCAGTATTGAAAATTTTGTTTTGATATTCATATATGCTCCTTGAAATTATTTATTTTTTCTTGAACAACGCAATCAGGTCGGCGAATTTCTTCTTCTTGATAAC
>OGQI01001720.1_pt1 | contig 14311 bp, 10 predicted proteins | sample 1553171 | NCBI WGS metagenome assembly OGQI01 (sample SAMEA2579988, study PRJEB22360) | human gut metagenome | biome: human gut; feature: human-associated habitat; material: faeces | place: Denmark | collected 2008/2010
ACCCGGCCGTCGACAACCACACGGCCCTCGACAACGACGAATCGCCCGACAACGACAGCACGACCATCGACAACGACTAACCGGCCGTCTACCACAACCCGGCCGTCAAACACAACGAACAATCGGTATACCCGGCCGTCCGGAAGTAGTTCAAGTAATGTAAAAACGTATAATCGTCCTCAAAATAGTTACAGGCCGACTTATAATAATAATAGTTCTTCGAATTATACTCCCCGGAGATCCTCATCGACCACCCGGAGTTCGGGTAGCAGCTATACCCCTTCCCGAAGCTCAGGTAGCAGCTATTCGCCTTCCCGGAATTCATCGCCTTCCCGGAGTTCAGGTGGTTCCTCCCGAGGCACAATAAATCGCCCAACTAGAAGATAAACTTAAACCAGCATATCATGAAAAAAGTAATTATATTATCCGCTCTTCTGGGATTCGTACTTGTTTCACAAGCTCAGACTTTCGAGGATGCCGTACAATTTTCAAGGACGCTGAACTGGGGGACAGCCCGTTCGGCAGGTATGGCGGGAGCCTTCGGGGCTTTGGGAGGTGATTTGTCTACCCTAAGTTCCAATCCGGCCGGGATCGGTGTTTTCAGGAAATCGGAAGTCTCTATTACACCCAGTTTAAATTTTGCCAACACCAAGGCTACCGACTATAGTCCCAAAGACAATTCTTTCCAATTGGGAGATTTGGGAGCTGTATTCGCTTTTTATTCTCCCAACTTCGACTGGAAAGGCATTAATTTCGGAATCAATTATACCAATTTGAATAATTTCAACCGGAAAACCGATCAGGTGATCTGGAACTCTTCCACCTCCTTACTGGATGTACTGGCCGCAAGTAGTGGAGATTATCCCTCCGACGAATTGAATTCTTCTTTCAGCAATTATCTGGCTTATCAATGCTACCTGATCAACCGGAATGAGGATGAAAAAGATCCTAATTTCGGCTACTATCATTCTATCCTCCACAACGGAGACAATGAGCTCCACGTCTTCGGGACGGTAATACGTCTTGTGGTTTATCTGTGAATAAGCCAGCGTGCCGTTATCCCGAAGCGTCTGTAACGTGCGAGGGCTGATGTTGAGCATACGGCACACGTCCTGATTATCCATCCATTCGCTCATTTTCTTTTCCCCGTGCCGATGGCAGATGGCATCCATACGGCTGACGAAACGGTCGAACTTGGCGACCATCGCCTCAAAGGTCTTTCTTTCGATTGATACGATTTCCATATTGCCTTTCTTTTAATTGTTACTGTTTCTTTTGCCACAAAGAAATACATTATCCGCTGTCATGCAATGGATTTTCAAACAGTGGCAGCGTGTTGCGCCGATATGGTAGACATTGTCCGGGGTACTGCTTTCCGGTTATCTGTGGGCAAGTCGGTGGAATACGATTTACGTTCAGCCTTTAATTCCCATGTCTTATAAAGAAGCCACAGCCAAAATAAGGGCTTAATTTAAAATTGTCCCCAATCGTACCTTTGTACCTTCAGCTATTCATATCCGGCAAATCGGTAAAGTCCGCACCGATTTGTCAATCTCCATAAAGCAAAACCGTACAAAAATGCCTAAGAAAATCCAAGTACTTGACTGACTGCATTAAAGCACCTTACTTCGCTCCCGATAATCGGTCAAGGTATAGACCAAGACCACATTCAACAACTTAATCAATTTGTTTTTACAATGAAAAAAGAACCAAACATTACAGAGCATCAAGCTCGTGAAATCGTGGAAAAAATGGGGCGCAGGGAACCCTACACCTCCAAGTCGATAGACGACTTCTACAGGAGTATCGGTCTGGAACCGGAGGAGCCGGAACAGCCCGGCAAGACCGTCACGGAAGAAGCAGAAATACCTATGACAGATGAACCTTCAGGAGTGGCGACCGGGGAAGCGGCAATGCCGCAGAAGCGCATCAGCAGCAAACAGCGCAGGCTGTCTTTGGAGGAGTACCGCACCACCTATCTGCAAGTTCCCAAGATTATTAACCGCAAGCCTGTGTTCGTCAGTGAGACGGTACGTGACGAACTGGACAGGGTTGTCCGCTACCTCGGAGGAAAGGGCATGAGCGCATCCGGACTGATTGAAAACCTTGTCCGCCTGCACCTCGATGCCTACCGGAATGACATCGAGCAATGGCGCAAACTCTGACGGGATTACGGTGGAACCGGTTGAGCCGTTGGATGCACTCCATCGGTTCGACCGATACACAAAGTGAGTTATTACATTCGGAAATCAATCCGACAGGCGGAGGATTTTTGTGTCCTCAAAGACACAGCAAGATATATTTTCAGTTACCCGAATAATTCTAAGTAACTGAAAATGCCTTCACCGCCGTGGGCAGAATTATCCTCCGCAGTCGGATAATTTCGGGGTTCCTTAATCAAAGATTAAACAATGGACAAGCCATAAAATTAAAAGAATAAGAAGAATGAAAAAGAAGAGCAAGTACGGGAGAAATCCCAAATTGAATCCGAAGACGCACTGCGTGATGGTGCGCTTCGATGATGTGGAATGGAACAGGTTCCTGACGATGTACGAGGAATCGAACGTGTATGCGAAAGCCGTCTTTCTGAAGGCGCACTTCTTCGGGCAGAAGTTCAGGGTGCTGAAGGTGGACAAGACGCTGGTGGACTACTACACCAAACTGTCGGACTTCCATGCCCAGTTCCGCGATATAGGAACCAATTACAATCAAGTCGTGAAGGAATTGCGCATCCATTTTTCGGAGAAGAAGGCGATGGCGTTGCTCTACAAACTGGAGAAACATACCATCGATCTTGTGAAGTTGAGCCGGGAGATTGTAGAGCTTTCAAGAGAAATGCGGGCTAAGTGGGAGCAATCCAAATCCGACTGATATGGCATCGGTAAAGGTCAAGTTTCGCTCATCCACCGTGAACGGCAAGGAGGGTACACTCTATTATCAGGTCATCCACAACCGTGTGGTCAGACAGATAAACACCGAGTATAAACTTTTCGTTTCGGAATGGCAGTCCCATTCCGAAACGGTTGTCTTGCATCATCTATCAACAGGACAAGAGCGGAACAATTATCTGCTTTCAATCGGTTCACGCATCAAGTGGGACAAGGAGAGACTGAACAAAATCATACACACGTTATCCCAGTCCGGCACATTTGTAACGGATGATATAGTCATGCGCTTTTATGACAACAGACAAGAACCGTCATTCAACGCTTACATCGGTAAACAGGTAGCGAGACTGAAACGTTTGGGGAAGATACGCACCTCAGAAACCTATACAGCCGCACTCAGAAGTTTCAGCGGTTTTATGAATGACAGTGATGTCTTGTTTGACCAACTTAATGCGGATTTGTTTGCGGAATACGAGGCTTATTTGAAAGGCAGGGGAAATACGCCCAACACCATATCATTCTATATGCGTGTTCTGAAAGCAGTCTATAACCGTGCGGTGGAAGACGGATTGACCGAGCAACGGCATCCGTTCAAGTCCGTCTATACGGGAGTGGAGAAAACCATGAAACGAGCCTTGTCGCTCAATGACATCAGGCGTATCAAAGGACTTGACTTGTCATTGAAACCAAGTCTTGACTATGCCCGTGATATGTTCCTGTTCTGTTTCTATACAAGGGGAATGTCGTTCATCGACATGGCTTATCTGAGAAAGAAGGACTTGCAGAATGGCACTCTTTCCTATCGCAGACGGAAAACGGGGCAGCAGTTGTTCATTAAATGGGAAAGGTGTATGCAAGAGATTCTTGACAAATATCCGATAAATAAAACTGAATACCTCTTGCCTATCATTACAAAACATGATGAAGATTATCGGAAACAATACGCCAACGAGCTTCATCGGGTAAACCATCTGTTGAAGAAAATCGGAAAGAAGTTGGATTTGCCAATACCCTTAACGATGTATGTCGTATTCCCATTCGTGGGCAAGTATTGCCAAAAGCCGTAATGTGCCTATCTCTGTCATCAGTGAAGGCATGAGACATGATTCTGAGAACACTACGCAGATTTACCTTGCATTGCTGGATACCACTGTTGTGGACAAAGCCAATAAGAAAATATTGGATTTGCTGTGAAATAGTAGATGTTTTGCGAATTAGTCCAACGCTTACCAAGAGACGGACGAACTGTCCTATCTTATTGATATATAGTTGTGTTTAGCTATTATAAGAATAACTTTCGCAAAACATCAGGTATTCTTTGCAAAACAAGAACTTAGAAATCGGCAAGATTTCTTGTGTTTTATAACCTGAAAATCATTATTTTGCGTAACTTTGCATTATAATATCCGTCTCTTGGTAAGAGAATAAAACTTAAACTAACAAGAATATGGAATTATTGCTAAAACATATATTAACAGGAAATAATAATCCACCTCAAGGAAGTATCAGTTTTGATTCTTCTGACCATATACGTTTTCAAAACGGACAGAATGTTTCTGGGCATAATTATGGATGTAACCGCCGTCTTGTGATTGAAAAGAATATTCAGGGCGGTGAAGGTTACACAGTTTCGATATACAATATGGACGGGATGCATCCGCTGTGGCAAAACAATGTACAAATGGCCCCCAAACGGATGAAGATTATCAATGTGGATGGAAATGTCGTAGAATTACGAGGCTATGGTCTTGATGAAAACGCATTGGCAATGGGTGCGCCATTGGAAGCTGCATCGTTTGAGAATTATGGAGTTGCGTTGATGATAGAAGATGATAAGATTGTCCGTGCGCAACTTGACATATTTGATAGAAATGTTAGTATAGTATATCTACAATAATCTTTTAATCTTATGGCAGAATTAGATTTAAGACAAGGCACATCAAACATTTACAGCAACGTTGAAGATAGTGAAGCTCTTCCTTTGTTTGTAAGATTCACTAATGATGATGCCGAAAAACAAAACAAGTTAGGCGCAATAACATTTGATGAAATTGTTTCTAATTTATCTGGAGTACATATATGCAGTTTTATTCACCGTCAACACAAAGGGCGCAATAAAATTATAGATGAAATTGCCATAAAAGTAGAAGGCGTTGATATTTGTGTGACAGCCCAATTGTCACAAGACGAATGTACTCTTCGCTTCCCTCATTTTACTCAAAAGAACATGGTACTTCCTGAAGAAGATAATCAATATGTCGCAAGGAAGTGCGAAATAAGATTTGTTGATTATTATGAAAATTCATTCAAGTTAATCAATGGAGCTGGAACATATTGGGTTATAAACAATCATCAAATCATCGATTTCTATAAGCAATGTCTTTCATTGCCGATTCCTCCAATTGAAATTCAAATAGAGGAAGATAAGGAGATGTGGCAAGCTTATCTTGATGGTCTAAATGCCATTCTTGAGAATAAACGTGACCTTATCAGAGTTCAGTCGGTCAGCAAGCAAAAAAACGGTTCGCTACGATTGGACTTTGACATGGAGAGCTATGCGCAAAACCTAAAGAATGCCATATTTGAGGAGTTAAATGGGAAGTGCGAACAGAAGGCCCAAATCTGCATTGAGGACGGAGAATGTTTAATATCTTTCGATAGTTACCAGACAATATCGGATGATACAATAGACAACATCAAAACAATAGGCAGAGATTATTGCTATTCCGCTGAAGCAACTCCTATGAATACTGTAAGCGGATCAATCGCCATTGTTTCAGACCAAGATGAATTGAATGAGATAGTTGCATTAATTGACAAGGAACTTGTGAATTTCGGTGAAGTTATAGAGAAAGATGAAAATGGCGAGTTCCATTTGGATAATGATAAATCTGCTGAAATTTTAAACAAAATTGTTGATACTCATTATCATGGGATTGCTACAGTGGTAAACACGACAAAGATAGTTATGCCACTTTTGCCTACAGAAGATTCAGTTGACATTGAGATGTTGAAAGGATATCTTCCAGAACAAGTTCAGATAAAACCACACGGAAAGCATTTTGTGGTTTCGTCAAAACGGCCTCTAGATGTAAATTTGGAAATATTCTGCAACATGAAATTCTCAAGTTGTATGGTGAATATTGTTCCCAACCAAATAGATACAGATATTCAAATTGAAGGAGCAACAATAAAAAATAACGCATATTCTTGGATTATCAATGACTGTAACGAGCTTCGAACTGTCGGTCGGTTATTTAATGAGGTTCGTAAACGTTATCCAGACCAATATGTAAAGAGCACGTTCTTTTACGCTTTTGCACCACAGATTAACAAAAATGTATTACAAGAGTTAAAGCTCAATTATTATGGAAATCCTTCCATCGTAATTGATATACCTCGTTCTTGTGTTATTTTCTCTCCTAAGTCGAAAGAGGACTATAATATAACAAAAGATACTTTCTTTGAACAACTGGATTCTTCCATTAATGCTACTGCACCAGAATACAGTCCTACTGCTAAAATAGATTTTCTTTGTGAGGATGAAGAATACAGACGCAGTGTGTTTGAAAGAGTCAATGCTGCTTTGTCTGATAAAAGAGGTAAATTCACAGAGAATAAACTTAGTCGTGATGCGAAACAATTGACGTTTGAGTTCGCATTTGAAGATATTGATGAGCGTGATGAGATAGAAAGAATTCTTCAAGAATCGTTGGCTTCAATACATGGCATTAAAATAATTTATGATGATGGCAACAACAAGGGTGTTACAAATTGGTCGTTGTCAGAAGATCCTTCGCTTTTACAGGAATTAGAGCGTAAATTACAATCGGACTTCCGTAATGAAAATGTTAATTACATTAATGGAAAAGAATACGATAAATTAAGTGATGTTGATGAGGAAGAATTGAATTTCAGTCGCTACTCAAAAGCCACTATCGTTAAACGGAAGAGACAGGCATACTTGAAAAGCAATAGTTACAATTTAGGTTCTTGTATTCGCAGATGTCGAGATTATGCAATAATAGATGTTGACAATGAAATGATGGAAACTATGCGGAGCAATGAATTACGCATTTCAGCAGGAGATTACATACAGTTCCCTGCAATGGGTGAAACGATGGAATTAATGCGTCAAAGCGTTGCTATGAATCGTATATTAAAGCCTGCTAACAAATACAATCAAAGCCCGATAAATCCCAATTTACCAAATTTCATTTTTGACCCGAAATATGCAGCTGAAACTGTTGTCAACATAGAGGAAGCCAAAGAAGATATCCGTTCTCATAAAATTGGGAATCTAAACGAAAGGCAACTTGAAGCAGTGACAAAGTCTGTTCTTGCAAAAGATCTGGCACTAATTCAAGGGCCTCCAGGAACAGGTAAAACAACAGTAATTGCAGAGATTATTTGGCAAGAAATTCGAAGAAATCCAGATTGTAGGATTTTGTTGACTTCTCAAACAAATCTTGCGGTTGACAATGCTCTTGAACGTCTACAAGGACAAGCCGGCATAAGACCTGTACGAATTGGCAAGCCAGAAAAACTGGAACCAGAAGGACGGCGTTTCTCTTTACCTATAATACGGAGTTGGACAGAAGGTAGAGATAAGTATTCTGTCAGAGATGATTTAGTTCTTGATACAGCAGATAATGCATCAAAGATGTGGATTGACCGCATTGTAAATAAAGTTTCAAATGACCCGAAATATGCAGATGCTGTAGGTGCATGGAAAACAGAACTTATAGAAAAAGACAAGTATTCACGAACAGAATTTAGCCGATTGTATAGAAGTAATGTCAATCTTGTTGCTGCCACATGTAGTATTTGTGGTTCGCCAGACTTCTTCTATTCATATGTTGATATATTCGGAGAGTGTAGTCGCAACAATATGTTTTTTGATGTTGTGATAATGGATGAAGCCAGTAAAGCAACTCCTCTGGAAATGGCAGTACCTCTTGTGTTAGGTAAGAAGATTATCGTTATTGGTGACCACAAACAGTTGCCTCCAATGATGGACGAAAACACTATTGATAGTGCTTTGGAGAAAATCGGAAAGAAAGATTTAGCAGAAAAATTACAAAAAGCTGAATCTCAATTCAAGAGATTGTTTGAAGCTGCAGCAAAAGTCCGTAAAACAGTTGTAGCGACTCTTGATACCCAGTATCGTATGCATGAGCAAATTATGAATACTATTAAGCAGTTCTATCAGGAAGAATTGGCTGCAACAGGCGGTTTGAAATGCGGTATAGTTGATTCTATGGATATACCAGACTTGAAGAATAAGGGTAGCCGTTGGCATGGTATCTCGATAAATCCTATCATTAACCCAGAGACTCATGCTGTTTGGATTGATGTTAAAACTCCAGAAACCGCTTTGAATCCTGGTTATAAGAATGAAGGAGAGCTTAAAGCAATAGATTTGGTTCTAAAAGTACTTGAACAAGCTGATGGGTACAAAGAGTTCCAGAATTCACAAACAAAATCTGAAGACAAAGAAATAGGAATCATAACATTCTATAGCGCACAAAGTCGAGAAATAAAGAAAAAAATACAAAGGTCGTGCTTATAGAATGGATGTTGTTGACCGTTTTCAAGGTATGGAGCGCAATATCATTATTGTTTCTACGGTTCGTAGCAATGCAAAGAACAATATTGGATTCGCAAAGGAAATAGAACGTATAAACGTTGCTTTTTCTCGTGCCAGACGATTGCTAATTGTCGTGGGAAACAAACGGCAATTTGAGAGTAATAACAATTACGCAGCTTCAATAGCAAATATGGAAACTGTAAGTGTTGAACAATTAAGAGATGCCATAAGATGAAAAAGATAAAAAAACAATCTAAGAAAGTTGCTCTTAAAAAAGTGCAGGAGCCAATCGGAACCCGAATTGCAAAGGCTGTCTATACAGTAAAGAAGATTTCGGAAAGAATTTTTGGCTATATTTCTTATGATATAAAGTTTGTTAAAGCGACTTACACGGGCAAGACTCAACGCCCTGCCAAGATTACTGCAATAGAAAAGGGTATCGTTGGCATCTTGCTGGTTGATGAAACAGCTTCCTTTGAAAGAATAGGAACAATTCTTGGTCTTGATGTAGTCAACGACAAAGCGGAACAAGCAATCTTGCGTACAGCAATAGCAACATTGCAGAGTTTCAATGCCATAGAAGGCGATGACAGTTGCTTGGCTTTGACTGATGGTGGACGTGCTTATGCTGAAAAAGGAGAACGTCCTGATTCTTACACAAAATCCTTTGATATACTTATTGACACCGCACATCCAACATGGTTGAACATAAAAAACTGCTTAGGAGATAACGTAAAGGCTATAGAAGAAATAAATACTCCATGCGATAATCTGAATCTGGATTTGGAACAGATAAAGGCTTATGCGGAATATCAGGCACAAGATGTACATTATCCACAAAACAGGTATCTTCTTGAAAGTGCAACATGGAACGAAGGACATGAAGCATCTTATAAAATTTATGTTTGTTTCGTACAAAACGTAGCAACAAATGAAGTGCGAACATTTGTTTATGATGAAAAGCAAGGGGGATTGAACGAACTCATTGCTGAGCAAATAAACAAAGATGATAACTTGAAAGCCGAACTTCTTTCCAATTGCATTCGTATGGAATGCGAGAATAATGAAGATACAGAAGTTTTGGAGGGTGAAGCTGTTGATGCTGCTATCGCTGAAATTCCTGTAGAATTGAAGGAGGCTGAACAGCAAATGATTAAGGAAGAAGAGGATGCTGAAAAGACAATAGAAAATTTAGAAGAAAAGCGATCTATTTCTGTTCGGAAAACGTCTAGTAAAGACCGTTTGCACAAAAAAGCATTGTACGATTCTTTGTCATTTGAAATTGAATTACAAAAGATTTTCAAAGAAGACAATCCCGATGAAATTTGGCTTATAAGTCCATGGATTAAAGGTGTAGAAAAAAACAAGCACTCTGTTTTTGTTAATCAAAGAGGTCCGGAAATTGAAAGGTTTTTACAAGACGAGAACAAACGTGTTTTTGTCGCATATTCTGCACCAAGTCAAACAAAATCAGGAAAAGTAAAAATAGATGAGCATGGAAATGTGATAAAAAACATAGACGATGACGTTTTACAACTTGCTATAACATTAGAAGAGCAATATACCAATTTCTTCTTTGTGGAATTACCGGAGTTCCATGTTAAAAACGTCATTGAGGTGAAAGCTGACCAACAAATACTGTTTACTGGAAGTTTTAATGTCTTATCATTTTCTGTTTCGCAAGAACAGACTCATATAAGAAGAGAAGAAATGACTTTGGCCCATTATAGTGTCGCCAAGAAAAAGTATGTTGACTACTTATATGAATTTGCTGAGATATATGCAGAACGAATCAAAAAACAAATTGTGACTTTGGATGATTCTTTGGTATCAACTTACAAAAACGAAAGGCTTGATTATTTTCTAATGACAAATAATCAAGAGATTCATAAGCTATTCCTGCCTATTGAAGAACTCTTGGAGGAAAAATCGATAGCTAATACCAAACGTGAATTAAAGCAGAAACTCGCTAAACTTGACCAAGAACTTGTTGCGGCTTCCAATACATTTGGGCTAAATCTTAAAGATAAGAAACGTATTGAAAACTCATTGGCAAACATTGAGATAGAAATGAAGAATAACAGCATTGATGACCCGGCTATGATGGAATTACTCAATAACAATAAGGATTTGTTGGGTAAGATTCGTGAAAAGAAGATTTTCCCTAGTCATGGCAAAGAATCTTATGCAAAGAATGCCACAACAACAGAGAACAAGACTACTGTTGAAAAGAAAGAATCATCAATAGATACGTTAGATAAAAACCCTGAAGCTACAGAGGATGAATTAGCATTATATATAGCAAGGCTAAGTCAATCATTTATAAATAGAGAAATTGGGAAGCAAGCACTAAATACATCATTAAAAGAACTTATAAAGAATCCTAAATTAGTGGATTTATTAGAAGTTATCTCCGTTGTATCGTCTAAAAACAACAACGAAGCTTTTGATTTATCTCTTGGTATTAAAGGTTATTTGTTCAAATTTCCAACTTTATTTAGAAAGCGAGAACTATTTGAAGCTGTTCAGAAAAGCTCAAGCAAAAAATGGTTACTTGTATATCCAACAAATATCAATTCTATAGTAAATAAACTATTGTAGTATGTCTAGATTTGAATCTTCCAGATTTGTTCGTAATCCAAAAGTAATGCATGTGGATGTACTGAAGTCTGCGTGTGATACTTTAGGGTGGACATATCGTGTGATTGATAATGAATTGTTAGTCACCGATGCAAAGCAAAGTGCAAAGTCGTATGGCGAATTTGCAATAAGGTTGAATCTTACAACAAACGAGGTTACATACAATACTTATTATATGCCAAATGCAGCACAGAAGGTTGAAGAACTGCAAAATCAGTTTTATGCTCTCAATGCTGCATACGCAAAAAAATCTCTCATTCAGGAATTCAAGAAGAGGGGATTTAACTACAAACCCAACGACCATTTCACACCCTCTACCGAGGAAATTTACTGTTTCTTTATGGTTGGTCGTTCAAAAGACAAGAACGAAGACGAACCTGTGGCTCAGATAAAATTCACCATTTTGAAAGATGGTACAATTGTTACTGATTCAGATTATTTGCCAAATGATGTAAACGAACGTGCGCATGATGCTATGGATGTGTTGGAACAATTGCTCGGCAACAAACGAGTTATGACAAAGAAACCTGTACCTTCCAAGTATCTAAGCAAAATGAAACCACGTAGAGTGACAACCCAAACAATTGAGAATAAGTAATGGAAGCAATATACGGAAAAATAAAGGATATGCTTAATGCATATTATCCGGTACTATATCTTACGAGTTTTGAATATGAGCGTACCAAACAAAAGATATACGGAATCATAAACTCATTGCGATCGGAGAAAAAAGAGGTTCGTCTTTTCAAGTGGAATTGTGTTGAGGGATTAAATCTGATTACGGTTGAAGGTCAGCACCAATATCTCGGAGAAGAATACGATGATGCAGAAATGGTATTGAAATTCATCTATAATGACAAGGAAATATCGAAAGATATATTTGTGTTGGAGGATTTCAGCAATTACATTGAAGAAGAGAAAGTGAAGTTCTATGTTCGCTCTATTGCAGAACGAGCAAAGCATACAAATACTCATGCAATACTCCTTTCTGCTGTATATAAACTACCCATTGAACTTGAAAAATATGTTACTGTCTTAAACATTCCATTACCAGACCGACTTGATATGGAACGGACATTGGTTCAAGTGGAGCGACAATGTAAAATCAACCTCAGTGTTGAAATGCGAAACCGAATGGTAGATGCAGCTCTCGGCATGACTTCTATGGAAGCAGACCTCGCTTTCTGTCTTGCAGCCGTAAAGGATGATTTGGGAGAGAATGCACCTTATACTGTATCATCAGAGAAGGAACAGATTATTCGTAAGTCAGGTATTCTTGATTATTTCCCCAAGAATGAGAATTTGAAAGATGTCGGAGGAATGGAAGTTCTCAAAGACTGGCTTTTCAAAAGGCAGAAAGCGTATGAGAAAAAAGCAAGAGACTTTGGTCTACAAGAACCAAAAGGATTGCTTTTGCTTGGTGTTCCAGGTTGTGGTAAAAGTCTGACAGCAAAAACAATTGCTTCTTATTGGAATATGCCATTGCTTAGACTTGATATAGGCAAAGTCTTCCAAGGATTAGTTGGAAGCAGTGAAGATAATATTCGTAAAGCTATTGCAACGGCAGAAGCTGTTGCACCGTGTGTATTGTGGATTGATGAAATTGAAAAAGGTTTGAGTGGAGTGCAATCAAGTGGTGCAACCGATGGCGGTGTAACTTCAAGAATATTTTCAACAATCCTTACATGGATGCAAGAAAAAACATCTCCTGTGTTTGTTGTTGCAACGGCAAATAATATCAATCTTCTTCCTCCTGAGTTGCTCCGTAAAGGACGATTTGATGAAATTTTCTTTGTTGACCTTCCTAACGAAGAGGAACGCAAGAAGATTTTTGAAATTCACCTTGCAAAAAAGAATCAGAATTCACAATCCTTCCCGATGGAGATGCTGAGTAGGAAAACGGAAGGATTCAATGGTGCAGAAATTGAAGAGTGCATAAAAGAAGCAATGTTCGTAGCATATGTTGATAATCCTGAAGCCCCTGTATTAAAGGCGAGTCATTTGGTGGATGCAATCAGCAAAACAGTTCCTTTGTCTACAACAATGAAGGAACAGATTTCCGCATTACGACAATGGGCTTCAACTCGTGCTAAAAATGCTTCAGTAGAAACACCTATAATGCAGCGCAAAGAAATGCCAATATTGTTGACTCGACCAGAGCTTGATATAGAACGTTCATTTGACATTAAACAATAATAAAAATGCCATTCAACAAAAAATAATATAATTGAATGGTGTTTTTATACACAATGGAATTTTAGGCTCAAATATTTTATTACCTTTGCAAATGAGAAAGCGTTCTTTTGAGTTAATGCAAAATGAAGCGGAATATAGAGCTTTGCTTGTTTCTAAATCGTTACCTATCAAGAAATAAGTTCTTGCAAGGTATTCATTTTCAATGAAGAATGAGATTTAAAATGTCTTGCTACATGGTAGGTCAAACGAACCTTGAAGCCGCATTGTCTGCCTATCTCTTTGAGTATTTTGTTGCAACTGCCGTTGCTCGGAACGGGAAAAACATGACCGTCCCGAGCCAGCCCCTTGTATTTCTCGATGATACGTTTGGGAACGTCTAAAAGGCGGATGTTCGATTCGGTGTTGGTTTTCTTCCGTCGGGTGATTATCCATAGGTTGCCGTCGAAGAATGTTTGCAGGCGGTCGGCGGTGAGGTTCTTCACGTCCGAGTACGCCAAACCCGTGAACACCGAAAAGACGAACAAGTCCCGTACGAGTTCATGGCAGGTGTTCTTCATCGGTGCGTCCATGAGCGTCTGTATCTCCTTTTGGGTAAGGTAGCCCCTATCGACGCTTTCGGGCGAGTTGATGTACCCTGCAAAGGGGTTGAACGGCAGACGCCCGTCGTTCCTCGCTATGGAAACGATGTGTTTCAGCACAATCATGTAGCCCCACACGGTATTGGTGCGGCATTTCTTCTCCGTGCGCAGGAAATACTCGAAGTCGTTGATGAATGTGAGGTTGAGTTCCTTTAGCGGAATATCCTCACGCTTGTAGGTATGGGGCAGAAACTCCCGAATGTGGTTGCAGACCGTCCGATAACGGGTGAATGTCCCCTGCGCCCTGCTGTGCCCGACTTTCTTGGCGAACTCGGCGTTGTGCTGCTCGAACAGCTTCAGCAAGGTTTCCTGCTTGACGCCGATACCGAGATAGGCGTCTTTGAGTTTGGCGGCGGTAA
>OGQI01001721.1_pt1 | contig 14307 bp, 12 predicted proteins | sample 1553171 | NCBI WGS metagenome assembly OGQI01 (sample SAMEA2579988, study PRJEB22360) | human gut metagenome | biome: human gut; feature: human-associated habitat; material: faeces | place: Denmark | collected 2008/2010
GCGGGACCTGGCCGGGGGGGCGGGAACCCCGGGGGGCGGCAGCCGCCATGGAACAAGCGGCACAGGTGTGTCCCGGGGCAGTCCTGGCGATCGGGAATGCGCCCACGGCGCTGTTTGCCATTGCCCGACAGATGGAGCGAGGACAGTTTCCGGCGATGCTGATCGGGGTGCCTGTGGGATTTGTGAATGTGGAGGAGGCCAAGGAGCAGGTGCTTGCGCTGTGCCGGCGGTTTGAAGTGCCGGCAATTTTGGCCATGGGACGGAAAGGTGGCAGCGGCTATTTGCAATGCCTTGCTCTATCTGGCCGGGGATATGCTGGACCCTGCCGAACGTGGCTGGCAGTGAAAAGGAAAAAAACAGAAAAAGAAAGCCCTCAGAATTTCTCTTGTTCAAGGAATTCTGGGGGCTTTTTGGGATGATTTTGGAACATTTTATACAGTAAAGCGAGAGGAGAAGTCCAAAATTTACCCGGCGTTTTGACGATTTTATCGTGGAAGATGCGAAGAAAGCACTGTGCTTTTGGAGAATTGGAAAGCAAACGGGTAGGAATCAAGGATAGAGAGGAGATTGGCCGAAGGGGGAGCAGGGAAAAAATATGATAAGAATATCTTATGGGAAGAGGAGGGGGGAAAGAACAGAAGGGAGGAAGATGATCATGTGGAGGAAAGAATCAGGGAGAAGAAAATTGGATTCATAAGAAAAAGTGAAAGGAGAAGAGAAGCGTATAAAGAGCAAGGAAAGGGGGGATGGCTCGAAAATGGACAGGAAAAAACTTGCACAAAGGTAAAAAGCAAGTTTTGGATTTCTTTCTTGCAATTGAGAAAGACCTATGGTAGATTGTTCATAATTTCACAGAAAGTTTTCTTAACATACGAAAGGGAGAGAGAAAGGGGGTGATCGGATGTCTCTGGATGCGGTGAAACGAGTCATGGAAGTGGAGAAACAGGCTTCACAGCAACGGGAAGAAGGGGAACGAGAGGCCAGGCGCCGAATCACGGCGGCGGAAAAGGCAGGGGCGGAGCGCTTAGAGAGTGCTTGTCGAGCGGCGGAGATAAAAGTAAAGAAAATGATGACGGAAGAGGAAGAAAAGAATGCAAAAGAAACAGCAGAGCGAGAGGGCGTAGATGTACGTCTGTATCGTGTCATCTATAATGCGATTGAGGATGTAGAGGCAGCTATGAAAGGAATGCTTGATCCGGTATTCGAAGAAAAAGTACTTGGTCATGCAGAAGTGCGTCAGACATTCAAGGCTTCCGGTGTCGGAACTATTGCAGGTTCTTATGTACTGGATGGATTGTTTGAGCGTGACTGCTCAGTTCGTCTGACAAGAGATGGAATTGTGATCTTTGAAGGACCGCTTGCGTCTCTGAAACGTTTCAAAGATGATGTAAAAGAAGTAAAAGCAGGCTATGAGTGTGGTTTCGTATTTGCAAACTTCAATGATATCAAAGAGGGTGACCTTGTAGAAGCCTTCAAGATGGTAGAGGTTCCAAGATAAGGGAAATCATGTGAAAAGCCTTCTCTTAGGAGGAATAGAAATTGAGAAAAAGAAGTATTAAGAATACAAGAGTGAACACTGAAGTACAGCGTGAACTCAGTGAGATTATCCGCCGGGGCTTAAAGGACCCGCGGGTAGCTCCGTGGACATCTGTTGTAGCAGTCGAGGTGGCACCAGATCTTAAGACATGTAAAGCATATATCAGTGTTCTCGGTGACGTAAAGGCGCAGGAGGATACGATCAAAGGACTGAGAAGTGCAGAAGGATTTATCCGCCGCGAACTGGCAAGAACTCTGAATATGCGAAACACTCCGGAGATTCAGTTCATTCTGGATCAGTCTATTGAGTATGGTGTTAACATGTCCAAGAAGATTGATGAAGTAACAAAAGATCTGAACACAGAAGGTGATGAAGATGTTGAATCTGAATAAGATTCTGGAACCGGCAAAAACAATCGCCATCGGAGGACATGTGCGTCCGGATGGCGACTGTGTCGGATCCTGTATGGCAATGTATCAGTATATCCAGAATAATTATCCGGACAAAGAAGTGGACGTTTTTCTGGAGGAAATCCCATCTACATTTTACAGAATCAAAGGGACGGATGAGATTTTACATGAGATTGACGAGAGTAAACATTATGATCTGTTCATTGTACTGGACTGTGGAGATACCGGAAGACTGGAGTTTTCTGTGCCACTGTTCGTAAGTGCAGGACATACACTTTGTATTGATCATCATGTCAGCAATATCTGTTTTGCACAGGATAATTATGTTGTACCAGATGCAAGCTCCACTTCAGAGCTTGTTTACAATCTGATTGATAAAGATAAGATTACAAAAGAGATTGCAGAAGCACTGTATCTAGGAATCGTACATGATACAGGAGTATTTCAGTATTCCTGTGCCGGACCATCTACATTTCGTGCGGCGGCAGAACTTCTGGAGACTGGAATTGATGCGGCAGATCTTATTATGGATACATTTTACGAAAAGTCTTATGCGAGAATGCAGATTTTCGGACGTGCACTAGTGGAGAGCTTTTTGTTCATGGAAGGAAAATGTATCGTCTCCTATATTCGTAAGAAAGTCATGGATTTCTATGGTGTAAAGCCAAAAGATCTTGACGGGATTGTAAGTCAGCTCCGTAATACCAGAGGCGTGGAAGTTGCTATTTTTATGTATGAGCTGGATCAGAATGTATTTAAAGTCAGCCTTCGTTCTGGGAATGAAGTTGATGTAAGCAAGATTGCAGGATATTTTGGCGGCGGTGGACATGAAAAAGCTTCTGGAGTTACTATGACAGGTACGCCGCAGGATATTCTGAATAATCTGGCAGAGCGCATTGATGAGCAGTTGAAAGGATAGGCATGATACACGGAGTTATAAATGTATATAAAGAGCAGGGATTTACTTCTCATGACGTGGTTGCAAAGCTTCGTGGAATCGTGGGACAGAAGAAAATTGGTCACACAGGCACATTGGATCCGGATGCGGTCGGTGTGCTGCCTGTATGTCTGGGACGTGCAACAAAATTGTGCGATATGCTGACAGATAAAGACAAAGTCTATGAGGCTGTGATGCTTCTGGGTGTGGAGACAGATACCCAGGATACAACCGGACAGATACTAAAAAGCAGTGAGACAGACGAGATTACAGAAGAACAGGTCCGGGCTGCAGTTTTAGATTTTGTGGGGGATTACAATCAGGTTCCACCTATGTATTCCGCACTTAAAATCAACGGAAAGAAGCTTTATGAGATTGCCAGAGAAGGCAAGACTGTAGAGCGTGCGGCAAGACGGGTACAGATTTTCGATATTGAAATCCTAAGTATAGCATTGCCACGGGTGACAATGAAGGTTCATTGCTCAAAAGGAACATATATCCGTACACTGTGCCACGATATCGGGCAGAAGCTTGGATGTGGTGCATGTATGGAAAAGCTTACAAGAACAAAGGTAAGCAGATTTGAGATTAAGGACAGTCTGACACTTGCACAGATCGAGGTATTAAAGAAAGAAGACAGACTGTCAGAAATACTGATTCCAATTGATCAAATGTTCGCAAATTATCCGAGCATTATTGTGTCGGGAGAAGCGGCGAGACTTGCGTATAATGGTAATGGGATCAAAGACAGAGATGTCCGGAAAGATGAAAATATTCTGGACGAAGCGTATGTCAGGGTATATGATGATGTAGAAGATTTTATTGGGGTGTATCAGTATCACGAGAAAGAACGTGAGTACCGGATACGGAAAATGTTTTATATAAAAGAGGAAAAATAGATGCAGTATATCAGAGGTCTTGAGCATTATGACAATGCCAGAAAGACAGCAGTGACATTTGGAAAGTTTGACGGACTTCATAAAGGGCATATGACGCTCGTTGACACAGTGAAAAAACTGCAGGACAAAGATGATGTAGATAGTGTAGTATGTGCGTTCGATATGGATTCACCGGCGCTATTGATGCTTCCGCAGGAACGGCAGATTCATCTGGAGGATGAGGTGGATTATCTGGTCGACTGTCCATTTACAGATGAAATCCGTCAGATGAGAGCTGAGGATTTTATCCGGAATATTATTATCGGAACATTTCATGCAGCTTATGTAGTAGTAGGTACAGATTTCCAGTTTGGATATAATAAGGAAGGAGATATCTATATGCTGGACAAGTTCCAGGAGAGATATGGATACCGTCTGATCGTTCTGGAAAAGATACGGTATGAGAATCATATTATCAGCAGTACCTACACAAAGAAGATACTGGGAACCGGAAACATGGATCTGGTCGGCAGACTTCTGGGTTATTCTTATGGAATCTGCGGCACGGTAGAGCATGGACATAAACTTGGAAGAACACTTGGATTTCCAACGATGAATATTGCATGGCCGAAGCGCAAGATTATACCGCCGAGAGGCGTGTATCTGTGCCGGGCGTATATGGACGGTTATGGATATAATGGTATTGCAAATGTAGGAGTCAGACCGACAGTATCCAACGAAGAAAAAGTGTGGCTTGAGACATTTTTATTTGATTATGAAGCAGATGCTTATGGAAAAGAAGTTATGGTGGAACTGATTGAGTTCGTCAGACCGGAGCAGAAATTTGAAAATAAAGAAGAACTGAAAGCGCGTGTGGATAAAGATATCGCCAGCGGCAGACAGTATTTTAAAATTTAAGCATTCAAATTTAAGAATAAAATTAGTGCTTTACAAGACAAAGTATATATGATATATTAGTCAAGTGAGTTAGCCGGTGTTCGGTAATAGGAATCTCCAACCGTTACTTAATACCAGGCGATATATAAGAATTTAAGGAGGAACCACAACATGGTAACAAAAGAGCAGAAAGAACAGATTATTGCAGAATATGGTAGAACAGCAGGGGATACAGGATCACCGGAAGTACAGATTGCTATCCTGACAGCTAGAATCAATGATCTTACAGATCATTTCAAAGCTAACCCGAAAGATCACCACTCAAGAAGAGGACTTCTTAAGATGGTAGGACAGAGAAGAGGACTTCTTGCATACCTTAAGAAGACAGATATCGAGAGATATCGTGCACTGATCGAGAAGCTTGGACTGAGAAAATAATTCAGTTATGTTTAGAGACGTTCATTTTATGGACGTCTCTTTTTCTATAGTAGGAAATTGCATTTTATAATATAAAAAAGCCAAAAAGCCGACGCCATGTAATATAAATTTTTATATGGCACATTTTATATATGTATGTTATAATATTAAAGATTGTGGACGGGGATAACACTCCGAGACCACTGAAAAGGGTATTTGCTTCGATGAAAAGTACATTTTTCAGTAGTTTCGGTGTTCCCCGGCCGATGAATAATACATGAGATACCAAAAGTGAGAGAATACGAGAGCGTGGGATTTTCATATGGTATCCCGTGAGTTCAAGAGTAATAGAGAAAAAGGAGAACACTATGTACAAAAAGTTTGAGATGGAACTGGCTGGAAGAACTCTTCGCGTAGATGTAGACAGAGTTGCAAAGCAGGCAAATGGTGCTGTTCTGATGCATTACGGTGATACGACTGTTCTGTGTACGGCAACTGCATCTGAAAAGCCGAGAGAAGGAATTGATTTCTTCCCATTAAGTGTAGAGTACAATGAGAGAATGTACGCTGTAGGAAAGATTCCGGGAGGATTTAATAAACGAGAGGGAAAGGCATCTGAGAATGCAGTTCTGACAGATCGTGTTATCGACCGTCCGATGCGTCCGCTGTTCCCGAAAGATTATCGTAACGATGTAACACTGGAGAATCTGGTATTATCTGTAGATCAGGACTGCTCACCGGAGCTTACAGCTATGCTTGGTGCTGCAATTGCAACAACTATTTCAGATATTCCGTTTGATGGACCAATCTCTACAACACAGGTTGGACTTGTTGATGGCGAGTTTGTGATTAATCCGACTGCAGAGCAGAAAGCTGTATCAGATCTTGCCCTGACTGTTGCATCTACAAGAGAGAAAGTTATCATGATCGAGGCCGGTGCCAATGAAGTGCCGGAGCAGCAGATGATCGATGCAATCTTCAAGGCTCACGAAGTGAACCAGGAAGTGATCAAATTCATTGATACAATCGTAGCTGAGTGTGGAAAGCCAAAGCACTCATATGAGAGCTTTGCTGTACCGGAAGAGTTATTTGCAGCTATGAAAGAAGTGGTAACTCCAGAAGAGATGGAAGAAGCTGTATTTACGGATGACAAGCAGACTAGAGAAGAAAATATTCGTGTTGTTACAGAAAAGTTAGAAGAAGCATTTGCAGACAATGAAGAGTGGCTTGCAATTCTTCCGGATGCTGTATATCAGTACCAGAAGAAGACTGTTCGTAAGATGATCTTAAAAGACCACAAGCGTCCAGATGGAAGACAGATCGATCAGATCAGACCACTGGCAGCAGAGGTAGACCTGATTCCTAGAGTTCATGGTTCTGCAATGTTTACTCGTGGACAGACACAAATCTGTGATATCTGTACACTGGCTCCGTTATCTGAGGCACAGAGATTAGACGGACTTGACGAGGCAGAGACAACAAAGAGATATATGCACCACTATAATTTCCCATCATACTCTGTAGGCGAGACAAGACCTTCCAGAGGACCGGGACGCCGTGAGATCGGACATGGAGCGTTGGCTGAGCGTGCACTTGTACCAGTACTCCCAAGTGAGGCAGATTTCCCATATGCGATCCGTACAGTATCTGAGACATTTGAGTCCAATGGATCCACATCACAGGCAAGTGTATGTGCATCTTCTATGGCTCTGATGGCAGCAGGTGTACCAATCAAATCTGCAGTAGCAGGAATCTCCTGTGGACTTGTAACAGGTGATACTGATGATGATTACCTTGTACTGACAGATATCCAGGGACTGGAAGACTTCTTCGGAGATATGGACTTCAAGGTAGCCGGAACACATGAAGGTATCACAGCTATCCAGATGGATATCAAGATTCACGGATTGACAAGAGCCATCATTGAAGAGGCAATTGCAAAGACAAGAAAAGCAAGACTTTACATCATGGATGAGGTTATGTCCAAAGCAATCAATGAGCCAAGAGCTGAGGTCGGAGAATATGCACCTAAGATTATCCAGATGCAGATCGATCCTCAGAAGATCGGTGATGTTGTCGGTCAGAGAGGAAAGACAATCAATGCGATCATTGAGCAGACAGGTGTGAAGATTGATATTACAGACGATGGTGCAGTATCTATCTGCGGAACAGACGCAACAGGAATGGAGCAGGCAAGAAAGCTCATTTATACAATCGTTACTGACTTTGAGGCCGGACAGGTTCTGGAAGGAAAAGTCATCAGCATCAAAGAGTTTGGAGCATTCATTGAGTTTGCACCAGGTAAAGAAGGAATGGTACACATTTCTAAAATTTCAAAAGAAAGAGTGAATCATGTAGAAGACGTCCTGACACTTGGCGATACAGTGAAAGTTGTATGCCTTGGAAAAGATAAGATGGGAAGATTCTCATTCAGCATGAAAGACGTAGCAGAATAAAAAAATTGTAAATTGGGGACGTAGTAAAGTGTTAAAATGCTACGTCCCCATCATTGATTAAGGGTGTCCCTTTTTGAAGAAAGGGGTGCCCTTTTGCATTGCAAATTCATACTATCTTCGATACAATGAAAGAAAAGAGGTTATGTCTGCAGGTGGAGGAGAGGTATTTGAGGAAAATAAAAAAGACAATTTTCTTGGACTGGGTATGTATATTTTTGATTATTATGAGTGGACCGGTTCGTGTTTTGTTCAATGTAATTCCGGGATATTCCTGTAATATTATTATTTTTTTGCTTTATACATCAGCTTTATTTATTTGGATCAGTCAGGTGAAACGCAGACTTTTGCAGAATGAGGAATGTAAATTTTTAAGTGGAGTCGCTGCTTTGATGTTATTTTTGATGGCAGTAAGGACGATAAAATTTGATTTTTTACCAAGTGGAAGTGTATATGCACGATATGCCTGGTATTTATATTATGTTCCGCAGACACTTGCGGTACTATGGATGTTTTTTGCAGTTTTATATATTGGAAAACCGTATCATTATCAATTAGAGCGAAAGTGGAGAATACTTTACATTCCGGCGTTCATTTTGATAAGCGGAATTATGACTAATGATTTTCATCAGCTTGCTTTTCGTTTTCCAGATGGAATACAGAATTGGGGAATGGAATACACAAGGGGATTTTTATATATTCTGGCAATTGGCTGGATCGTGATATTCTGTGCCATGATCCTGGTGATCACATTTTCCAGATGTGCGTTTTCACAAAATCGTCGAAAAATCTGGATTCCGATGATTCCATTAGGAATCGGGGGAGTGTACACAATTATATATATATTAAGTCCCAAGGGGCTTTTTCCTTCATTATACAAAATGGCAGAAGTAATTTGTTTTATTTTTCCGGCGTTTATGGAATGTCTGATCTTAGCCCGACTTCTTCCGTCTAATGATAGCTACATGGATTTGTGGCAAGTTTCGTCGGCTGGCGGCGGGCTTATGGATTTTGAAGGGAATATCTTTTATTCTTCAGAGAAATGTCTGCCAGTAAAGAAGGAGCAGATTATAACTGCAAAAAGAAAAACCGTTCTTTTATCTGACGAACAGACAATATTAAGAAGTCATGAAGTCAGCGGAGGGTGGGGATTTTGGTACAAAGATATTTCGGATATTTTGAAATTAAATAGAAATCTTGAAGATGTTGGAGATGTTCTGGTTGAAGAAAATGCCATGCTGGAGGGAGCAATCAGATTATCTGAAAAGAAAATCAAGGTGGAAGAAAAGAATCAGTTATATAATGAAATTGCCAGAGAGGTGTCACCGCAGCTAAAGGAATTAAATGAGCTTTTGGATTCCTTAGAGCAGAATGATCAGGACATTAGAGAGAAACTTTGCTATGGAGGAGTTTTGAATGTATATATAAAACGGTGTTCAAATCTGTTGATTATGTCCAGGCAGTCAGGAGTCTTGAATGTTGGAGAATTATGGCTTGCATTATCTGAATCATTGGAATATATGCGGTTATATGGAATCAAGGCTTATGGAGAGAAAAAAGGAGAAGGATTCCTTTACGGAAAAGATGCAATTTTGGTATATGAGTCTTTTGAAAAGATTATAGAGAGTGTCCTTCAAAAAACAAGAGCAGTAATGGTTCTGCTGGATATGAAAGATGTTCTTTCAATAAAAATAGAACTTGACCGGGTAAAAAGTACCAGGAATTTATTGGAAATACAAAAAAAATTTGAAAAATGTAATGGAACCTTTGAGACATTTTCGGAAGAAGATACGTTATATATCCGGGGAACATTACCGCTTTTAGGAGGTGGTGTTTCATGAAAACAGTAATCATGGATATCATGAAACGTTCATTTACTGAATTGTCAAAAGAAAGTCAGATTATATTGGGAATCATTATTACTATAATTACAATTTGGGGAATTTCTGCCTTTTTGAATATGATTGAAAGAAAAAGAAGATGGTACTTGTTGTCACTGGCAGTCGGTATACTTATTTTTTCAACAATATTAATGCAAGGACTTGCTGATCTTGCAAGAGGTGGACATATGACTGAATCTGTGCCAGGTAGAATTCTTGAAAAGATACCATTTTCATATGGTGTTTTACTACTTGCATTTTTGTATGGAGTAGAATATTTACTATGGAAAAAAGAAAAAAATACTCCGGAATATCTGACGGCTCGGTCTGTAAAGGAAACACTCGATGCAAGAATGGATGGAATCTGCTATGCATCTATGGAGGGACAGCCAATTCTGGTAAACAGACAAATGAATGAGATTTGTGGATATTTATTTCAAACAGAGATTATGAATGCGAATGATTTCTGGGAAGATTTACAGAACATTCAAACTTCAGAGAAAGCAGAAGTCATAAGGAATGAGCCGTCTTTGATTCTTCGATTTTCAGACACAAAAGTATGGAACTTTTTGAAAAAAGAAGTGTCCATGAAAGATACTTCGTATCAGGAAATTATAGCATACGATATCGCAGAGCAGTACCAGCTGAATCGGGAGCTGAAGGATAGAAATACTAAGTTGAATGATATCAATAGAAGGCTCATGAAATTTAATGAAGAAGTAGAAACCGTTACGCGGCAGAAAGAAATGTTGGAAGCAAAGATGAAAGTACATGATGATCTCGGACGCGTTCTTCTTGCACTTCGGACTTATCTGGAAGAACCTGAGAATTCCAAGAGGCGCAAGGAACTTCTTGCAATGTGGAAATATGTTGTAAATTCGATGACTTATGAGGCAGGAGAAAAAGAAAACAAGAAGTCATTTGAGGAATTGAAAAAAATTGCAGATTTAATGGATGTGGAAATTATCTTTGAAGGAGAGCTTCCACAGACAGAAAAAGAACAGCGGGTTATATATGCGCTTTTAAGAGAAAGCCTGAATAATATGATCAAGCATGCCGGAGGACATTATCTTTACATTGAAATAGACAATTCTGGAGAAGATGTGCAGATATGTCTGCACAATGATGGAGAGATACCCAAACAGAAAATAGAAGAAAAGGGCGGACTTCGCAATCTCAGGATGATGGTAGAATCAATAGATGGAGAGTTTCGTATTGAAAGTTTCCCGATTTTTGCAATTTATGTGACCTTAAAAAAGGAGAAAGTATGGAGAAAGTAAAAGTAATGATCGTAGATGATCAGTATATAGCCAGGCAGTTATTTGAAATGTACATAAAATCCAGTGAAAAATATAAACTTGTAATGCAGGTAGATTCAGCAGCATTGGCCACAAAAGCACTGAAAGGAAATCCAGTTGATTTAATTCTGATGGACATTCTTATGTCAGATGGTTCGAATGGACTGTCAGCCGCCTGTGAGATAAAAAAATTCAGACCAGAAGTGAAGATTATTGCTGTAACATCTATGCCGGAAACATCTTGGCTTACAAGGGCAAGAGAGATTGGAATCGATAGCTTCTGGTATAAAGAAGCATCGAAAGAAACTATCCTGCAGGTAATGGACAGAACGATGAGTGGAGAATCTGTTTATCCGGATAAGGTACCACAAGTTAAGGTAGGGATGGCCACAAGTCATGAATTTACAGAACGGGAAATGGAAGTACTGCGATTGATGACCACTGGTGCTTCGAATGCTGCGATCGCTGAAAAACTGGTGATTTCGGAAAGTACTGTGAAAAATCACATCCATCGAATGTTGGAAAAGACAGGCTGTGAAAGCCGCACAGAGCTTGCAATAGAAGCAAGAATTAGTGGAATTGCAATAAAGATATAAAAATAGATCTTTTGGTTCATGTCTTTCTTTTGATTAATTGATATGATATTTAAGAGAGAGTTTTCGCTTAAAAGGGGGGACGAGAATGAGATCTACAGAAGAAAAAATCAAAAGAAAAGTTATCAGTGTGGTTATTATTGTAGCAATTCTGTCAACGATGGCCGGGTGTGGAAAAAGTCAGAGCCGCAAAGAACCAATCACATTGACTATCTGGCATGTATATGGAGGACAGACAGATTCTCCGTTAAATGATCTGATTGATGAATTTAATGGGACGGAAGGGAAAAAAGAAGGTATAAAAATCCAGGTAGGGATGGTATCTAATACAAATACGATTCATGAAGAAGTACTAAAAGCAGCGAATAAAGATCCGGGAGCGGCAAAATTACCAGATCTTTTTATCTCATATCCCAAAACAGTGCTAGCTATGAATGATTCCGGTATATTGGCAGATTATCATGATTATTTTTCAGAAAACGAGTTGAAAGATTTTATACCGGAGTTTCTTAAAGAAGGTGAAATTGACGGTCGCCTCCTCGTATTTCCGGTTGCTAAATCTACAGAAATCTTATTTGTTAACAAGACGATATTTGATCGTTTTTCAGCAGATACCGGAGCTTCTATGGAACAGCTTACCACTTGGGAAGATCTTTTTGACTTGTCAGATACCTATTATGAATGGTCAGATGCTCAGACTCCTGATGTAGAAGGTGATGGAAAGAGCATGTTTGTTCATGATTATCATTTTAATTATTTTCAAGTAGGAGTAGAGTCACTGGGGACAGATTTTTTTAATGGGGACAAAATCGTCTATGATACCAGCGAGTTTGGGCAAGTATGGGAGCCTTATGCAAGGGCGGCTATAGAAGGTGGAATCTGGTTAAATGAAGGGTATGCAACAGAGCCTCTTAGAACAGGTGAGTCCATTGTCAGTGTAGCATCTTCAGCCAGTGTATTATATTATGAAGATATTGTAACTTACTCCGATAATCGTTCTGAGCCAATTGAAATTATTGCCAGACCAGTTCCGGTCTTCAAAAATGGAGGCAAGCTTGTTATGCAAAGAGGTGCAGGAATCTGCCTTACAAAGTCTGATCCAGAAAGAGAAGAGGCAGCAGCAAAATTTGTAAAATGGCTGACTGAACCAGAAAAGAATGTTCAATTTGTTACAAGCGTGGGATATATGCCAGTGACGGAAAAGGCATTCGAATTATTACCGGAAGCAATAAATAATCTTACAAATGAAAAATATAAAAGTCTGTATCAGGCATTCATAGATACACAAAATGAATATACATTTTATTGCGCACCTCAAATGGATAGTTATCTTGACTCGGAAATGAAATTCGAAAAAAATATCAGAATGAAATTAACATCTGCAAGAAAAAGATATATGAATAACGAGGCAGATATAGAAACATTAGTATGGGATACATTTCAGGAATTTAGTGACTCGATGGAATAATAAGATAGAGTATGGGTAAGAAATGATAAAGAAAATAAAAGAATTTGGCCAGATTATCTATCTGGCAAGAAAAAAGAATATTCCAATGCGAAAAAAACTGATGCTGTACTTATGCACCATGGTCATGGCAGGTCTTGGAATAGTGTGTTTGCTGCTTGTCCTGACAAGAAATCTGTTTGGAACGCATAAACAGATACAAGATGTATTACAGATGCAGTTGGATTCCAGTACAGCACAGATGCAGGAAGATCTTGAACAATATACAGGATATGGACTTTCTCTTTCCGGACAGATCAGTCAGAATATAGATAATCAATTGAAAAATAATGCAAAGAAACTTACAGATTATAATGATGACCAGGAAGCACTGATTGAATTACAGAGACAGATATATCCGGAAATGAATACGACAATTCAAATCTGTCGTCCAAGCGGTGTATATGCGGTATTGGATGCTACAGTCAATACGAAAATATCCGGGAGTGAAAAGTCAAGAAGCGGACTTTATCTAAGATTAAAAAATGTTACCAATACTGGAAATTTAATGGCGGAGACCATTTTGTTTCGTGGCAGTCCGGATATTGCACGCGAAAAAGAACTGGAATTACATAATCGATGGAATTTGGAGTTTAATACGGATGTAATGCCGGGATATCACACATTGGTAGATGAAAAAAAACGAAAAGGAATGTCATATTTCTGGAGTGAGAAGACGTCATTGACCGGAACGTGGGAAGATGTCATGTTCTTGTGTGTCCCGATCATTGGAAATTCAGGAGACATATATGGACAATGTGGAGTGGAATTGAATTCCATGTATTTTAATCAGAATTACACAGCTGTAGACAGCAAATACGGCTCTATGGTTACGATACTTGCACCAGTCAGCGATCAGATATTGGAAGTGCAGAAAGGTATGACAGGTTCTACCGATGGAACCTGGCTTCAGTCAGTCGAAGATTTAAAAATCAATCATAAGAAATATTACAATGAATATATTTCCGGTCAAGGAGAGTTTATAGGTCTGCAGAAGGAAATACAGATTCCGGGAGAAAAGGAAGATCGATGGGTAGTTGCTGTACTTCTTCCGAAAGATAAATGGCAAGCTTCTGTCTGGCGGAACCGAAATTATATGATGTTAGCTGGAATAGGTTTTTTAGTTGTGATGTTTTTCCTTGCAAATCATTTGTCACAGAGGTTTGTTAAGCCTATACTTCGGGGATTTTCTGACATTGTGGGGAATAAAGAACTTTTAAGAAATGAATCGGGTATTGAAGAGTTAGAAGAATTATTGCGATTCACTGGTGAACAGAAGAAAAATGAAAAGATCCATACACAGTCACTGCCACCGAATATTGAAGAATTGTTTACTAGATTTGCACTGGGAGTATGTACTTTGACAAAAACAGAGTATATAATTTTTCATTACTATATGGAAGGATACGAGATTGCACAGATTCCTGAAATTGCATTTATTAGTATGAGTACGGTAAAAAAACATAATAGAAATATCTATGAAAAATTAAAAGTTTCATCTTA
>OGQI01001728.1_pt1 | contig 14256 bp, 9 predicted proteins | sample 1553171 | NCBI WGS metagenome assembly OGQI01 (sample SAMEA2579988, study PRJEB22360) | human gut metagenome | biome: human gut; feature: human-associated habitat; material: faeces | place: Denmark | collected 2008/2010
TTGTGAGCAGGTAGTCGCGGCTTAGGGCTGTATTTTTTTCTATTGCCTCTTTTGCGGTTTTCCCTGCGTATTTTACAGAGTTAATCTTTGTGTTGAACAGATAGTGGCTGCTAAAATAAAAGGCAAAGCCAAGATAAACAGCCAAAAGCACACCAAGTATAACGGCACAGGTTATAAGCACTTTTTTCTTCATGTAAATCGACCTCCTTGGAGATATGCTGTTGCTGCCTACATCGGGGTGTAGGCGGCAGCTAAAATCAGTTACATTTGTGAAGATGTGACACATCCATATAGTCAGGCAGACCATTCTTGTAGGCTACAGCGGTTTCTCCCTGAATAAGTGGCTTTAAGTATTCGATAAGCTCAGGCTTCACATCATTGCCAGCATCATTGATCCACTCTCTTGGCACAGACTTGGCCTCGTTTGCGATATCCTTGATAGCAGAATATGTGTATTCCACCTGATAAGGATTATTTGAGATGCGCTTTAAGCATACCATTGATGCGGTCACACCCTCTGCTGCAATAGTGACACCCTTTTTACCCTGAGCAAAAGATTCCTCGATATCGGTTAATGATGCAAGATGTGAGGCACAGCGCTGGAGCACGTTTACCTCTACTGAGCGAACCTTGACACCGATGTTTTCTTTAACAATGAACTCAAGAGCCTTTCCGGCACCGCTTAGCTGCTGGTGTCCGAACTGGTCGCATGAGGCATTTGATGATGTAATGTATGAGCCGTCTGCGTCATGTATTCCTTCGGATACGGCAACTATTACATTGTTAGTGTGCGTAAGGGCTTCTTTTATATCGGCAACAAATTTGTCCTTGTCGAAATCCACCTCAGGCAGATAGATGAACTGAGGCGCTGTATTGTACTCATTACGTGCGAGAGCGGAAGCGGCAGTGAGCCATCCTGCGTCACGTCCCATGATTTCAACGATTGTCACACTTTTAACAGCATAGATAAAGGTATCATGGGCTATCTCGAGCATGCTTGATGCTATATATTTGGCGGCAGAGCCAAATCCCGGAGTGTGGTCTGTCATGCACAGATCATTGTCGATGGTTTTTGGAATCCCTATAATTTTCACATCACTGTTGATTTTTTTTGCATAATCGGATAACTTTAATACGGTATCCATCGAATCATTTCCACCGATGTAAAAGAAAGCCTTTACGGAGAGCTTATCAAACTGGTGGAAGATGTATACATATGGTGAATCATCATCCTTGTAATCAGGGAGCTTGTGGCGGCATGAGCCAAGATACATGGCAGGTGTGGTCTTGAGCTTTTCAAGATTAGCATCATCTGCAAAAATATCTGACAGATTGAGATAATTCTCATTTAATATGCCGAGTATTCCGTTTACGGCGCCATAGCAGATATCGTATTTCTCGGAGCTTTTTACTCCTGCGATGACTCCTGCAAGGCTTGCGTTGATTGCAACAGTTGGGCCGCCTGACTGGGCGACGATACAGTTTGACTGATTCATTGTAATCTCCTTATTGTGTATTTTAACTATTCTCTTCTGTAAGAATAGTTATGGTATAATTTTAAAATGACTACTGAAGGTGCATGACATATGCACCGCATAATCATATAGATTGTAGTATCAAACATTATTTTTAGCAAGGGTTAAAATGAAAAATATGAATAAATACGAAAATTGCTTATTGTGTCCCAGAAAATGTGGCATAAACAGAAGCACCGGACAAACAGGTGTATGTGGCGTTTCATCTGAAATAAAGGTGGCGCGAGCAGCACTTCATTATTGGGAGGAGCCATGCATATCAGGAAAAAGAGGAAGCGGGGCAGTTTTTTTCTCAGGCTGCAGCCTGCACTGCGTGTTCTGCCAGAACAGGGAGATTTCTGACGGAAAAGAGGGAAAGGTGATCAGTAAAGAGAGGCTGAGTGATATCTTCATAGAACTTGCTGACAAAGGCGCAAATAATATCAATCTGGTCACACCGGGGCAGTATATCCCTGATATAGTGTGGGCGGTAAACGATGCAAAAAGCCGCGGCATGAAGCTTCCTATTATATATAATACGAGCGGATATGAAAATGTGACAGAGCTAAAGCTGCTTGAGGGCATAGTGGATGTGTATCTTCCTGATTTTAAATATATGGACAGTACGCTTTCGGCAAGGTATTCAAGGGCAAAAGATTATCCGTCTGTCGCAAAGCAGGCGCTTTCAGAGATGGTCAGGCAGCAGCCGGATGTCGTGATTGACGATGCGACAGGACTCATACAAAAGGGAGTTATTGTGCGACAGCTTCTACTGCCGGGACATGTGAATGATGCAAAGGCTGTACTTAAGTACCTGTATGATACATATCATGATCACGTATATATAAGCATGATGAGCCAGTTTACGCCGATTGCATTAAAGGATTATCCTGAGATAAACCGCACAGTGACAAAGAGAGAGTATGAAAGACTTGTTAACTATGCCCTCGAAATAGGAATCACGAATGCATTTATACAGGAGGGTGACGTGGCAAAGGACAGCTTCATTCCGGCATTTGACTGTGAGGGAGTATGATATTTACCGTTTTTCTTAATAAAATAGTAAGAATTGGCAGGCAAAAATGACTGGATTTTGTGACGCCGGTGTAGTACTATGGTTATGTGATATTTTTTAACTGTGAAGGTACTGAACGGTTACGATATTTTGTTATTACTCACATTCCGGTGTGACAGACGATAATGTTTTTAATCACACAGGATACATTATTCAATAGAGGATACATTGATGAAAAATATAGGAGAACAGCAGATAATAATTGAATGTCCGAATACTATCTTTCATCTATACATTGACAGTGAGGATGAGCTTTCAAAGGTTAAGGTGTTTATGAACAATATGAAGAATGTTGATTCGATAAGTCTGCATGATATATACAACTGGTGCAACAGACAGCATGTGCAGTACACGACGACATTTAATTATGACAGTAAAATGACCTGGACAGAAATGATAAAATCCTACATATTTTACTTCAGACAGAAGCTTAGATATGTAAATAATAGTGATAGGATGATAGAAACATGAGATACCCTGAATTTCTAAAGGATAGAGGAACAATAGGCTTTGTGGCGCCTTCGATGGGCTGTACAACAGAGCCGTACAGGAGTGCCTTTGACAATGCCATTAAAAGGTTTCACAGCATGGGTTATAAGACGATAGAGGGACCTAACTGCAGATGCGACAGTGGCATAGGTATCAGCAATACACCAAAGAAGTGCGCAGAAGAGCTGAACGAGAGTTATGCTTCTGTTGACAGTGATGTGCTTATATCATGTGGTGGTGGCGAGCTGATGTGCGAGGTAGTGCCTTATATTGATTTTGAGCGCGTGAAGCAGTCAAAGCCGAAATGGTACATGGGCTATTCCGACAACACAAATTTCACATTTTTGGAGGCTACTATTGCAGATACAGCAGGTATTTACGGGCCGTGTGCGGGCAGCTTTGGCATGGAGGTGTGGCATGAGTCACTTACCGATGCATTTGATCTGCTTTGTGGCAGGAAGCTTTCATTTACCAATTACCCTATGTGGGAGAAGGAATCGATAAAGGATGAGAATGCTCCGTTTGTGGGCTACAACCTGACTGAAAAGTCGTGTATCAGCTCTATTCCTGCGGTGGCAAAGGAAAGCAGGCTTACCATGAGAGGCAGGCTGCTTGGTGGCTGCATGGATTGTCTTATCAATCTGCTTGGCACATCGTTTGACCATGTAAGGGAATTTAATGAGCGCTACAGTGATGATGGTATCATATGGTTCCTTGAGGCTTGTGACCTTAATGTGATGGGCATGAGAAGGGCTATGTGGCAGATGAAAAATGCAGGATGGTTTTCAAATGTAAAGGGCTTTCTTATCGGACGCCCGGCGCACTTTGGAGAGGAAATGTTTGGCATAGACCACAGACAGGCGCTTTCATCACTGATTAGAGAGTTTAATGTGCCGATCATCATGGATCTGGATATAGGTCATATGTCGCCGATGATGCCTGTGGTATGCGGAAGCATGGCCGATGTCAGCTTCGACGGAAGCAGCTTTACAATTTCGTATGATATAGAGCAGTAGATTGGAGGAAAAATGATTAGATTAATAAAGAAAAAAGCAAAGAGTATTGTATGCGGCATGCTTGCTGCTGTGACACTGTTTACAATGAATCCGGCTGTATTTGCAACAGAGACAGCTACGCAGACTGATACAGTTTCAAGCGTTGATGTATCAGGCAGTGACGCAGCTGATAAGAGTAACACAGACAGTACTGCAGACAGCACAACGACAGCCGGCAGTGAGGCAAACGACAAGGTGACCATCAGCAAAAATGATAAGCCATACTTAAGTCTTGGAGCAGACCTCACACCGGATCAGAGAGCGACAGTGCTTGGATTTATGGGAATCGAGCTCACTGATCTGGACAAATACGATGTGGTCTATGTAAATAATGATGAGGAGCACAAGTACCTCGATTCATACATCAGCAAGAGCGAGATTGGCACAAGGTCACTTTCCTCAGTACTCATTACAGAGGATAAAAAGGGTGCGGGTCTTAGTGTTTCCACGCACAATATCAATTACTGTACGGTAGGAATGTACAAGAATGCGCTTGCCACAGCAGGCATAGCTGATGCTAAAATCATAGTCGCAGGCCCTTTCCCTATTTCCGGAACGGCAGCACTTGTAGGCACACTAAAGGCATACGAGGAGATGACAGGCAAGAAGCTTGACGACAAGGTGACAGACGCAGCGATGGATGAGCTTGTCACAACAGGAGAGCTCAACAAGAGCATTGATGGCGATTCGCAGGATATCGAGGCAATGATTGCAGACCTAAAGAAGCAGCTTGCCGATGGAAGGCTCAAGGATGAGAGCCAGATAAAGGATGCGATAAAGGAGGCTGCAAAGGATTACGACCTGAAGATTTCTGATGATGATATTGCAAAGCTTACATCGCTTCTTATGAAGCTTAAGGATGCCAATATCGACTGGGATTCAGTCATCAATCAGGCACAGGACTGGGCATCAAAGCTTGGCGATAAGATAAATGACCCGGGCTTCTGGGAAAAGCTTGGTAACTTTTTCATGGATTTATGGGATAAGATAAAATCCCTGTTCAGCTAGAAAAAGATACAGGAGACAGTAAGAAAAAGTAGAATATGAATCAGACAACTCCCTGAAACGTAAGCATGAGCTGCACGTTGAAGGGAGTTTTTTGATTAAAGGGGCAAAAGGTATCATCGATGCATGCTTGCATGCAATTCGATGTATACCTTAAAAAAAATAATAAATTTCTGCCGAATACATTGATACAAAGGTCATATTCTATTATAATTAAATGGATAACGGATTAATGTAAACAATGCACATAAGAAAGATGGGATTTGATGATAAAGATAAATAAATTTCTGGCAGCCTCTGTCGTTACATTGTCATTAGCCGCATGTGACCTGGCGCCATACAGCAGCATAGCAGTCTATGCGGATCAGGCGGCTAAGGTTGTGTGTGATGAGAGATACTGGGTAGCGGCGAGAAGCGGACCGGGAACAGAGTATGAGCTGGAGCACAAGCTTTCAAACGGCAAGGATATTACTATTCTTGAGCAGACCACAGGTGCAGACGGCAAGGTGTGGTACAAGGCAAAGTACAATCTGGCAGCAAATAATGAGGAGTGTGTCAGCTATATAAGGTCTGATTTTGTATCAGCAGGTACCGGCACAGCTACATCAGACAATGCGCAGACAGGGGATGCTTCGGCAGACACCGGCAATGCGGATGCCATACAGCAGAATAATGAGGAGCAGATTGCCCTTGCAACCTCATCGGGAGCATATGCTACAGGTACGATTACAGGTGGCAATGTGTATGTCCGCAATGCAGCAGGCACATCCGGCACTACCAAGGTTGTCTCACTCAACTGGAACCATCAGGTTGACATAATTGGAGAGACCAGGGTAAACGGTGTGGTCTGGTACAATGTCAAGGGTACTTTAAACGGCAAGGCATTTACGGGCTGGACTATCAGTACATACATAAAGGTGACATACAATAACAGCGGAGACAATACTGATTTTGTCACGGCTATGAAGAATGCAGGCTTTCCTGACAGCTATATTCCAAACCTTACAGCTCTTCACAATAAGTATCCAAGATGGACATTTGAGGCTGTAAATACAGGGCTTGATTGGGATACGGTGATTGAAAATGAAAGTGTAAACGGACTTAATCTGGTATCCAAATCAGCAGACAATGCCAAGAAATCCACAGCTGCAGGAGCATATAACTGGTCAACAAATACGTGGGTTGAGTACGAACCGGGATGGGTGTCAGCAAGCAGTGCCTATATTGCTTATCTCATGGATCCAAGGAATTTTCTTGATGAGACCAATATTTTTCAGTTTCAGAGTCTGGCATACAGTCCGAATGAGGCACTTGAAGGTGTCAAGTCCATAGTAAAAGGCACATTTATGGAGGGAACAAAGACCTATTCCAACAATGGTGAGAAAATCAATTATGCAAGCACATTCATGGATGTGGCAAAGAGCAGTGGAGTAAGTGCATACCATATAGCATCGCGTTTAAAGCAGGAGCAGGGACAAAAGGGAACGAGTCCTCTTATTTCGGGTACATATTCCGGATACGAAGGATATTATAATTATTTTAATTTTAGTGCAACCGGAAACACGAAGGATAAGATTTATAAAAATGGTCTGTCTTTTGCCAAGAAGCAGGGCTGGAATACAAGAGTAAAGTCCATAAGCGGCGGAGCTGTAAAGGTGGGCAGCAATTATATAAATAAGGGTCAAAATACACTGTATTTTGAGAAGTTTAATGTAGTAAATACAAGCTCGCTGTATTTCCATCAGTACATGGGCAATGCCACAGCGGCTCTTACTGAGGGACAGAGTCTGGCTAAAGGATATTCAGACAAGAATCAGGCTTTTGTATTTAAAATACCTGTATACAACAATATGCCATCGTCAGCAGTGGGCTTCGATAAAGCTGGCGATACCAATAACTATCTGCAGTCGCTTGCGATAAGCGGTGTAACACTCACACCGGCCTTCAATGGAGCGACAACAAGCTATTCAGCAGTTGTTTCAAATGCTATAAGCTCAGTGACTGTTTCGGCAGATGCAGTTTCAGGAAACAGTGGTGTTTCAGGCACAGGAAGCTATTCGCTTGCTGTCGGAAATAATACAATTAAGGTAAATTGCAAGTCGCAAAGCGGTGATACGAGAACATACACTATCAATATAAACAGGCAGGCGGCATCTGCAAATAATGCAGGTGGCAATAATAATCAGAACAATAATAACCAAAATAATACAGATGTAAACATAACATCAGGTAAATACAGTATAGGTACTTATATTACAGGCATTGAGCCTGGAACCGGTGCAGCTGATTTTGTGAAGAATATAGCAGTATCAGCATCAGGTACTGTAAAGCTTCTGACAAGCTCAGGCTCAGAAAACAGCGGAAAGGTTGCAACTGGCAATAAAGTGGCTGTTTATGATGCTTCGGGTAACCTGAAAAAGACATATGATATTGTTGTATATGGAGATATCAATGGTGACGGTGCTGTAAATGCCCTTGATATGATTAAGCTCAACAGACATATTTTAGGAAAGGGAACACTCACAGGTGCTTATCTGGAGGCAGCTGATGCCAACAGAAAGGGCGATGGTGGAAATGCCCTTGATATGATAATCATGAACAGACACATACTGGGCAAATCAAAGATATCGCAGAATTAGAAATGTGAGGAAAATATGAAGAAATTATTTGGATGTATATTATCACTTGTTATGGCGGTGATGCTTGTTTTCACACCTGCCGAGCATGTATATGCGCAGGGACTTGGATTAAGTGTCAGCTCAAGCTCTGTAGCTGTTGGAAAAACAGTCAAGGTGACGGTTTCTATGCCGTCAGGATATTTTGGCACTGTAGTTATCTCAAGCTCCGACGAGGGAGTACTGAGTAACGGAGGAGATGGTGTGGCCAATATTGGTGACGCCGCAGGATATCCCACATCGCAGTCATTTTCATTTACGGCGAAGGCTGCAGGAAGCTGCACTATAAAGGCATATTGTACAGTTGTAGGAGATGCAGAGGGCAACGATGCCGGAGGTACAATTACCGGTGCCAGCACGAAGGTGACGGTAACAAGTGCTTCATCAAACAATGATTCAAACAGCAACAAGGACAATTCTGGCAGCAATACCGGCAATGACAGCAATGCAAATAAAGATAATGAAAACAAAGAGGAAAAGAAATCCTCAAATGCATCTCTTGGTTCACTTGTTATCTCAGCAGGTACGCTTTCCCCTGAGTTTTCTGCTGCGACAAAGGATTACACAGCTACAGTAGATTACAGCTGTTCAAGCCTTGCGGTTACAGCAAATCCGGCTGATTCCAAGGCGAGTGTGACATCCGTCACAGGCAATGATTCACTTGAGGTTGGGGAGAACACAGTCAGCGTTGTTGTGACAGCAGAGGACGGCAGCACAAGCACATACAATATAGTTGTTACCAGAAGAGCCGAGGATGATCCGGAGAATGCAGATAAGCAGGATAACTGGAAGAAGTTCGATATAAATGGCACAGAGTGGACTATGGTAAATGACATTCCGGAGGATGTTGTTCCTGAAGGCTTTGAGCACTCAAAGACAGTGATTGACGGACTTGAATACAATACCCTTCATGGCACCTTTGGTGATATCACGCTTGTGTATTTACAGTCGGAAAGCGGCAATGGGCTTTTTGTATATGATGTAGCACAGAATGCAGCATATGAGTTTGTCCGTATCAATTCAGAGTCGCATTTTATAGTGGTTTTACTGCCTAAGGTGGATGATGTGCCTGATGGATATAATGAGATATCGCTCTCCATAGAGGGCAAGGGTGTGGCAACAGCCTACCAGACCAAAGCCGAAAAAACCGATGATCAGACAAAGGATTTTTACCTCGTATATGCCATGAATGACAATGGTGAGAGTGGCTGGTACACATATGATAGCGTAGATGGCACATATATGAGAAATGAGCTCAGTACACCTACAGTGGCACAGGAGGAAAACGATACAACAAAGAGTGAGCTTGTCCCGGGAATTGCCAATAAATATCTTGTTTTAGCTGCAATACTGGTTCTTATTATCATTATTCTGGCATTACTTCTTCTGGTGGTTATTGTGAAAAATAAGAAGCGCACAGCTAATGAAGAAAATGATGAAGAAGACGATACAAAAGAGTTCGATATAGAGGAAAATGATATAGAAGCTAATGATGATGCTCAGGAATCTGCTGAAGAATCGCAGGTAGATGAGATTCAGGAACCGGCTGAAGAATCGCAGATAGATGAGATTCAGGAACCGGCTGAGGAATCTGGCGAAGAGTCACAGATAGCTGAGATTTTAGAATCTGACGATAATACGGAAAGTACAGAAGCATCCGATGCATCCTATGTCGGAAGAACAGTAGAAATTACATCCGATTTAAAGAAAACTGCTGAGAATGAAAAATCTGATTTTGATTCAAAAGAGGCTTCAGATCAGGAGAATGCTGCAGATGATGATACCTTGAAGAATCAGGTTCAAATGGCACTTGATGGCTTTGTCAATGATGGAAATAAGCCGTCTGAGACTATAGACAGCAGTGCAAAGGATGACAATGAAGATGACAGCGAAGATGATGATTTGCAGTTCATCGACTTAAATTAGTGAATATGACTGGAGGATATGACTTGAAACCATATACAAGTAAGGCTAAAAAAGCAATAGATTTGGCTGCACGTATATCAAAGAAAATGAATTACAGCTATGTTGGAACAGAGCACATACTGGCTGGCCTTATAAAAGAGGGCACCGGTGTGGCAGCTGAGGTTCTAACAGCCTGCAATGTGGAATATGATAAGCTTATTTCGATGATTGAAGACCTGATTTCACCGGGGGCTAACATCGAAGTGATGGACAGGGATGGCTATTCACCAAGGACACAGAGAGTATTGGAGCGTGCATCGGAGGAAGCCGATAGATTTGAGTGCAATGAGATAGGGACAGAACACTTGCTAATGGCTATAGTACTGCAGGGAGACTGTGCAGCTGCAAGACTTTTAAACACCATGGGTGTTAACAGTCAGAAGATGTTTATAGATATTCTTGGTGCGATGGGGGAGGATCCGTCTGCATACAGGGATCTGATGAAAAGCTACAGTACATCATACAATTCTGCGACTCCTGTATTAGATCAGTATTCCAGAGATTTGACAGATATGGCAGAGGCAGGGCTTCTTGACCCTGTTATAGGCAGAAAAAAGGAGATGGAGCGCGTTATCCAGATACTTTGCCGCCGTGGCAAAAACAATCCATGTCTGATTGGAGAGCCGGGAGTGGGCAAGACCGCTATAGTAGAAGGACTTGCGCAGGATATAGTCAGTGGCAATGTTCCGGATATTCTTTTGGGAAAGAGACTGGTTTCCCTTGATATGTCCGGGCTTGTAGCCAAATCAAAGTATCGTGGTGAGTTTGAGGAGCGTATCAAGAAGGTGATAAGCGAGGTTTCAAATGCCAAAAATGTACTGCTTTTCATTGATGAGCTTCACACTATAATAGGTGCAGGAGGAGCAGAAGGCTCGTTAGATGCATCTAACATATTAAAGCCTGCGCTTGCCAGAGGCGAGGTACAGGTAATCGGCGCCACTACCATAGAAGAGTACCGCAAATACGTGGAAAAGGATGCTGCGCTTGAGCGCCGTTTCCAGCCGGTGATGGTTGAGGAGCCGGGTGTGGATGAGACAATAGAGATACTCACAGGATTAAAGGGACTCTATGAAAAGCATCATGGTGTCATCATAACAGATGAGGGCGTGAAAGCAGCAGTAAACCTTTCTGCACGATATATAAATGACAGATTTTTACCTGATAAGGCGATAGACCTGATGGATGAAGCGGCAGCCAGGATAAGGCTTAAGAATCTGACATCATCTGACGAGCTGCTTACTTTGAAAAAAGAGATAACAGATAAGCAGAACCAATTGGAAAATGCTTTGTCTAAAGGAAATCTCGCAGCTGCAGGCGCGCTTATGTCAGAAAAGGAAGTACTTGAAAATAAACAGCAGAAGCTTATGAGAAAGAACCGTCGCACAGGAGCCAAAAATCAGCCTGTAGTCGGCGAAAATGAGATAGCGGATGTAGTATCGGGATGGACCAAAATACCTGTAAATAAGCTTACAGAGTCAGAGGCAGGACGACTTGCAAAGCTTGAACAGATACTTCACAAGCGTGTAATAGGACAGGAGGAGGCTGTTTCTGCTGTCGCAAAGGCAGTCAGACGAGGCCGGGTTGGTTTAAAGGATCCTAAGAAGCCGATTGGCTCATTCCTGTTTTTGGGACCGACAGGAGTAGGTAAGACGGAGGTGTCAAAGGCGCTTGCTGAGGCTGTCTTTGGCAAAGAAGATGCCATGATACGTGTTGACATGTCAGAGTACATGGAAAAGCATAGTGTTTCAAAGATGATTGGTTCACCACCGGGATATGTGGGCCATGAGGAGGGCGGACAGCTCTCAGAGAAGGTCAGACGCAATCCTTTTTCTGTTATACTGTTTGATGAGATAGAAAAAGCACATCCTGATGTGTTCAATATACTTTTACAGGTGCTTGATGATGGTAGAATCACTGATTCACAGGGGCGCACGGTTGATTTCAAGAATACAATAATCATCATGACATCAAATGCAGGAGCTTCTTCTATTATAGAACCAAAGCGCCTTGGCTTTGGCACTGGTGAGGATGAAAAGCAGGATCACGAGCGTATGAAGAACAGTGTCATGGAGGAGGTCCGCCGTATATTTAAACCTGAGTTTTTGAACCGAATCGACGAGACTATTGTATTTAGAGCTCTCAACAAGGATGACATGAAGCATATAGTGACACTTCTTGTAAAGGAGCTTAAGAAACGCTGTAAAGAACAGCTTGATATAGAGCTCACAGTGCGCGACAGTGCAAAATCCTTTATCGTGGACAAAGCCTATGACAGAAAATATGGCGCAAGACCTCTTAAACGAAAGCTTCAGGAGGAGATTGAAGACCGTATGTCAGAGGATATTATTACCGGCAAAATTAAGCGCGGCAATAAGGTAATAATTTCTACGAAAAACAAACAAATTTCATTGACTGTTGAGTAGAATTGGATTTATAATTAATATATCAATATAGCTACGGGAGGATAAAAATGGCTGTAATAAGTGAATTAATCCGTACTGAGGAAAACGGAAAGCTCAGCTTCGGAGATTATACATTGGCTGCAAAGGCAAAGCTTGACAATTTTGAGAAGGATGGAGATATCTACAAGGTAAAGACCTTTAAGGAGATTACAAAGCTCGAAAGAAACGGACTCTTTGTATACGAGTCTGTTCCGGGAACAGCGGTTATGGATTTCGAGGAGACTGCTGATACAGTGACATTTACTGTGGAGGGACCTGAGGATGCTCAGATTACTCTTGGCCTTGAAGAGGAGACGGAGTACGAAATTGATATAGCTGGAGCTGTTGCAGGTACTATGAAGACAAATCTCGGCGGCAAGCTCAGCTTAAGCGTAGAGCTTGAGGGTGTTGATTCAGTCGATATCAAAGTATCAAGAAAATAGAGCATATTTTTAGCCCGGTGAAAGCCGGGCTTTTTGTATTTTATAAAGGAGAACAATATGGCAAAAGGAAAGACCTCTGTATTTTTCTGCCAGGAATGTGGTTATGAATCGGTAAAATGGATGGGACAGTGCCCGGCCTGTAAGGAATGGAATACATTTGTAGAGGAAACCGTAGATAAAAAGTCGATAAGCTCGTCGGGAAAAGTAAAAAAAGAATCAAAGGCGGCACAGGTTCTGCCTCTTTCGGCAGTAAAAAGCGAGAAAGAGGAGCGTATAGTGACAGGTATAGCCGAGTTTGACAGAGTGCTTGGTGGAGGAATTGTGAGGGGGTCACTTGTGCTTGTGGGAGGAGATCCGGGTATAGGAAAATCCACGCTTCTACTTCAGGTATGCAGGGAACTTTCACAAAAAAAGGTGCCATTACTTTATGTGTCAGGTGAGGAATCCCTGCATCAGATAAAGATGCGTGCCGACAGACTTGGCGATTTTACGGATTCACTGGAGCTTTTATGTGAGACAAGTCTTGATATAGCAAAGGACGTGATTCAACGAAAAAAACCGGAGGTTGTTGTAATAGATTCCATCCAGACTATGTACAATGAGGAGATAGCGTCGGCACCGGGTAGTGTCTCACAGGTCAGGGAGACAACCGGAGTGCTTATGCAGCTTGCAAAGACTCTGGGTATTTCTGTTTTTATAGTAGGACATGTGACAAAGGATGGTGCGGTTGCGGGGCCGAGGACGTTAGAGCATATGGTTGATACTGTGCTTTATTTTGAGGGTGACAGGTATGAGTCGTACAGGATACTTAGAGGTGTTAAGAACAGATTTGGTTCGACCAATGAGATAGGCGTATTTGAAATGAAGGCGGAGGGACTTGTTGAGGTGGAAAATCCGTCGGAGTATATGCTTAGCGGTAAGCCCGAGGGAGCATCAGGATCAATTGTCACATGTTCCATAGAGGGAAGCCGTCCGATACTTCTCGAGATACAGGCTCTTGTATGTCACAGCTTTTTTAATAATCCAAGGCGTACAGCAAATGGCACAGATTATAATAAAGTAAATCTACTCATGGCGGTCCTTGAAAAAAGAGCCAACCTGTCACTGTCAGACTGTGACGCTTATGTGAATATAGCAGGCGGTATAAGGATGAACGAACCGGCGATAGACCTTGGGATAGTGCTTGCAATCGCATCAAGCAAAATGGATATTATAGTGTGTGAGGATACCATATGCTTTGGAGAGGTGGGCTTAAGCGGAGAGGTACGCGGAGTTACCATGTCCGAGCAGCGTGTGGCTGAGGCAAAGAAGCTTGGCTTTAAAAAGTGTATTGTTCCCAAAGTGTGTCTTGCAGGAGTGTCGCATATTAGTGGAATTGAGATTGTCGGTGTGGCAAATATCAAGGAAGCGATAGAGGCTGTCAGATAGTAATTGTGAAAATTGTATATAATAAACAGACAATTTAGAAAATTTGTGCTTTTTAAGGTAGTTTTACTACTTTAATTAATTGCAGTAAATCCGTTGACATATGTGTGCCGGGATGATATTATATCAAAGCTGACTCGCGGGACACATTGAGTTGTAGAGCTTGTGA
>OGQI01001743.1_pt1 | contig 14127 bp, 16 predicted proteins | sample 1553171 | NCBI WGS metagenome assembly OGQI01 (sample SAMEA2579988, study PRJEB22360) | human gut metagenome | biome: human gut; feature: human-associated habitat; material: faeces | place: Denmark | collected 2008/2010
CATCGGAGCCGTAAGGGTTGACGGGGTAAAGCGTGACCGTATCAAGCTTTACCGGGGAAGACATGAACGAAGAAACATCATCGGGATTCATGCCAAGCAGGGTGGTGAGCTCTTTGAACGAAGCGGAATTCTGGAGCGAGCGAAGATCGGTGTAGGTTGATTCGAGATTGTTCTCAAGCGCTTCGAGCGAGAGGCCTACTTCTGCACAGATGGATTTCGACTGCTCGAGCATCGAGGCAAGCTGCGTTAGGAGCGTGCTCTCTTGATCGAAGAGTGTGCGAAGCGATTCGGTTGCGCCCCGCAAGGTTCCGATCGCTGATGCGAGACTATCGAGGCTCGTGTCGATCTCGGGCAAGATGGTGATCTGGAAATCCTTCGCGCTCTTTTGAAGGTTATCCGCACTTGTTTTTGCTACGTTGGCCACGGTATCCGTGGCGTTCTTGACCGCTTGCGCATTGTTGTCGAGCTGGTTTGCGAGCTGCTCGAGCGAGGTGATGGTAGAAGAGAGGCTCGCGTTCTGCGCTTCGATGTCGCTGATGGCCTTTTGCACTTGGTCGGTAGAGGCAACAGGGGAGCTGCGCAGCGATTCGAGCAATTGGTTGTTATAGCTGACAAGCTCGCGCGCTTCGGTAAGGGCCGTATCGACATTGGCTTTTGCTGTTTGGATATCGCCTGCGATCTGGGCCGAAGCAAGATTGATATCCACGGCTGCTTGTGTGAGCGCGAGCGCGCTCTCGGTCACTTTCGTTTAAAGCGTTGCGCTGTAGTCGTTGAGCGTTTTACGGATGTTCTCGAGCGAAGTGGACGCGGAATCGAGGCGTGTATCGAACGCAGGCAGCGAAGCGACGAGCTTCTTGAGCAGATCGTTCGAAGAATCTACCGAGCGAATGGAGCTATCGATCGTAGGCGTGAGATCGTTCACCATCGTGCGGTTTTGACTGATCGCATTCTTTGCTTCTTCAACGCTGTGGGATAAGAGCGACGTGGACTGTTCGCTCTTATCGTGCACTGCGCTGCCCGTTCGCTGCGCGATCTCAACGACCTTGTCGCTTACCTGGGAGATGAACGATTCATCGATGGTGGTCTCGATCTTGGAAGCAGCCGAATCGGTAACTTTCGTTCCCGAGCCAGAAAGCTTCTCGTTAACGTAGTATTCGATCTTGGGCTGGGTGAAAATGCCGCTGAAGACGCTGATAAAGTCTTCGCTGAAGTTCTCGGGGAAGATGAGCGCTGCGTAATATTCGCTCGAATAAACGCCGTCCATGGCTTCATCTTTTGAGACGAACTGCCAATCGAGCTGGTGATCGCTGTGAAGCTCGTCGACCACTTCCTGACCGATGTTTATCTTGCCCGTGTAGCTTGAGTCGGCACCCTTGTCCTCATTTACCACCGCCACTTTGATCGAGCCGGTGTTGGCGTAAGGGTCCCACATCGTCTCAATGGTGTACCAGGCGTAGAGTGCGGGCAGAATGCAGACGCCCGCCAAGATGATGCAGGCGACCGGATTGACAACGAGACGCTTCAGGTCGCGCACGAATATCTGCAGGATGATCGAGAGATACTGTCGTGCGCGATCGAGCATGATGCCTTCTTAGAAAAATCTAATCTTCGTTGCGAAGTTCAGTGTCTACGGTCTCTTTGATTTCGGAATCGGCAACATTCTGTTCGCGTCGTTCGCCCTTTTCGGCGAAATGGATCTCGTCGCGCAATGAGCGATCATAGCGATCGGCATCGTGGCTCAGATCTTCACGACGTTCTTGGTAGTATTCGCCGCGGCGGTCTTTGATGTGCTTGGCCTTTTCTTCTTCATGAAGGTGCTCTTCATGTTGGTCTTGGCGTTCGTTTGGTATTTCGAGAGTCATGATAGATTCCTTCTCTCCTATGGTTCTTGTTGGAATGGCTGCAGAAGAAGCTGCAACACCTATTTAGCCTAGCGCTCTTTTTGGCGAGATCGCCGATCAGCGACCAGTTGTTAATGACTTGCAATAAGCCTAATAACGAAGCGATGAAAGGGTTCAGGGGTGAGGCGAGGAATCCCGCTTGTTGGCGCATCTTCGAGCGCTTTGATTCGGGTGCGACGCTTTGGGTGCTTGGAGGCGTTTGACGAGTGGGTGCTGCGATCGTCTCTGTCGGGCGCTTCGCCGCCCCAAGATTCTTACAAGATTGTTCTCTTTGTGTAAGGAAGATGAATGGCAGCGTCCATGGCAAGCCCCTAAGCTTGAACCAAGTGGAATGTCCGACTCGATGGAGGCATCATGAAAACCAGAGTCATGCCCTTGTTCTCCCTTGCTCTTATCGTAGTCGCTTTGGTTTTTCTTGGCGCTGGGTTCTTTGGGGGAGAACGCACCTGCTACACGCAGGTCGACAATAGCAAGGTTGAACAGATCGAACCTGATAAGGGAATCATCAAGCTAAACGGAGGAATGTCGTATAAGTATTCGCTTCCGGCGTACACCGAAGATGGCGCAGAAGCTAACGTGGTGTTCGGTACGGAACGAGAGCTTACCGAAGGGCGCTACCTCAAACTGCAGGAGCGACCGATCCAGGGCGTGATCGGTTGGCAAGAGGTTCGTTTCGATGAACTTCCGCCTGTTGTCCAGGAAGCCTATAGACGCTAGATCGGTTTCGCGAGCGTATCGTTGCAGCAAGCGCGACCGCTTCGGCATGGTGAGCAAGTGCGATCGCTTCAGTATGGCAGCTGGGAGCGAGAGAAAAAAAAGGGGGGGGTGGGTAGATCGCTGCATTCCTTGCAAGGGGTTAAGCCGTATGCGTTATCTGTTAGCGCAGCGCGCGCAAATGGTCTTTCATGCTGGCAGTGATGCGACGGCTCTCGATAGCCTTTTGGATCGCTTTGCGGCGCGTCCATTCATCGAGCAGGGCTTCATCATCCTTGCGTTCCAAGTAGGGAAGCGCAGCAGCTTTCTGCTTCGCGAGCGCTTCAGCGAAATACCAAGCGCGCATCATGTCCACATAGTAGATGTCATCTTCGGTGGCGGGGTGAGCTTCGCTGTTAGGCATGCGCGTAGCTGCCACCCATTCGCAAAACCGAAGCTCGAACAGTTCGTCCAGATAAAGCCGCATGAGAATACCGATGGCAAAGCGAATCGTGTAGCAATGATCAGAAGCGAGCCAGTGTTCCACTTGGTCGAGTGTTTCTTCAGGGCGCTTCGCGAACACTTTGGTAGGAAGCTGATCGCAGGTTGCCCAGTTGTCCACGAAGGGAAGGAAGCGCTCGTATAGCTTGAGCGCTTTATCGTAGTCGCGCTCTGCGCCGATTGTGAAGGCATGTACTTGGTTCTCGTCGAAGAGCCGATGGGGGAGCGCGCGCAGAAACGTGCTAGTGTCATCGCGCTTAGCGAGCTCTTTAGCTATCTTGCGCAGGGCAGGCGTTCGAACGCCCGCGATGGTTTTGGGATCCACATTCGGTACGAGTCGAGAATGGAAAGCGCGGTAATCCAGATCGACATTCGCTTCCAAGCTGCGGCAGACGAACTCGCCAGCGGTGTCTTCGCCGAAGCCAGGAAGCTCGTTTCGAAGGATCTCTTCCAAGGGCGCATCCTTAGCTTTGGCGAGCAGTGCGTCTTTTTGGGCGCGGTCGAGTTGCTTGAAGTGCGCTTCTGCGCTCATGGCACGTTCTTTCGAGTAGAAGCGGGCTTGCGCGATCAGGCGTACGGGCGCGTGCGATTTCGTGTACTTGGCGCCGGTGCCAGCTTGATGTGCGGAAACGCGCGCCTCGACATCGGTGGTGTATCCCGTGTAAAGGCTGCCGTCCCCGCATTCCAAAATGTAGATGTAGTGCTCGAAAGGTTTCATGAAGTATTAAGCACGCAGTTTCTTGCGAAGGTATTCGAGCGCCATGATCGGATGACGAACCATCATCCTGGGCGCAGCATAGCGCATGATGGCCCTGATGCGAATTTGAGCATCGCCGCGCTGACAGTGTGTTTCACAGTCTTGGCAGTTGCCTTCGTGCCCGTATGGACACGAAGCCGCGCGGGAAAGTGTCTGCTCTATGGTCGTGCGGCACTCCTGGCACATTCCGCCTTCATCTTTTTGAGCATCGGAGTGATTGCCTTGGCAATAGATACTCCCCATGGCTTCAAGAACGCGTCTGTCTTTATCGATCTTATCCACGTGCATCAGTATAGATGAGCTAGGAGCTTGCGTGCTAGGAAGCTCTTGAGCGGACGTTCGTTAGCGGTGCTCTTTTCCTGATCGCTCCTAAGCTGCTTGCGATGCTTCGTTGTCTCGGATCTATGACGTTCGAGTTGCTTATTCAAAAGCTTCGTTAGGCATCGAAGTGGGCGAACGAACGCGCTGAAAGCTTGCAGGCGACAACATTGCAAACGATGAAGACCGCAAGTCCTGCCGCAAGCGCGCAAAGTTGAGCACTTGGGTCATTGAAGCCAGCGACACCAAAGGACGCAGCGTTCGCGGCAGGGAGATAAGGAAGCACCACCGTTGCCGTGATGCAGAGCGCGGTAGGGATAGAAGCGATAATGAAAGGCAACCCAACCTTCAGCGGATTGCGATAATGCAAAGGGTAGAATACCAGGTTGAACATGCCGAACGTGATGAATCCGAGCGCAACAAGATAGAGATTCGCCGCCGTTCCCACTGCTTCAGAAGGAGGGGTGATCGCGTTGATTCCCAGCGGGCCGCGCAGCGCGATGAAGGCGACCATGATAGCGAGCATGATCGTTTCGATCCCTATCATGGTAAGGATACGTGCCCTTGTCATGCTAGCGCGAGACAGCGGGAGGGAGAACGAGTACTCGAGGTCGTGCATTTCGCGGGCGTTCATTCCGTTGAAGAAGGCGACCAGGACCCCGTAGATGAAAATGGCGCCATACATCCACGACGGTATGAGCACGAGCGCTCCGAGTACCACGATGAAATAGGTCGAAGGATGCACGACGAGGCGGAGTTCTTTCAAAAGTGCAGCTTTCATAGCGTTGCCTTTCGTGCAGTGTGGGTCATGATGTCGTCGAGCGTTGCAGGGTCACCGATGCCTGATCGGGCAGGGACAAGAGCGCTCGTTCCGTTGGCGGTTTCGCGTATTCCGTAGATCGGTGCGTCGGCGTGTTTCGCGGCATCGAGCGGTGCAACGCGATAGCGGTCCTTGAATTCGGAAAGGCTCCCTTTGCCGATGATGTTCCCGTTGTCGATATAGAGGATGTTGGATGCGCATTTTTCGAGGTCGGAGGTTATGTGCGTGGAGAACAGCACGCCTACGTTCTCGCTTCTGGCCAGCTTGAGAAGGATATCCAGCACTTCTTCGCGCGAAGCAGGGTCGAGCCCGCTGGTTGGTTCATCGAGGATGAGCAGTCTTGCGTTGTGAGAGAGAGCGAGTGCGAGTGCGAACTTGACCCGCATACCTTGGGACAGATCCATGATGCGCTTCTTCTGATCGAGGTTGAAGAGCTTGCAATAGCGAGCATACGCATCGTCACTCCAATTCGCATAGAAGTTGCTCGTGATGCTCGCAATGAGCGAGAGCCGCTTGGTGCGATAGAAGTCTGCGCTGTTGAGTTCGAACCCAACCTGCTCCTTGATGGTGTCTTCGTTTCCCAGGTACGGCTTTCCGAAGTATTCGATGGTTCCGCCATCGGGGTGCACCGCACCTTCAAGGCATTTCAAGGTGGTCGATTTTCCCGCGCCGTTTCGTCCGATGAAGCCCGTTATGGTCCCTGCCTCGACCGAGAAGGAAACATCACGCAACTCGAAGGCAGGGTAGGATTTCGCGAGATCCTCGACGCGCAAGAGCGTTTCTGGCTTGGATGAGCCACTGCTATGAATTGGTGGTTGGGCCATCTGCTCTCCGTTCGTTCACTATTCGCCCATAGCTTTCAAGCATGGATTCCGCATCTTCGACCTTCTGCAGTGCGATGCCTTGAGCTTCGTCGCCCAAAATGAGCAGCTCGGATCCTGCGTGCAGATCGAAGATGTCGCGTGCTTTCTTCGGGATGACGATCTGTCCGCGTTCTCCCATGCGCACGATGCCGAAGATGTGCTTCCCGCGGGGAGGAATGGGGTAGCCAGTCGCTGCTTCGTTATGCGCGATGAGCTCGTCGACAGAACACCCAAAAGTTTTGCGAGCGCATAGGCGTTTTCGAGATCGGGAAGAGATTCTCCCGATTCCCATTTGGCAACGGTCTGCCTTGCAACGCTCAGTCGGTTCGCAAGATCTTCTTGGGTGAGTCCGAGCGCCTTTCGTGCTGCTTGAATATTCTGAGAAATCATACGATTCATACCTCCTGATATAGCGTATCGCCCCTTTTCTTCTTTCACCACCAAGTATAGATGGCATTTGAAGGGCAATAATGTAATGAGTTCATGACATTTCAAGACACTGGAGAACAGTTCTGCCTTCGCTTTGTTTTGAAGGGCGGTGCTGTTCTTTGCCTCCTTAAGGGTTTTAGCTTGACGGCTGTGTATAGGTATGTATATACTGTTTATATTGCATATGCACACAGTCTCGCGAAAGGACGCTTTTGCGAGCCGCTGCAGGGCTGCCGGAAAAGAGGACAATTGGAGATCGTTATTTCGAATTCGGGTTCGGTCCCGATCTACGAGCAGATAGAGGCTCAGATCAAAGACGCGATCATGACCGGCGAGTTAACAGCGGGGGAGCATCTCCCAAGCATTCGCTCTCTTGCCAATGATCTGCGGGTGAGCGTGATCACTACCAAGCGCGCGTACTCCGATCTGGAGGAGCTGGGCTTCGTGGTCACGGTTCAGGGGAAGGGTACCTTCGTTGCCAGTGGCAATCAGGATCTGCTGCGTGAGGAGCGCATTCGCCATGTTGAAGAGTCGCTCGAGCGCGCAATAGCAGATGCGCGACCTCTCGGGCTTACCGCGGATGATCTGCACGAAATGCTCGATCTGCTCTTGGAAGACTAGCTCGTCCGAGGAGATTCACATGGACGCATTGATAAACGTAACTAACTTAGGAAAGCGCTACGATGGCTTCCATCTTGAAGATATCGGGCTTGCCGTCGAGGCTGGCACCGTTGTGGGCTTGATCGGATCGAACGGAGCGGGAAAGACCACCACGATCAAGATGCTGCTCGGCATCTTGCAACCTGATGAGGGTGAAGGTGAAGTGCTCGGTTGCCCGATCGGAAAAGGCATGTTTTTGGAAGGGAGCGTCAAGGAGCGCATTGGCGTTGTTCTTGATACGTGCGCCTTCCCTGAAACCTCGAAGGTTCAAGATGTGGCAACGCTCGGCCGTTTTGCCTATCGAAATTGGGATGCGAAGCGCTTCGGTGCGCTGTGCGAGCGTTTTGAGCTTGCGCCCAAGAAGAACGTGAAAGAACTTTCGCGCGGTATGGGCATGAAGCTCATGTTGGCCTTCGCGCTTTCACACGATCCTGAACTGCTCGTTTTGGATGAAGCAACAGCTGGCCTTGATCCGATGGCGCGCGAAGAAGTGCTTGATATCCTGCGAGATTTCATGAAGACCGACGATCACGCGATCCTGCTTTCGACGCACATCACGAACGATCTCGAGAAGATCGCCGATGAGATCATCTGTATAGATGGCGGCAAACTCGTTTTCGACCTGCCCAAGGATGAGGTGTGCGATGTGGCGGGCGTTGCGCACTGCAGGCAGCGCGACCTTGAACTAATAAGGGAGAGCGCTTGGGCAGAAGATGAGCGTATGCGGAAGCTCAAGAGCGGCATGGCCTACGATGTGCTCGTGCCCGATCGGTTCGCTTTCGCGAAGGCTTTCCCAGACATCGCGCTCGATAGCGCAAGCATTGACGATTACATGACGCTCACCTTGAAAGGAGAGCAACTATGAAAGCTATGATCTTCTCAGACCTCATCACCTCCAAGAATGCTTTTGTGCAACTGCTGCTCATATCCATCGTGATCTGCGGATTCCTTGCATGGGGCACAGGTGAGGTGATCGGTGGCACGGCTGCAATGGCAACGATGGCGCCTTTGATGTATCTCTTCTCGATCTTCGCCTACGACGAGATGAACGGATGGGAGCGCTTCCGTATGACGTTGCCTTTGACCAAGCACCAGGTTGCCTACGGGCGCTACGTGAGCATGCTCATCGTTTCGGTGGTCTCGATGCTTGCGGCTTGGCTGATCTCGTTCGTATTCATTGCGATCATTCAGGCTTGGGGTGGTTTCGGCACAAGTGCGGAGTTCGCGGCTCCTGAGTCTCCTCTTGCCGTTCTCGATTGCGGCATAGCCGGCTTTGTCTTCATCTTGCTACTTGCAGCACTCACCCTGCCACTTCTGATGCGTTTTGGCATGAACAAGGCAACACGCTTTTTGCCGCTTCTCGTGGTCGTGATGGTCGTGCTTGCGAGCGTTGCGATCGGAAACGTTTCAGATGGGATCGACATGATGGCCGTGCGCACCTTCTTGAATGACCACACGGTTGCTATCGCGATAGGGGGCTGTGTGGTGTCAGTTGTCCTTTATGTTGTGAGCGCATTCATTGCCGCACGCCTCTATCAGGCTCGCGAACTGTAAAATAGATCGAAGCACGTAGCGCAAACGGAACGATCTCGCTTTTTGCGAGCGCACATGCGCTGCTGTGCTTCGCTATTGTTCTATGAAAGGGCTCATGATGGATTATCAGAAGATCACCTACACCGTTGAAGAGGGCATTGCGGTCATCGCGATGGCGTGCAAAGAGAATTTGAATGCGCTCGACATGCAGATGGGTGCCGAATTGCTCGATGCGATACGTAACGCGGAAACGAACGATGAGGTGAAGGTGCTCGTGATCAAAGGGCTCGAGCGTTCATTCTCTGCAGGTGGCGATGTGGGGATGCTCCATGGTGTCTTCGAATCGGGCGAGCCGATGGACATGGCAGCCATGATGGAGAAGAACAGCATCATCACCGACAAGCTCAAGAAGATGGACAAGCTCGTCATCACCTCGGTTGCTGGGTCGGTCGCGGGAGCTGGCGTGAGCTTGGCATTGAGCGGCGATTTCATGATCTGCGCCGATAACGCGAAGTTCATTCTTGCATTCGTGAACCTCGGTCTCGTGCCTGATATGGGTCTTACCTATCTGCTCTCGAAGACCATCGGCCCTGCGCGCACGATGGATCTGGCCGTGACGGGCCGCCCGGTGGATGTAGCGGAATTCTACGACTGGGGTCTTGTGCAGCGCATGGTGCCTGCCGATATCTTGGACGAGGAGACGATGAAATTTGCGCGTAAGCTGGTGCGTGGCCCACTGGTCGCTTACAAGAACATCAAGAAGCAGATCTATACCGTTGAGTATGCGGAGTATCTCAAGTGGATCACGACCGTTGAAGTGCCCACGCAATGCGAATGTGCTGCAACGCAGGATTTTCGTGAAGGTGTCTACGCTTTCATCGAGAAGCGCCGCGCAGCATTTGCCGGCGAATAATGCGTCTGGGTATTAGTGGCGACAAGCTGCGCTTGGATCCATGAGGGAAACTTTGCCTTCAGCGAACATTTGAGCTACTTTGCCAACATTCGGCTCGGTCGTGTCTGAATAGACCTGCACGCCTGCATTGGTGAAACGCGTGAAGGGCGGCATACCCATGCCAGCTGCCAAGATTCCGTCAACATTGAGACCAGAGACGAAATCGATCACGCCACCGCATCCTACCGCATCATGGTCAACATTTTTGATGGAGTCAACGTTTGCGATATCCATATCTTCCGTATAGGTAATGATGGTGAAGTAAGGCGCATGTCCGAAATGGCCACTGCGCATACTTTCGAGGCCGGTGTCGCTTTCACTGGGAATTGCGATTTTCATGAGAATTCCTTTCGGTTGGTTGGATCGAGTGCTTGAATCATGAGGCAGCCATCTCAGCGATAGCGTCGCTTGAGCGTTTGATCTTCGCCTCGATACGTTCTTTTTCATTGCCTGTTGCAGGCGTGGGTTGGTAGTTGTTTCGCGAGCTGACTGAAGAGATCGAACAGGGGATCACGTTCGTGTTGTCGATCGTGACATCGTTGCCGCGCACCGTGAACGTTTGTTGAACGATCATGCAATCCTTGTCGCTGGGGTTCTTGTTGCCGCCGAAGCAGAAATTACCCAAGCTATAGACGATCGTATGTCCGTTGTAGTTCTCCATGCCTTGGATCACATGCGGGTGCGATCCGACCACGAGCGTTGCTCCAGCATCGATGGCGGCATGTCCGAGCTCCATCTGAACGCTGTCGGGCACAGTCTCGCGCTCGGTTCCCCAGTGGAAGAACACGACGATGATCTGCGCTCCCGCTTCTTTGGCGGCGTTGATGTTGCTCATCATTTCGTCCTTGATGCCAGCGCCTTCGGCAAGTTCGTACGTTCCGACGAGCGCGACCTTCACGCCTTTCACATCCAGATACGCGATGCGATCGTAGCCGAAGGTGGGAATGCCCACGGCCTCGACCGCTTCGATGGTGTCGGTGTAGCTTTGGTCGCCGTAGTCGCGCGAATGATTGTTCGCGAGCGATGCGGCATCGACGTTGCCCGCCTTGAGTATCTCGGCGTATTCGCGCGGTGCTTTGAACGCGAAGGTCTTATCGGCGCGCGTAGTGGAATCGGTGAGGGTGCCTTCCATGTTCACGATCGTGGCATCGTCGTCTGCGAAGATGCTAGCCACGTTCGCGAAGAAATAGGCGGGGTCGCCCACTTCGTTGTATTTTGCGTTGAAGCTGGTAGAGCGATCGAAGCCCTCGTCGGTGCCGAGTGTGCAATCGCCTGCGAAGGAAAGCGTGATCGTTTGGCCTTCAAGGGCAGCTTTGTCCGAGGCAGCAAGCGTTCCTTCGTTGTTCGATTCGCCTGAGGAGCAGGAGGTGCAGGAGCTGAATGCGAATGCGACTGCGATAAGGGCGATGAGGGCGATGAGGGCGAAAGCGATCCAGACTGGTAGATGACGTTTGGAGTTGCGCATCTGATATGGAGGATGAGCTGCGTGGGTGGTTGGTGGCATAACACGGTGTTGCTCTTGGTGCACCTTGTTGTTCGCGCCCGCTCCGCGCATATGAGGTGCATTCGAGCGAGTGGTTTCGCGTTTTGTGCCGTGTGTGGCCGTGCGCCGTGCAGGACGGTCGGTGCGCTTTGTGGGTTTTCTATCTTGCTTTTTATTATGTTGATATGGCATATGCCACCTTTTTCTTAGTAAGCTAGAGAAATAGTAACAAAGACTGCGCCATGATGACCAGGGAAGAAAGGCGTTTGGGCATGATAATCAAGAAATCACCGCGCGATATCGATGCGATGGCGAAAGCGGGGGAGCTCTCTGCACGAGCGCTTCGCGTGGTTGGTGCTGCGGTGAAGCCAGGCGTGACCACGCTCGAGCTCGATCGCATCGCTGAAGAGACCATTCGTCAGGGCGGTGGCCTCCCGGCATTCAAAGGCTACGGTGGATTTCCGGGTTCTATCTGCGCGTCGATCAACGAGCAAATCGTTCACGGTATTCCTTCCGATGCAGTTGTGCTGCAAGAGGGCGATATCATCTCGATCGACACGGGTGCTACCGTGGGCGGCTGGGTTGGTGATAATGCCTGGACCTTCCCTGTGGGAAAGATCTCGCCGAAGAAGCAGCGCTTGCTCGAGGTGACCGAAGAGAGCATGTGGGCAGGCATCGATGCGGCACGCGCGGGGAATCATCTAGGCGATATCGGGCACGCGGTTCAGGCGATCGCTGAGGACGCGGGGTATGGCGTCGTGCGCGAATATGTGGGGCATGGGATCGGCCGCGTTATGCACGAAGAGCCGAATGTGCCGAATTACGGGCGCAGGCATACGGGTCCGTTGCTTGAAGTGGGCATGGTGCTGGCGATCGAGCCGATGATCAACATGGGCACGCGTAAGACCAAGCAGCTATCTGATGGTTGGGGCGTGATCACGCGAGACGGGAAGCCAAGTGCGCATTTCGAGAAGACGGTAGCTATTACGGAAGAGGGACCGCGACTGCTCACGATCGAGCCGGATTTCAAGCGCCCGGTCGAATAGCGTTCGTTTGAGCGGTCGCTACTCGTGCGCGTTGAGCGTTGTGCCCATGCCGAAGCCGTAGCTGCCAGCGATGGCTACTCGTGCGCGCGGGGGTGCGCGGCGAGATATTCTTCCTTCAGATGCGACATCTGCACATGAGTATAGATCTGCGTTGTGGCGATGTCGGCATGTCCGAGCATATCCTGGATCGAACGCAGATCAGCGCCTCCCTCGAGCAGGTGGGTTGCGAACGAATGACGTAGCGTGTGAGGGTGAAGGTTCTTCACGCCAATGCTCATACCAGCGCGCGCTACGATCGCATGCACGCTTTGACGCGAAAGGCGCCCGCCACGCGCATTCAGAAAGACCGCCGTGGTGGCAGGAGCTTTTGTGCTTTCAAGTTCGGGGCGCACCTCGTTCAAGTATTCGATCAGCCGTTCGAAGGCGATGCCTGAAATGGGCACGATACGTTCCTTGCTTCCCTTGCCGAACACCCGCAAAAAGCCTTCTTCGGAAAGGATGTTCGCTCGGTCAAGGTTCACCAGCTCGCTCACGCGCAAACCGCATCCGTAGAGCACTTCGAGGATGGTCGCATCGCGTTTGCCCGTTACTGTTGAAGTGTCAACGTTGTCGAGCAGAGCGTTCACCTGATCGATCGAAAGCACATCGGGAAGGCGGCCTGGCTTCTTGGGAAGCGGGATCGCTTGAGCCGGGTCGGCATCCACGTATCCTTCGCGTAGGGCGAAGCGATGCAATCCCTTTATCGCTGAAAGCCTGCGTTCGAGAGTCGAGACAGCAAAGCCTTGATCGAGCTGGCTCTTTTGGAAAGCAAGGATATCATCGCGCTCTATATGGGCAAGATCGGTCTTGCCGCGCTCTTCAAGAAAGGTGCGATAGGTTGCAAGGTCCTTGGCGTAGGCATCGATCGTGAGCGGAGAAGAACCGCGTTCGATGGCAAGATAGGCAAAGTATTCTTCGATGATCTGTTCCATGGCTTCATTGTAAACGCCTTGGAGCAACCTGTCTCACGTGGCAGCTTTTGTTGCCGCTTGGTTCGGGTTGTTCAGGTAGAACTCGGGAAGATTCTTAGCTGGCGCTCCGCAAGCTTGTACGCATCGCCATGCAAGCACATCGAGTGCATCGATTATTGGAAGTGATCCGTAATAGCATCCAAGATCGAGCAGCGATAGTTCGGTGCAGCCGAGAATGATGCTATCGGCGCCTGATGCGATGATCTTCGCGCATGCTGTTCGAAGCATTTTGGTGGGCACGGTCTTTCCTGCTTTTAGGTAGGTATAGATCATATCCATTATGAGGACTTGCAGCTCTATCGAGGGGAGGACGCAATCGATCCCTTCATCTGCGCAGAGAGACTGGAAGATGTTGCTTTCTATCGTGCCAGTGGTAGCGAGGATGATCGGATGCTGGCAGCCAAGAGATGCTACGAACTGGATCGTCTCCTTCGGCATATGAAGGAATTGGGTGTGCGGGGCTGCCGAAGCGATCTCGCTATAACCTGCATGGGCAGTGTTGCACGACATGGCGAGTACTTCGCACCCGAGCATTTCGAGCAGCCGCGCTTTTTCTTGCAGGATGGGAACGAAATCGCGCGCGTCGGTCGAGTCGCTCAAATATGATGTGCGATCAGGCACAGAAGGATCGGAAAGAAGGATCGCATCGATGTGCTCCTGGTCGGTGCGTGCGGCGGTCATCTCGGTAACGCGCGTGAACAAGCGTGCGCCTGCAGCTGGCCCCATTCCTCCTATGATCCCCAGGCGTTTCATTTTCTACGCACGATCGTTTTGGTAGATGCGCAAAACGCGCGGATTGACCATGAGAGGATTGATATCTGCGGTCGCTCTATCGCCAATATGTGCTGGTTGATCGGTGACATCGACCATGCAAAGCGACATGTCGACAACGCCAAGAATAGGATAGTCGACCCCTTCGATGGCAACGGTTGCATGCTTGCGGAGCACGCATTGTTTCGCAGTGGAGAGCACCTGGTGAAAACGGGGCTGAGGGGTAACTTGCAGGCTGAATCCGTCTTGTGTTCCGATCGGCACTATAGCGGCAAGGGTGTCGCGCTTGGTGCGATAAGTTCCGTGGTAGCCAAGTGAGCTGCCTTTGGGGAAATGCTTGAGGGCGATCACGGCACTCTCAAGAACTCCGATGCGCTGCAATCTATTCTC
>OGQI01001749.1_pt1 | contig 14095 bp, 16 predicted proteins | sample 1553171 | NCBI WGS metagenome assembly OGQI01 (sample SAMEA2579988, study PRJEB22360) | human gut metagenome | biome: human gut; feature: human-associated habitat; material: faeces | place: Denmark | collected 2008/2010
CCGGCAAATTCCGATCAATGTTTTGATACAACTGGCGCAATACTATGACACTTCGGTCGATTACCTGCTTGGATTGACCAATGAAACGCGTGCTTATCCGCGCTGCTGACTGCGACACAAAATTTGGTTTTACATAGAAAAACCCCGCCTTCTCCTATGAGAAAGCGGGGGAAAATGTTTTCCGTCAGGCCTTTTTCTTTTTGAAAGCCAGCAGGGCAATGGCAAACAGACTGGTAAGGCACAGTCCAATTAGCCATTCCATCGGGACGCTGTCGCCGGTCTGGGGCGGGGGAGAGGCCGGGGTAGGGGTAGGCGTCGGTTGCTCGACAGTCTTCCAGCTAAGCTCAATGGGGCTTAGACTATTGACCCGAAAACGGATTCCTTCTTTTTCGGCGGTCACATCCCTGACAGGTTCGTACCAGGTCAGATCATCGTAAAAATAATGGATGACACGATAGGTAAACGGCATTCCATAGCTGTGTCCCTGAGGATAGGGCAGGTAAATTTCGATTCCCTGCTCACCGGCGGTCTCATCAAAAGTCTGAATGGCGTTGACTTCTTTATCCCACAGCGCCAGATCCACTACATAAGAATTGTCACCCGTCTGGGGACGGAATGCTGCGGACAGGAGCTTTTTGCCGCCGGGGCTGATCACCGCCGGGCCGTCCAACTTGCCGGGGATGTCCTCTGCCTTCTCGTAGACATAGGTGTTGGGATGCAGTGCGATTTCCTCCGCATTTTCGGCAAACCATTCGGTCATCAACGCATTGCCCGCACTGTCATACCAGCGAATCGCGCACAGGGTGGCCTGACCCGGCTGAGTTTTCGACGCAACGGCATACAGGTTCGCCTGATATTGAGACGTGTAGGCGTGCTGGAAAATACGGTCGCTTTCATGGAGGATGAGGTCAACGGAGCCGCCGTTAAGGGGCATGCGGGTCATTTGCCTGAGTTGCTGATCCAGCTTTTGCTGATTGCTTTGCGCCGACGCTTCATCGAACGCACTCGAGGAATCCAGATAGGTCAGCTGATAAGACGCAGCGCCCGGATAGGCCGCTACCGCATAGTGCTTGAGCGCTCCGGGCAGCTGATGGGCGGCCACTTCGCTCACATTGCCTGTCTGCATGGCTTGAATATGAGCCAAACCATTTTGATAGGTGATCACCACCGTGCCACCGCCAAAATCGGTAGAACAGGTAAAGCGATCGGCGGGAATGGACTGCCAGGCCCTGTCGTTCAAATAATCCAGACAGACCTTGCCGTCGTCTGTACAGAAACGGTAGATTGTCAACTGGCCGCTGCCCCTCAGGGACTTTCCGTTTTGATCCAGAAATTGGTAGGTCGCGCAAATGCTGGCAATGCCTTCCAAAATATGTTCGCCCTGCTTGTGCCGGATATTCAGGGTCAGGCGGGAATCCCCCGAAGTATAATCGAACCAGGGGGATTGATTCATATAGACCTGACCTGATTCGTCCGTGCATTTGACGTTGACGGTGCCCTCGGGCAGTTTGAGGATCGTTTGAATGTTGGAACTGCCGACCTTGGAAGTGCGATCCTTGTCAACCCAATAGATCACGCTTCCGTCCTCTACCTGTCTGGTAATGCCGTTATCATTTTCCGGATAAAACCGGCTGTCGATCAAATCAACAGGAACAAGACCAAATACTGTATTCACGCCCGACGTGGTAAGGCGCGGACTCAAATCGTCCGACGGGGTTCCCAAAGAGAGATTTTTGAACCAATCCTCTGCCACTGAGGTCTGCATCCCTGCCAGAATCAGACACAGTACTAAAATCATCAGCCACTTTTTCCGCATCCGTCAGCCCACCTTCGTGTTTTTCCATGGAATATTGGGAAGTATTGGGAAGTATTGGGAAGTATTGGGAAGTATTGGGAAGTATTGGGAAAACCTTGTCAGCATCATATCATAGATTGGTACGTAAATCAATCTTGTATGAAAACATTTGCTGTGTTTTTAGACTGCAAATCGGCATAAAAAACCCTTCTTCCGATGAAACGGAAGAAGGGGAAAACGCTTATGTCAACCGCTGACGCGGTCTATTGGCATTTTACAGAACGGGACGCTGCGATCAGCCCAGCTCCGCGAAGTACTTGATGGTGCGGACCATCTGGCTGGTGTAGCTGTTCTCGTTGTCGTACCAGGACACAACCTGCACCTGATAGGTGTCGTCGTCGATCTTGGTGACCATGGTCTGGGTGGCATCGAACAGAGAGCCGTACTTCATGCCGATCACGTCGGAAGAAACGATGGCTTCTTCGTTGTAGCCGAAGGAAGCGGAAGAAGCAGCCTTCATCGCGGCGTTGATCGAATCAATGGTGACATCCTTGCCCTTCACAACAGCCACGAGGATCGTGGTGGAACCGGTCGGAACCGGAACACGCTGTGCGGAACCGATCAGCTTGCCGTTTAACTCTGGGATAACCAGGCCGATTGCCTTAGCTGCACCAGTAGAGTTTGGAACGATGTTAGCTGCACCAGCACGTGCTCTTCTTAAGTCACCCTTTCTGTGCGGTCCATCGAGGATCATCTGATCTCCGGTGTAAGCATGGATGGTGGACATGATACCGCTCTGGATTGGAGCGTAATCGTTCAGAGCCTTAGCCATTGGTGCTAAGCAGTTTGTTGTACAGGAAGCTGCGGAGATGATCTTGTCCTCGTTTGTAAGACCCTGATGGTTTACGTTGTAAACGATTGTGGGAAGGTCGTTGCCTGCGGGAGCGGAAATAACGACTTTCTTTGCGCCTGCGGTGATGTGAGCCTGCGCTTTCGCTTTGCTGGTATAGAAACCGGTGCATTCGAGAACAACGTCTACGTCAAGGGCTTTCCAAGGAAGGTCAGCGGCGTTCTTTTGTGCGTAAATGGTGATTTTCTTGCCATCGACAACGATGTAGCCGTCTTCTTTAACGGTGCCGTCCTCGTTAAGAACAGCTTCTGCGCTTTCAACCTTGTGGCTGTTTGCATAGTTACCCTGGGTTGAGTCGTATTTCAAAAGATGAGCGAGCATTCTGGGGCTGGTAAGATCGTTGATAGCGACGATTTCATAACCTTCCGCGCCGAACATTTGTCTGAAAGCAAGACGGCCGATTCTGCCGAAGCCGTTGATAGCAACTCTGACGTTTTGTGACATATAGATATCCTCCAAAATTTATATTACGAAGTAATTAACAATCGGAAACCCGAATTGCAAGTACATTTTACCCTTAAAATATAATTTTAACAAGCAAATTTACCCACTTTTTACCAATTATTGTTTATTTTTTAACGATATTTCCAAAAATACCCAATTAAGTTCCTGATATTTCAAAAATTCGCCCTGTTTTTTTGTTTTTGATAATGCGAAAACCGCCGAAAAGGCATAATCTCTATCTCTAACGTTTAACGGCGATAATGCGTCGCACACTTCACTTTTGAAATCGCATTTTCGTAGGCGACAATGCTCTCTCTTTTGCTCGTGTGCTCCTTTCCCCCACGGGTACACAGTATCCCGCGGGGTCCCCATTAACGGATTTTCAGGTTCTCGGAAAAACTCAAAAAGGCGCATTCTCTATCTCTATCGTTTAACGGCGAGAATTCGATGAGATTGTGTTTTTCTCGGCGGGTTCTCGCGAGGGCGCGTACTTTGTCGTACGTAACCGAGCGGGGTTCCGCCGAAAAAGCAGAATATCGCGAATTATCGCCGTTAAACAAGGTGGGACGGGTTAAGACAATCTAACTCCGGCACTACGAACAAACCGTCTTTGCGGATTAACACATCGTCAAAGTAGATTTCACCGCCGCCGACGTCGGGGGTTTGGCGCAAAACCAGATCCCAGTGGACGGCAGACACGTTACCATTGTAAGCGTCGTCGTAACAGGCACCCGGCGTAAAATGAATACTGCCGCTGATTTTTTCGTCAAACAGAATATCGCCGATTGCGTTCTTGACATAAGGGTTGACGCCGATTGCGAATTCGCCGACGTAGCGTGCGCCCTCGTCGGTGTCGAAAATCGCGTTTGCCGCCGCAGAATTGTTTGCGGTCGCTTCAATAATTTTGCCGTCTTTGAAAACAAGCCTGACGTCTTCAAAACGGAAACCGTTTTCGATGCTCGGCGCGTTGTAGTGTATCACGCCGTTGACGCTGTTCTTCACGGGGGCGGTGTAAACTTCGCCGTCGGGGATATTCATTCTGCCCGAACAAGTAACCGCGGGAATATCTTTGATGCTGAACGTTAAATCGGTATCTTTTGCCACAATACGCACTTTATCCGTCTTATTCATCAGATTAACAAGCGGTTGCATTGCTTTTTCCATTTTTGCGTAATCCAGACAGCATACCTTGAAATAAAAATCTTCAAAGGCTTCGGTGCTCATTCCGGCAAGTTGCGACATGCCTTCCGTGGGATAGCGCATGACCACCCATTTGGTTTTGCACACGCGTTGTTCGTGATGCACGGGGTGATTGTAAATGCGGTTGTACGCCTGCATGCGGTCGTCGGGCACGTCGGACAGTTCGTAACTGTTTTGCCCGCCCCTGACGCCGATGTAACATTGCATTTCGGACATAAGACGCGCGTCGTGCGCCGCCATATGTTCCAGCTGTTCGTCGGTAACGTGTTTAAGAACAGCGCGTTCGACGCGTCTGTCGTGCAGGAAAACGTAAGGTTGTCCGCCCGCCGCATACACCGCGTCCACAAGCGCGTTCACAAAAGAAACGTCGATGCCGAAAGCGTCGATCCAGACCTTTTCGCCTTTCTGAACGCTTATCGAATATTCCACAAGATTCTTTGCCAGCAGTTTTTGTCTTTCATCTGAAATCATAATTAAACCTCTGCTTTTCAATATTTCGTATATATTATAACAGTAAAAACTATGTTTTCAACCGTATATCGGGCGAAATCGACACATTTTTTCAAAGTTGTATTGACATTTTACCGTTTTAAGCCTTAAAATAGATGTAAGGTATATGCCTTTTATTAAGATTATGGGAAAGCAAGATAATAAGAAAAAAGTCAAGAAAGCCAACGTCAAGGAATTTCCCGTCGACAGCGCTCTTGAACAGGAAAAGAAAAATCTGAACTCGAAACGCACGGCGTATGCGATTTATACCGTGTTCTGTTTCGTCATTGTGTTTGCTGCGGCAGCCGCGGCAGGGTATTTTATGGCAAACAACGTTGCCGCCCTTGCCCAACGCAGATTTATGAAGACGGAATCGTATAAGATGCTTGACATCGCGGCAAAAGCCGCAATCGATACGTCGATTGCGTACAACGTGCTGTTTTCAAAGTGGTATTACATCGTGATTCTTTACGGAGCTGCGATGCTTATCGTGCTTGCTCTCACGGGCAAAAACCGCATATATCATCTTGTGGGTTTCGGATTCGCTTCGTCGGCGGCAACGTTTTTGACGTATTACCTGTCGATAAAAACCTATGCGGGATTTTCGTCGTACGCAGGCATTTTCAATCCGCTTCTTTACTACGTCATCGTGGTCGCGGCGTGCGCGCCCATCGCGCTTGGAATATTCATTCTCGTCATTAAGATTCTTCGTTACAAACACCTTGTCAAAAAGGGAAAGATTATCGAGGATGACGACGCCTATATCCCCTACGAACCCATAAGCGCAGAACAATAATTTCGCCTTTTTTAATGCCGCAACGCCCGTTGCGGTTTTTTTTCGCCTTTTTTGGCATTTTGCACGGTTTGTAAAAAATTGAAGTATTTTCCAATTTTGTGCGTCTTTTAGTGGAAATTTATCGGCTTTTAATATATAATAGCCTTGACAAAAATAAACATAATAATCAATGGAGGTTATTTATGCCAATAGTTACATCCACCGAAATGTTCAAGAAAGCGTATGAAGGCGGTTACGCAATCGGCGCTTTTAACGTCAACAATATGGAAACCATCCAGGGCATCGTCGAGGCTTGCACCGAAGAAAACGCTCCCGTTATCTTGCAAGTATCCGCGGGCGCAAGAAAGTACGCAAACCCCGTATATCTCCGTCATCTTATCGAGGCGGCGTCGGAAGTCAGCGGACTGCCCATCGTAATGCACCTCGATCACGGCGACAGTTTCGAACTTTGCAAATCCTGCGTTGACGGTGGCTTTACTTCGGTTATGATTGACGCGTCGCATCACTCTTTTGAAGAAAATATCAAAATCACGTCGGAAGTCGTCCAATACGCTCACGATCACGGCGTCGTTGTCGAGGCGGAACTCGGCCAGCTGGCAGGCATCGAAGACGCGGTAAACGTCAGCGAAAAGGACGCTTGCTATACCGACCCCAACCAGGTTGAAGAGTTTGTAACCCGCACGGGCGTCGACTCCCTTGCAATCGCAATCGGCACCAGCCACGGCGCATTCAAGTTCAAGACCGCGCCTCGTCTGCGCTTTGACATCCTTGAAGAAGTCGGCAAACGTCTGCCCGGCTTCCCCATCGTATTGCACGGTGCGTCCAGCATTCCGCAAGAATACGTCGAAACCATTGAAAAGTACGGCGGAAGTATGCCCGGCGCAAAAGGCGTTCCCGAAGATATGCTTCGCGAAGCCGCACGTATGGCTGTTTGCAAAATCAACGTCGACAGCGACCTTCGTATGGCAGCAACCGCCGCTATCCGCGAACATTTCTATAACAATCCTTCGCACTTCGATCCCCGTCAATATCTCGGGCCCGCAAGAGCGGCGATTAAGGAATGCGTCCGCCACAAACTCATCGACGTTTTGGGTTGTGCAGGCAAAGCATAATTCAGCAAAAACAAAAGACACTCGCACTGCCGAGTGTCTTTTTTTATACCCGTCGCAAAACATTGTGAGCGAACGCAACGTCACAAGTTTCTTGTGGTTTCTCTTTTGTTGTACAAGATTCTTGTACTATTGTCAATATGAAAGAATTAAAAATTGCGGACAATATAAGATTTTTCAGAAAGGCGAATAACCTTACCCAAGAAGAATTGTCAAAACAACTCGGCGGAAGCAAAAACCTTGTTTCAAATTATGAAAACGGAATCAGCACGCCCGATATTTACACGCTTGTAAAACTTGCGGATATTTTCGACATTACCCTTGACGAACTTGTCGGAAGAGAATAGTTTTCAAAATGAAAACGTTTAAGTTTGCAGAAAATCTGAAATATTACCGCAAACAAGCAGGACTTACCCAAAGTCAACTTGCCGCGCATTTTAACAGCGACAAGTCGTTAATCAGCAATTATGAAAACGGCAAAAACGTTCCCGATATATTCAAAATGTGGGAACTTGCGGATATTTTCGATATTACAATCGACGAACTCGTTGGACGAGAATAAAACTACACAACAAAACCGCACTTTAATGAGTGCGGTTGTTTTTTGCCGTTAAACGGGCGATTTTGATTGTTTATACTTTCTTTTCGTCGCTTCGCCGCCCCTTAAATGGCGGATTGAAAAGTGATAATCCATAAGACGTTGCACCTTTTCATATGTTTCCTTATCGACGTCTTTCAATTTATAAGTGACGTCGGCGTGAAAAGTGCTTTTCGACACGCCGAATTTTTTTGCGCCTTCCCGCACGGTACACTTGTTTTCCAAGACGTATCGGGCTTCCCTTAAAATCCTTTCGATATTCCTTTCCATTGATTCCCCCTGCTTTATAAAATATGTAGGGGGACAACGGATTTATGACCTTTTAATCGTCGGATTTATCGGGTTTTTGCCAAAGGTTTGCGCGTTCGGGGTGATAGATTGCGCCAAGCATTCTTTCGCGGGCGTACGGCACTTCCTTCGTGAGCCTTTTCACAAGTTCGTTGACGTATTCGCGCTGGGTGTGCTTGTTCGCGGGGCACGGGTTGTGCAGGACGGGCAGATTCAGTTTGTTGACCGCGCCTTTGACGTCCGATTCGCTTGTGTAAATGAACGGGCGTATCAGCGTTATGCCGCTTCTGTCCATAAAAGATACGGGCTGGAAAGTCGAAAACCTGCCTTCGTACAAAAGCGACAACAGCATGGTTTGCACGACGTCGTCGGCGTGATGTCCGAGGGCGAGTTTATTGAATCCCAGCTCAATCGCCTTATTGTTAAGCGCGCCCCGGCGCATTTTGCTGCACAGACTGCACGGATTGCTTTCTTTCCTTGCCTCGAAGATGACTTCGGCAATATCGGTATCGACGACGTAATACGGCACGCCGAGTTCCGCAATATACGCCGATAAAGCCTGTTTTTCGGCGACAGACGCGTCCTTAAAGCCCATGTCGATAGTGATTGCGGCAAGGTCGAATTTCGCGGGAGAAAAGCGTTGAAAGGCTTTTAAGGCGGTCAATAGCAATAAACTGTCTTCGCCGCCGGAAACGCCCACGACGATTTTGTCGCCGTCACTGATCATGTTGTAGTCGGTTATCGCCCGACGCATTGTACTCAGAATCTTTTGCATAGGTCAATTATATAAAAAACGTGCGATATTATCAATAATTTTTGCATAAAAAAAGCACGCATTTCTGCGTGCCTTAGTTTTAAAGATTACAGCAATTCCAGAATGCACATGGATGCTGCGTCGCCGCGACGTTCGCCAAGTTTGACGATGCGGGTGTAGCCGCCCTTCTGACCTTTCTCTTCCGCGCGTTTTGCGTATTTGGGAGCATATTCGTTGAAGAGTTTTTCAACAAGAGGATTGCTGACGTCCGCGGTACGTTTGGCATATGCGGTTTTGCTTTCTTTTTCCTCTTTGGCTTCGGGGATATCACGAAGTTCGGCGATCATTTTCCTGCGTGCAGCAAGTTTTTTGGGGCCGTCGTTGGTGAATTCGACTTCGACTTTTTCGCCCTTCAGGTTCGTTTTGGTTTTGGTAACCTTAACGGTATCTTCGTAAGTGTTGATAGCAAGGGTGATAAGTTTTTCAGCGATGCTTCTGACCGATTTAGCGCGGTCAACGGTTGTTTCTATTTTGCCATACCACAAGAGTTCGCTTGCCTGGTTTCTGAGGACGGCAAGACGTTGGTCGGTAGGTCTTCCTAATTTTTTGGGTTCCATAAAAAGTCTCCTTACTCGTCTTTGTTGCGAAGATCAAGGCCGAGGTCGTGAAGTTTATTGATGACTTCTTCAAGCGATTTGCGGCCGAGATTACGCACTTTAAGCATATCTTCTTCGGATTTTTTGGTCAAATCCTCGACGGTGTGAATACCTGCGCGTTTCAAGCAGTTGTACGAACGAACGCTGAGGTCAAGGTCCTCGACGGACATTTCAAGCACTTTCTGTTGTTTGTCGTCGTCTTGCGAAACGAGGATATCGTAACTCGACATATTGTCGATAAGGTCGACGAAAAGTTGAACGTGGTCGTTCATGATTTTTGCAGAAAGGCTGATGATTTCCTTTGCGGAAACGGTGCCGTTTGTAAGGACTTCGATGGTCAGTTTGTCAAAGTCGATGCTCTGCTCGACACGGGTGCTCTCGACAGTGTAGTTTGCTTTTTCGACGGGGGTGTAGATGCTGTCGACGGGAATATATCCGATGGGCGCTTTGGCGTCCTTGTTGCGGTCTGCGGGAACGTATCCGCGGCCGGTATCGATATAAATCGACATATCGAGCACTGCGCCCTGTTCGAGGTTGCAGATATACATATCGGGGTTAAGAATTTCAACATCGGAAGGAACGCTGATGTCTGCGGCCGTCACGGGACCTGCCGTATTCTTATAAAGGGTGATTTCCTTCTTTTCGGGGCAAGCGCCGTGGATTTTGATTGCGAGACCTTTGATATTAAGGATAATTTCGGTAACGTCTTCGCGTACACCGGGAATGGTTGAAAATTCGTGGTCGACGCCGGCAATTTTAATGCCGACGGGTGCTGCACCGGGAAGCGCGGAAAGAAGAATCCTTCTTAAACTGTTCCCAAGCGTCGTACCAAAACCGCGTTCCAAAGGCTCTACCACGAAACGGGCGAAGCTGCCCGACTCGTTCTCTTCGTAAGTGATTTTAGGTCGTTTCATTTCCATCATAGAACAATTCCTCCTATAAAGGATAATCTGATTGTCAAAATCGGATTATTTCGAGTACAACTCAACGATGAGATGTTCGGAAATAGACGGGTCGATATCCGCGCGTTCGGGAAGACGCTCGACTTTTCCGGTGAGGGTTGCATTATCAAAGGACAGCCATGCGGGAAGTACGACTTTGTTGCCTTCTTTGATGTCCGCATACATGACTTTGTCCTGTTTGTTGGATTTAACGGCAACGACGTCACCCGCTTTCACAAGGTAACTCGGAATGTCGACGACGTGTCCGTTTACCGTGATGTGACCGTGGTTTACGATCTGGCGCGCCATAGCGCGGCTGCTGCCGAGGCCATAAACGACGTTATCGAGGCGGCTTTCGATAAGAACGAGCATGTTTTCGCCCGTTACGCCGCGCATTCTTTCAGCCTTGTTGTAGTACATTTTGAATTGTTTTTCAAGAATGCCGTAGATAAATTTAACCTTCTGTTTCTCTTTGAGTTGCAAAGCGTAGTTGCTTTGTTTCTTTCTGGAAACTTTAACCTGACGGTTTGATTTTTTATCGATGCCGAGTTCCATCGGGCTGATACCCAACGCTCTGCACTTTTTAAGTACCGGTCCTGTATATTTAGCCATAAATCAAATTCTCCTTACAGTCTTCTGCGTTTGGGAGGACGGCAACCATTGTGAGGAATGGGAGAGACGTCCTTGATAAGGGTGATTTCGAGGCCTGCGGTGTTGATTGCGCGGATTGCGCTTTCGCGACCTGCGCCGGGACCCTTGACGTAAACTTCAACACTCTTTAATCCGTGGGGAAGCGCGTCTTTGACAGCGGCTTCTGCGATCATTTGCGCTGCGTACGGGGTGCTCTTACGGCTGCCTTTAAGGCCGAGTTTGCCCGCGCTGCACCAACTGATGGCATTGCCTTCGGTGTCGGTGATGGTAACGATAGTGTTGTTGAAGGTAGACTGGATATGAGCCTGACCAGCAGCAATGTTCTTGCGCTCTTTCCGCTTCATGCGGACATTTGCGCCCTTCTTGGCGTTATTTGCACTTGCCATTTCTCAAATCCTCCTTACTTCTTCTTGTTAGCGACAGTGCGCTTGGGACCCTTGCAGGTACGTGCATTGGTCTTGGTGCGCTGGCCGCGGCAGGGCAGATTCTTGCGATGGCGGGTGCCACGGAAGGACTGGATCTCAACCAGGCGCTTGATGTCCAGAGCAACGTTGCGGCGCAGGTCGCCCTCAACGATGATGTTAGCCTGATCGATGTAGTCACGGATCTTAGCCTCTTCTTCCAGAGTCAGGTCCTTGACGCGGGTATCGGGGTTGATGCCAGTTGCTTCCAGGATCTTGTTAGCAGTGGTCTGACCGATACCGTAAACGTAGGTGAGACCCACCTGAACGCGCTTCTCGCGGGGCAGGTCAACGCCGGCAATACGTGCCATAGTAGTATCCTCCAAAATCATCCCATGTCAGTGTCGGGGTCTGCGCCGGGACTCTACGCACTTGACCCCCAGGCGCCCGAATTAGCCCTGGCGCTGCTTATGCTTGGGGTTCTGGCAGATGACCATCACGCGGCCTTTGCGGCGGATGACCTTGCACTTTTCGCAGATGGGTTTCACGGAAGGCTTGACCTTCATGATGTTGAACCTCCTTTTGGTTGATACCCTGGTGCTTATTTGGAGCGCCAGGTGATGCGGCCCTTAGAAAGATCATAGGGCGACATTTCCACGGTAACCTTGTCCCCGGGCAGGATACGGATGAAATTGGTCCGCAGCTTGCCGGAGATGTGCGCTAAGAGGATGTGCCCGCTGGGAGTGAGCTTCCCGGTGTTCTTATCCTCGCTCAACATTTCCACCTTAAAGATGGCGTTGGGCATGGCTTCACGCACGATGCCTTCGATCTCGATAACGTCTTCTTTAGACAAGCTATTTGCCTCCTCATTGGATCTGCTCAGTTTGTCGTTGAACCTGAACCGGTGCCTTTGCCTTGGAACCCTGAAAGCGCCGCGGTTTTCACGTGCCTGCGCCCGTTTGACCGCAGCTTACCGCTTCAGCGTTCTCCAGTTCCAGTGCCGGTCCACAGACGGACAGGCGGCGATGAGCGCCACATACTTCTTCTCCTGCGGCACAAAATCCGCAAAGTGGGCAGAAAATCCCTGTCCACCGAGAAAGCATCTGGCTGTCACGGCCATTTATAGATTATACACCTTTTGCAATAGATTTGCAAGTGTTTTTTCCGTATTTCCGATAAAAAATTCTTGTATTTTCAAACCGGCCGTTTCCCCGCCCCGGTTTTGCGCTTCTCCACCGGGAAGATGAAAATTTTTCACCAAAACTTGTCAGAATTGCACAAAGGACGTGCTCCGGATGCAAAAAGACCTCCCGTTTCCGGGAGGCCTTGGGGGATGCTGTGCCGGTTTGCTTACTTCAGGCAGAAGGTCTCGGGATCAAAATCGGGATCATCCCAGAAGCGGGTCATGATCTCGGTGTGATCCTTCAGGATCGCGTTCGAGTGCTCGAAGTGCGCTGCCAGACCGCCGTCCTTGGTCTTGACCGTCCAGCCGTCCTTGGCCTGGGTGATCTTGCAGTCGTACTGGCAGATCATAGGCTCAATGGCAATGGTCATGCCGGGCACAAGGCGGGGGCCGCGGCCCTGATGGCCGTAGTTCGGTACTTCGGGGTCTTCGTGCAGCTCCTTGCCAACGCCGTGGCCAACATATTCACGCACAACGGAGAAACCGTTCTCCTCCACGTAGCTTTGCACTGCGTGGCCGATATCCCCCACTCTTGCACCTGCCTGCGCGGCAGCAATGCCAAGGTGCAGACTCTCTTTGGTCACATCCAGCAGGCGCTGGGCTTCCAAGTCGAGCTTGCCGCAGGCAAAGGTACAGGCGTTATCACCGTTAAAGCCATCAATCTTGCAGCCGGTGTCAATCGAAACGATATCGCCGGGGCGGATCTTCTGGTCGCGGGAGGGGATGCCGTGGATGACGGTGTCATTCACGCTGATACATGCCGTGGCGGGAAAACCGTACAGATGAAGGAAGTTCGGTCTTGCACCATGGCGCACGATAAAGTCGTAAATAATTTTGTCAATCTCTGCCGTGGTTATACCCGGTTCGATTGCTTCGCCGCCTGCTTTCAATGCAGCTGCGCTGATTGCAGCAGCTTTGCGCATTTTTTCGAGTTCGGCAGCATTTTTAATCTGAATCATGGAACGCTTACGCCTCCAACTGCTTCAGGATGTAGGCGTTGGTTGCTTCAATCGAGCCCTGGTCCGGAATATCAACCAGCTTGCCGCGCTTACGGTAAAAATCTACCAGCGGCTCGGTTTGCTGATGATACGTTACCAGACGGTCACGCACGGTTTCAGGGCGGTCATCCTTGCGGATCACCAGCTCGCCGCCGCAGCGGTCGCACACGCCTTCCACCTTGCTGGGTTTATTCTTGATGTGGTAGCTGGCACCGCACTTGGCGCACACACGGCGGCCTGCCATGCGTGCTTCGATCGTGGAATCCTCAACCAGCAGGTTGACGACCTTATCGATCTCGATACCAAGCTGCTCAAGCGCTTCGGCCTGAGCGATGGTGCGCGGCACACCATCCAGAATAAAACCGTTCGCACAGTCGGAAGCGGTCAGGCGCTCCTTGATGATGCCAAGGATGACTTCATCAGGAACGAGCGCACCCGCGTCCATAAAACTCTTTGCTTTCAGCCCCATCGGGGTACCGTCCTTAACGGCGGCACGCAGGATGTTGCCGGTGGAAATGGTGGGGATGTTCAGCTTCTTGCTGATGATCTCCGCCTGTGTGCCTTTTCCGGCACCGGGAGCACCCAAAAGAATCAGCTTCATAGCATCTTCCTCCAATTACTCCAGGAAGCCTTTGTAGTGACGCATGAGCATCTGAGCCTCGAGGCTCTTGACCGTCTCAAGCGCAACGCCGACGACGATGATGACGGACGTGCCGCCCACCGCGAGGGAGGTGTTCTTGATGATGATGCCGGCGATGATCGGCAGGATCGCGACGATCGCCAGATACAGAGCGCCAAAGAGCGTGATCTTGTTGATAACCTTCAGGATGAAGTCCGAGGTCGGCTTTCCCCGGGGGGAGCCGGGGGGGAAGAATATGTCCG
>OGQI01001763.1_pt1 | contig 14035 bp, 14 predicted proteins | sample 1553171 | NCBI WGS metagenome assembly OGQI01 (sample SAMEA2579988, study PRJEB22360) | human gut metagenome | biome: human gut; feature: human-associated habitat; material: faeces | place: Denmark | collected 2008/2010
ACGATCTGCACGGTTATCGCACAGCGAGTTGCCCTCGAAATGGACACCGACTACCGGCCTTTTGTTGATAAGATGATCAAAATGTCCCTCGAAAAGCTGGCCGGATTGTAATTTTTTGAATTATCTTTGAAGTTGGAATTTGGTTCAAATGCATATAAAACACTAAAATGTATAACATATGAAATTCGTCGTATCTTCTACCGCGCTGCTGAACGTGCTGCAAACCTCGAGTAAAGTCGTCAGCAACAAAAACACGCTGCCCATTCTGGACAACTTCCTGTTCGACCTGAAGGAAGGCGTCCTCAAAATCACCGCTTCGGATCTGGAAACCACGCTGATCGGATCGCTGAAAGTGGACAATATGGAAGAAGAAGGACTGATCGCCGTCCCGGTAAAACTGATGCTCGACTCGCTGAAAGAGTTCTCGGAACAGCCGCTGACGATCGAAGCCAACGAATCGACCTGGGAGATCCAGGTAAGCTGGAAAACCGGTAAGCTGACCATTCCCGGCACTTCGGGGCTGAGCTATCCGAACCTGCCGGAACTGAATCCGGAATCCCGCCGGGAACTCGACGCCGACGCGGACATGTTGCTTACGGGCATCAACAAAACGATCTTCGCGACGGCCGACGACGAACTGCGTCCGGTGATGAACGGCGTCTACATCAACATCGAATCGCAGAGCATTACGTTCGTGGCGACCGACGCGCACAAGCTCGTCAAATACGTATCGCCGATCGAAACCGAAATCGCCGCCTCGTTCATCCTGCCGAAAAAACCGGCCAACCTGCTGCGCAGTATGCTGGGTAAAGAAGACGAAAGTATCCGCATGGAATTCGACGACAAAAACGTGACGTTCCGGCTGAAAAGCCATACGCTGATCTGCCGGCTGATCGAAGGCAACTACCCGAACTACAACGCCGTCATCCCGAGCAACAACCCGAATCACGTGCGGGTCGACCGCGTCGAGCTGCTCAACGGCATCCGCCGCGTGGCCGTCTGCTCGAACCAATCTACGAACCTGATCAAGATGGACATCGAATCGAGCACGATCAACCTGACGGCGCAGGACCTGGACTTTTCGGTATCGGCCCAAGAATCGCTGGCCTGCGAGTACGAAGGAGAGGCTATCTCGATCGGTTTCAAATCGACTTTCCTCGTCGAGATTCTGGCGAATATCGACACGCAAAACGTCGTGCTGGAGCTGGCTGACTCGACCCGCGCCGGAGTGTTCAAACCCATTTACGACGAAGCGCCGGCCACCGACACGCTGATGCTGCTGATGCCGATGATGATCAACGCATAACCGAATCTGCGGCACGGACATCCCCCCGCGGCGTACCCGCAGGAAAGTCCGTGCCGTATTATATACGTACCTGAGACACGGAAAACAACGCGCACCCCATGAAACTGAATCTGAAAAATCCGATCGTCTTCTTCGACCTCGAAACGACCGGAGTCGATCCTGCCAAAGACCGGATCGTCGAAATATCGCTCGCAAAAGTAATGCCCGACGGCAGCCAGGAGACCAAAACCCGCCGGCTGAACCCGGAGATGCACATTCCCGAAGCGGCATCGGCCATCCACCATATCTACGACCAGGACGTAGCCGACTGTCCGACTTTCCAGATGATCGCCAAATCGCTGTGGAGCTACATCGAAGGATGCGACTTGGCCGGATACAATTCCAACAAGTTCGACATCCCGGTGCTGGTCGAAGAGTTCCTGCGAGCCGGTATAGACGTCGACCTGAAAAAACGCCGTTTCATCGACGTGCAGAACATTTTCCACAAGATGGAACAACGCACGCTGGTCGCCGCATACAAATTCTACTGCCAGAAAGACCTGACCGAAGCCCACTCGGCCGAAGCCGATACGCTGGCCACCCTGGAAGTGTTGCAAGCCCAGCTCGACCGTTACCCCGACGACCTGAAAAACGACATCGGTTTTCTGGCCGAATTTTCGTGCCGCGACCAAAACGTCGACTATGCCGGACGTATCGTATACAACGACAAGGGAGTCGAAGTGTTCAATTTCGGCAAGCACAAAGGCAGGTCCGTGTCGGAAGTGTTCCGAACGGAACCGAGTTATTACTCGTGGATGATGAACGGCGATTTCCCGCAGTATACGAAAAAAGTCATCACGGCGATCCGCCTGCGGGACATCAATGGCAAATAACGGAACCAGCCACGAATAAACGCAATCCTTTACGCATTCCGGCGGCATTTTCCCGAAAACGGTTTGCAGATAAGGAATAAAGCGCTATATTTGCACTCTCGAAACACATCTTGCCCGGATGGCGGAATAGGTAGACGCGCTGGTCTCAAACACCAGTGGAGCAATCCGTGCCGGTTCGATCCCGGCTCCGGGTACAGATTTAAACAAGAAAAGCCCTGAATCTTAGTTGATTCAGGGCTTTGTATTTGTTTTTACTGGCAGATTACTGGCAAAAATCTATTTTTTGCCTAAAACGGTTCAATCACAATTTCGATAAGGCTTCGTTAACCAAAGGGGTTATTTGGTTGGCCGCAACCCCGACTGTTATTCCTTTAATCGCATTAAATGCCGAACGTAATAATTTAGGCTGTTGAATAGTGTTGTCTAATTCTTGTCGTATCTTAACAATTTCAGCGGCAATATCTTCTCTGTCATTTTCAATATCATTACTCAACTCTTCTATCTTATCTATAATGCCCGCAAGTTCTGTTTTGGTTGTAGAGGCCATGTTTATGGTATTATTATCGCCAGTTACAACCGGAGATTCGTTAAATGTAGCAAAGGAATTATTGAAATATTGTCCGGTATTAATGGTTTGATTTACGACCTTTTCTATTTCTCGTTTTTTTGCCATAATATCAAAATCTAATTCGTCTTTAAAAATATCCTCATCAAACCCCATGAACATTTCCAATAATGTGGCTTTAAAGTTATATATAATTTGCCCTAAACTGGCTTGGTTTATTGTTTTATGCGCTGAATGAATCGTACTATTAGCGTATATTTCACTGATTTTACTTCTTTCCCATTCTGTTAAGCTATAACCAATTTTTTTGTCTTGAATTTTAACACCTTGCTCTAAAGATAATACGGATTCATTTATCCTAATTGTAGAAAGTTTCTTTATCACATCAATATCCATTAAATTAATTAATGGCATAAGATGATTGGGTAATGTCATTACGCCTCTAACATCGCTAATAACAACTGTTGCCACGACTTGAGTATCAATGATTCTATAACTTGGTAATTCGGCTTTCGAATCATACCCCTCCAATTCATTCTTAATCCAAGCACTAAATTCCGAATTCTTTAGTTTGCTTGCGATTAACTTAATCTTCAATGCAAACTGACTCACATCTACATTATTTGAAAGGTCTTCAATGACACTTTCAATCATAGCTTTTATATTTAATTTTTCCATGTCAACATATATCTCCCATAAAGATACTAATTTTCAATAAAACAGGCGGTCATTGCGACCGCCTGTTTTCCATTTATTGACAAAGATTCAGTTTTAATAATTTTCTTTCATTCGGACGACCGATTCATTGACCTCCGACATATCAATTGGAGCATTTAGCACTTCCAAATCTTTCGATACTACGATGTCGAAACTCTCGTATTTGTCATTATTGTATTTGATATTAACCCATACTACATAAAAGCCTTGTTCGGCATTGGCTTTTTTAAGGGCATTAATATCCGACTGGATAAGCCGATGAACAATTATTCGGTTCTTAAATTCGCTTAACGACTGAATGCCACTGGCGACGTCAAGCTGTTTTGTATCCAGTAAGGATTTCTCTTTCGCTGTTGTCAAATTCACTTGGTTTACTTTTCCTTTTACTTTGTTTACGGGGTTGACAGGCATTGGCAATGGTGTGTATTCTGAAATGCTGGCATCCGGCAAAAGAGGGCAAATTTGCTCTGATACATATTTCTCAGCAACCTCAACGATTTGTTTGTTATTGGTACACGAAACGCTCATTACTGATATTGTAATGGCAACAAAGGCATAGACAAGATTTTTCATTTTAATATGGTTTAATTATTTGTATTGGTTTGCTTAGATGCGATTTTACCGTTTATTTCTTTCAGACTATTGGAGATATTGCAAAAGACGCTTAATGTCGACCACGATATGACAGAAAAACAGAACGTCGGGATAACGGCTATAAACAAAGCCATGCCCGTTTCTTCCTCCCATTCGATAAAGTAGTAGTAAATTCCAAGCAGAAGTAAGATAATGGATGCGGCGACACCTATTTGCAGGATTAGTTTTGCGATTAATGCTAATGTCTTTTCGGCATTGAGGGTAGATACTTTCGATGATTCTTTTTTCATGGTACATTTTTAAGTTAAACAATTATATCATGCACCAAAAAAGGCGCAGGCGATACTACATCCGGTAAAGAGGCATCGCCAAACGCCCACAGCCCAAATAAGTAAAGCCCACGCCAAACGTGAGCGTTAAACTTATTGTCCCTCGGGCTGCAAAGTAAAATTGGCGATTTTCTTTACCCAAAAACAATAGCTAAACGCTATGAAATTTCGTATTTAACGCAAATGTAGTGAAAATCTATGAATATAATTGCAGAGGTGTCTACAACCACCTGATAATAAGACGATAATTGGATGAAATTATTGGTTTTCTTTTTTGCGTTTGTTCAACCTCTTTAGTGTTCAACCTCAACAGGTGAAACAATCGACTTTTTTATCGTTTTTCAAACCTCTATACGTCAAATAAAAGTGGGTTTTATTGCTCTGAAAAGAGGGCGTCTTTTAGTTCTTCAGACAAGTCCCATTTGCTGTTTTCGGCAACTTTTAGTTTGCCAATTCTCGCTTTAATTTGACGCTTTCGGGAGTCCTTATCTGTTTTCTTTAATTCGTCGGCCGAAAAACTATTAATTCGGTTGTATAATACCTTTTTAATTTCTTCCTGATTTTCGCCGCTATTGATTAATCTTTCGGCCAATTCAATCAGGACAATATCTATTGAGGATAAATCTTTCTTGTTCGTAGGGTATATAATTGATTTCATAGGTTTCAACCTTTTGTATTGGCTGTATAAATTGTGTCTAAATGTTTCCTGCTTGTCAGGGTTGATTAAATCTCTGGCATATAGTTGACCGAACAATTTATCAGGACGCTTATAATGAGCTTCCATTTTCAAATAGTTGTTTTTGGGGTTCCATCCTATTTCCGAAATTATCTCCCCAATAGGCTTACCAAGTTTATTAAGGGGATTGCGTCCAACATCGTACATTTTAATTCTCACATTGGCATCCTCGAAATATTTAAAATATCCTTTATATTTCGCATCTGCATGAGGGGTTAGTTTATCTCCAGCACTATGTTTTGCAATAATCTCTTTCGGGACAATCGCAGTATGAATAACTGAACCAAACTCAAAAGCCTCGACTTCAAAACCCAATAAGTCCACTTCGCAATGTGCTCCGATGATTTTAAGCCCCTCAATGAATAGTTGATTATCGTAAGTAAAATTATGTCCCTGCATAAAATACATGACACTCCCTTTAATCGTCAGTTTCCGGATACGTCTACTGTAAGTTATTTCTACCAACTTTTGTCCTTTTATCGAATATCTCTCTACACCCGACCCATTTATCCAGTCTAATTTAATAAGGGCTGAAACGGGCTTAAAATGCTCCGTTAGATATTGACTTATTTGTATGAAGTCAATTATCGGCACAACGTCCTATTTGCGTGCAGTTATGTAATGGGATTCCATGAAAGTTTCCAAGTCCGCCCGTTTTACATAAATTTTACGGCCAAACTGACTAAACGGGATTCTTCTTTCATCCCGGTAAGTTTGCCATGTCTTTTGTGAAACGCCCAATAACTTCCGGGCAACGGTCGATTCAACCCATTGGGAGTTTATTTCCTCTTCCGTTTTTTCTTCAAGAAGGCTTTTAACCGATTCCAGTTTCTCCGTCAATTCATCCAACCAATTTTGTGGGACAACTGCCATTTGCAGTTCGATACCCTGATTTACTTTGTCTGCCATATCTTAAAAAGTTTTTTGCTTTTGTTATGGCACAAAATTGTTGGTTTCGATATAATAAAATTGGGGGGAGGTAGGTGCTATTTCAGACCTATCCTCCCCCTATTGAGGTTGAAATTAGAATTAACTAATCTCTAAAGTAGTATTTTAAGCGCTCTTTCTTAGCCGCTGATGTTATATCCAACCCGTCATCCTCCGAGGCAAATACGCCCTCCAAATAAAGTACATCATATAAAAATTGAAACTCCTTAGAGGTAAGCATTTTTACATCTTTGCTAAAAATTCTTTTGGATTGATAGTTATAAGCTATGCGGCGGACATTATCTCGTTTCTTAGATTTATTTCGCCGTTTGCATTGGCGGATGTATTCCTTTTTAGATTCGATTAACTTGAAAAGTTCTGCTTCCAAATAAAGTTTCTCGCTTTTATTCCCCAATAAGTCATTAAGATATTTCAGAATGCGGGATATATTACTATGGTTTTTTAGGCTCGTTTTATAAGCAACTCCTTTTATTGTCATGCCGGACTCAATCGGAGAGTTGCTATTAACCGCTTTCGTATATAACAAAGCCAATGAGAGCAGTTCTAATTGTTGTTCGTGTTCTCGGATAAGCCTTGTATCTGTTTCCGCTCGCATCCGAAATGCACAAAAACTCAAATAATCAATATTTATCTCCTCTAATGTCAACCCCTCATTCAACAACATTTGTATATCTTCATCTGGAGCGCAATTGATTTCCCCCAAATCTATACCATACTTTTGGGCTAATTGCTTTATTGTTTCGTATTCATCAACCATAAGTATTCTTATGCTTTTTATACCCATATAGGGAATTACCGTTTCGCCCTGTTTAAAAGTTCCGCAATTTCCTCCGGGGGCATTTTTTCAAGCAATGCCAATAATTCGCTTTTCGGGTCATGTTGAGGCTTTGAAAATATAGCCTCTAATGCCTTGTCGTTCTCCGATGTATCGAAGCTTCCCATGTAACCCTCCGTTATTTTCAATGAAGAATGGGCTAACAAGTCTTTCAATTGCGCATTATCGGTTCCCTTTTGCTTGGCAACTTTGGCGAAAGAATGGCGGCTAATATGAAACGATACTTTTTTCTCAATCCCGGCCTCCTCAACCAATTTTTTGAGATATTTGTTTATCAAAGCGTTTTTTGCTGACACCTGATTAAATAGCTTTATCTTCAATTCCGGCGGCAAAGTGTCTTTATCTTCCTGTGTTATGGCTGAAGCATACGGTTGCGAGGAGTCCAATAATGGAAATATGTAATCCGTTTGCTTTACGTCCTCTTTGTAATAATACTCCAGTATCTTTCTTGCTTGTGGGACAAGTGCAAAATCCCTAACCTTGTGATTTTTCCCCATCTGATAATGCAACCTACCGTCGGAAGTGATGTTAAACCATCGCAACTGGATGAAATCTCCGGCACGTATTCCGGCACAATAGAATGAAAACAGGAAATAATTACGGATATGCCATAGCATCGAACCCAGTTCCAAATCCAGTTGCTCGATTATTTCTATCTCGTCTAAATTCAATTTTTCCTTAACGGTCGTAACCCCTTTGTATGAGTAAGCAAGAAATGGGTTCTTTTCCGGCTTTATATGTCCGTCAACCTCAACGGCACGCCGGACAATTGATTTAAATATGTTGAAATTTGTTTGGATCGTATTGGGATGTAGTTTTCGTTCCGGGTTCCGCACATTCTTTAGGCTATGGAGGTACGCCTCAAATTTAGATAGGAATGCCGGGGTTAATTCTCCGAAAGTTACATCCCTAACCCGGCCATCTTTCCCGGCCAAAAAGCCCTCTAATTTGTTGATGAATCCGTTATATTTCTTCCAGTTTCGGAATCCCCCGGCATCCAATATTTGTTGTGTGCGCTCTTTTGCATAAACAAGAAACGAAGACGTCCGTTCCCCTGCCATAATTTCGGAGGCCACCTTTTCGGATGTGGCAATACCGGATTCTCTTAAATCCCGGTAGGTTTGTTTGGCTTTCTCCAATTCGGATGCAAGCGCGACATTCCATGCCTTATAATTCGGCTCTGCCGGACGTATCCAGTTGTCCTGTTTTGCCTTTGGGTTAAAATCAGACCTCCGTTTTATATCAATAGAGGTTTTTAACCGCTTACGCTTGCCGTCGGTAGTAATACAAAGGAGAATGTTGTATGTCTTATTTTTGGTGGGCTTGTTATTAACCTCAAATCGGAAAGTTGCCATATATTTACTCCTCCTTAGATTTGATGATTTCCCTCAAACAATTTCCCGATTTGGTAATTTCTCCATTCCTGATCATCCTCCATTTTACTACTTGGGTCATTCCATTATCTAACACATATCCTTGATATCCTGCTTTTTTCAATAGCAACATTGCGCTTAACATTACCAAACGATTAGATACGATATCTAATAACTCATCCTGCGAAAAAGCGATATACTTTTTCAGTTCAGGTAATTTACCATGCAAAAACAGATTTCTGCATTTCAGGCAATAAAGTTCATCTTCATCCACCTCAATGCCTAATAGGTCAAATGCTTCGATATATTTGTTTGCGTTAGGAGCGTTATTTACCCTATCAATATTTCCTTTTAATAAAGAAAATTGACTGCTTGATATGCGCTCTTTAAACTCTTTTAATGTTTTTCTTAGATTATTCCTTATTGCTCCAATCGTTTGTTTATTATCGATAATAACTTTTGTGGGAAGATTTTTACAAATAACATTTGTGATAGTCTCTAATGCGACTGCCCCAAGTGCGGCTTTTGCACAACCCGTTTCTTTTCCTGCATTTATCAAAAGTTTTGCAGACCTTTTGTACTCCTCGTTATTATAAAGTAACTTGACTAATTCATTGAAATTTTCATTCGTAAGTCCAAGTTTTTCTTCGGGAATACCATCATAATTTTTCTTAGGAATAATGGGGGAATTTGTATTAAACGCTTGCGAAATATTTTCATATCGGCAAGCAATATTATTAATACCTTGCCCTCGTTGCGCAAATATATATATTGACTCCTCTAAATAAAACCCACTTAATAACCCTAATGATATTATCACAGAGTCTATTATCGCTCTAAAGTTTGTGTATCCTATTTTGCCTTTAGGCCAAATAATCAAATAACCTTTGTTTTTTTCGATCAATTCATAATACAACAATATATCTGTATCGGCAATATTAAGAAAAATCGCATTTTCTGAATTTTCGTTCCTAAATGACTTATTAAAAGTTACTCCGAATTTGTAGGGTGGATACAATTGTGGGTCAAATTTGATATATGCCGTTTGTCTGGTTTGAGTCCAAAATGAATCCTCAATCCCACCATTAAATGCCTTTACTTCTACACTATATTTTTGCGATGGTTTTTCAAGCAAACTATGAGTCAAACCGACAACATCATAATTTTGTATCATTATTCTTTGCCATGGAGTAAAAAGGGTGAAAGGCCTTGTCAAAAAATAATCAGGATTTATTCCTCTTTCCTTATCTTTCGGCGTTAAATCAAAGGATAGTTCATAGTTGCCATTGTCTAACATCCCGAATTTGGCATCTATGTATAAATCTGGAATTGTTGTTGCCAATTTGTATTTGTTATCCTTGTTTTGGATTATCTCAATAAAATTGATAACGGCCTTATCTCTTTCGATCATATTTTACCGCAATTAATTACCGATAGACAAATATAGTCTTACTTCGCTTTACTGGCAATTTTACTGGCAAATATTTTACATTTTAATACCTTTTATTACTTTTGCACCGAACCAACCATCACCACAATTCACTGATACACATTATATATAAAGACAAATCGGAGTAATTAAAATACAAAGTTAGTAGTTCGGCTCCGGGTACAAGAAATGCCACTTAATCAATTGATTAAGTGGCATTTTGCTTTTGTCAGGGTGTAAAAAAGGTGTAAAAAATAACTTATATCCAAAATGGGATAAATCTATTAATTCTTATCCCCCAAAAAGTTAGCTATATCTTATTCCGTAAATTGAAAATAGAATCTTTTTTATGCAGAAAACAAACAATTTTTCATTTATCTGCTTAAACATGATATTCTCTTTCTTTAAGAATCGAATTGATACAATTTTTTAGATTCTCTTCAAATTTCTTAAATGCTTCTAATTTTCTTAAAGGACTAAAATCGTCTGTATTTTCTGCAACAAGATGTACTGCTTGATGGACATTAAAATGCTTTAACCTCCGGCCTGTGTTTCCACTAGCCTCTCTTAGCAACCTATGCAATAAATCTTTGGGAGATTGTATCTTTTCCAATTTACCTACAGAAGGGATGTTTAGCTCTTCTGTATAATTACGATTACCAGCAGCAGCTTTAATAGCCGTTTCATTTGTTAGAAGCCATGTTTCCATCATTTTAACAGGAATAACACAAACAACTTTATTTTTTAAATTCTCTGGTAATGCATTTATAATCTCATTTTCACGTGCAACTAAGATGTCCCTTACGTCTATGCTCTCTGCATCCCTGTGATAAAAACAAACATCAAAGGGATAAATAACGTTCGCTATTTTAATTCTTTGCAGAACATCTCCTAATTCCACATGATGAGGAAGACATCTAAAATCACAAAATTTACCATTAATAGCTAATTTAGGATATAAGTCATTTATTGACCATTTTATGATTTCAAATAATGTACTGTCAGAACTACCATCTGTAATCAAAGTATATTTCAATTCCTCCATCACTCAAAATCTAATGCTAATTGTTGTATCTTGACATTTTCCAAAACAGTATGAGGATCTTTTTTATTTACCTTTAATTCTCGTTTCTGGCATTCAAGATTTACTCCATTATCAAGATACGCTTCTATTTCTCCTAATGAAGTTATTGGAATATTATATTTTTTTATTTTAATTTTATATGTATTAGGAAGAACTGAGAACATTGTGTATTGAACCTTCATATCTAGTGATTCATCATATTTTTCTTTTACACATGCTAAATATAAACTATCTGCAGGAACAACACCAATTAGTCTAGGTGAATGTGTGTTTATTATGACTTGACGTATAGGATTATCATTACTATTTATCGAACAATTCGGATCAAAAGCCATTTCTTGTAATAATCGAACAATCTCTTCTATTTTTTTAGGATTAATGCCATTTTCAGGCTCTTCCATGCATATAAGACTATCTCTGCTATCCTCTTGAATAATAGATAATCCCAGAAATCTTAAAGTCCCATCAGATAAAGATTGTGCCGGAAGCACAAGTCCATTTCTGAATGTTACCATTAAAGTTAATAATTCACGTTTATCATCTTTATCGACATCAATTATTTTTATATCGCTAACCAATCCTTTTAATTGATTTGTAATACGTTGATAAATATCAGTCTTGTCATTTTGCGATAATCGATATAATGTTGCTGGCAAATTACGCCCATTCTCGTCAATTTTTGAATTAACAACTTCAAATACAGAACTAGGCTGTCGTAAAGCGGATGGTTCAAATTGCAACATTTGCCAATTCCGCATTTCTTGACGTACTAAAAAGGCGGTAGGAGATTCTGCTGTTGTTGTTGACAATAATGTTCGTGGCATCTTTTGAGCAATAAACTCCGCGGCTCGTCCACCTCTTTTCCCTTTAGTATCCTGATGTAATTGAACCTTGCCATTCTCTGAGGATATAACTGCACTTGTTCTTCTCCCCAGTAAAATAGAATTCAGCCATTCCTTATCATGCTTAAAACCAATACTCTTTTTCGCTGATTCTCGCGTCATTGGGTGTAATGATTCTTCTAATATTTCAATCGGTTGATCTGTATTACCTGCATTAGTATTTAATCTTAATGTAAGACTATATCTTAAACTTGAAACAGAAGCTTCTGCAGTTTGTCCTAAATCGTCTTCTGCAAACTGAGGGACTAACATATCTACCTCAAATTTCATTTCAGAATATTGATTGACACCACATTTAAAAAAGATATCCTTAATATTTGAATGTTTTTGTTCTTCACTTCTAATCGATTTTGCCGCTTCTAATATTGATTTATCAGCTAGATTGGCTAAAAAAATAAGAGCATCGAAAAAGTTAGACTTTCCTGCTGCGTTCGCACCAGCTATACATGTAAAAGGTCCTAAATACAATTCAGTATTAAGTAAGCTCTTGAAACCATTAATTTTTATTCTTGTTATCACTTTGCTAATCAATTAAAAGAAGTTTATTTCAAAGATAATAATTTTTATGCTTGATAATACTTTTAGCAAAATTATTAAAGTTTGATTTCTTTATTTGTTGAAGTAAACAACCCTAAAATCTTTAAACACGTTTATTCTCTGTACCTAAAAATCATTTTTTATTTTACATAAACTCCTCTTTCTTAAACACAAACCGGGAAACGGGGCCTTTTTCCATATCCGACCAGTCGATGAATTCCAGTTCGACGGGCGTGAGTTTCTCGACCAGTGCGGGGTTGCCTTCCTCTAATAGCCAACCGTGTTCTTGGTCGAACGCATAAAGCACCGTAGCCACTTTTAGTCCTGCTTCGTACTGATCCAACAGGCCGTCCGGTTTAAACTCCCATACGAATTCGCCGGGGTTAAAATTCGCTCCCGGAACCCATGATCCCCGCCGTCCGCCGTCGTTCCAATAATCGAGCGTCTGTATCATCGCCCAACGGCCTATGATAGATACTTCCGTCTGCGGATGGGCTTCTTCTTTCGTGGCCGGATGGGGCCCGACACCTGTTAATAACCATTCGATACTGTATGCCGGAAAGACGTAGTTGATCCGGGCGGCCAGTTCGGGGATGATGCCGATTTGGGGGTTTTTCGTGTCTTGTATCATGTGTGCTCGTTTCAGTCCGATACGCAGGGCTAAAGAATTCGCGCACAAAGTTTCGTTTTTAAGTATCGTGGTAATGCGATCCCAAGGGGATAAGATAATATTTTTCATAAGGCTGTTAGATAATTAGTTTATAAGCGATTGATTAATTATCCGCGCCCGAAAAGGATTTATGACATACCGAAATTATTGGGGAAAAGGTAGTTCGGATATAGACATAAAAAGAGGACGCAGATTGATTCCTTTAGGAAGGCATTGGGATACCTAAAACAAGAAATCGCACTACGCCCTACGTTACGTCTCGGCACGAAAGGCCAAAACATAACAAGGGCTCGCAATCTCATACCTTGTTTTAACATACTTCCATAACGGAAGTTCCCAATGTTTCCTAAAGGTATAAAGAGTCGAGTCTCTTTATAATTAAATGTCTACGTCGTGTCGTAGTAGTTCCATAAAATCTGCATAGTTCTTGCGTTTTAAGTCGTTGTCTGACGGCAGCACCGCTGCCCCTCCCGCAGACCGTCACGCACGAACTTTACGGATTCATACACAAAGATAACCACTCACATGAAATTTCCAACACGATTTAAATATACTCCCGGAAGGATCGCCAATTATTTTGCTAACTTTGTGATTATGAAAAAATCGTTCGCATACTTGCCGGAAAACAAACAACGCGACTTGCGCCAACTGACGGAAATTATCCGCCGGGAAATAGCCGGGTGCGAAATGATTATCCTGTTCGGCAGTTACGCACGGGATCGCTACGTCGATTACGATCAACGGACAGAATTCGGCGTGCGGACTTACTTTATGAGCGATTACGATATTCTGATCCTGACCGAAAAACGGATCGGTAATACGGAACACGCGCTGTATTCCCGGATCAGATACGAATTTTTCCAGAACAAAGCCAAATTTTTCCATACCCGTCCGGAGTTCATCAATGAAAGTATCGGAGAATTCAACCACCAGATCGAAAAAAGCCGTTATTTCTTTACCGAAATCAAAGAACAAGGTGTAATGCTTTACGATTCAGGGCGATATAAATTGGCCCGGCGACACAAACTGGATTACAGCGAAATTCGGGATATGGCTCAGGAATATTTCGATGATAAGTTTAAGGTAAGCAATTAGTAAACCCCGTCTTGCAAGGTCTATAAACATAAAGAGATGCCTC
>OGQI01001774.1_pt1 | contig 13973 bp, 12 predicted proteins | sample 1553171 | NCBI WGS metagenome assembly OGQI01 (sample SAMEA2579988, study PRJEB22360) | human gut metagenome | biome: human gut; feature: human-associated habitat; material: faeces | place: Denmark | collected 2008/2010
CGCGTGCATTCGTTTTTGGGGGGACCCCCGCTCCACCCCCCCCCTGCCGGTAAGGGCCGCGATAAGCGACTGCTCGCCCAGCTGAACCAAGACTCGCTCGACATCGGAATCGAGGAAGAGTGGTGACAGGCGCTCGGACTCCGGGCCCTGGCCCTCGCCGATAAGGCCGGCATGGCGGAGCGTCTGGCGGAGCGAGCCCTTAATGCGCTTGACCGTGGCCTCAGTCCAGCGGGCCGCGTCCGGATACTCCGTGGTAAAGCGTGTCATAAAGGCGTTGAGGTCAACCGCCGTAAAGGCATAATCGAAGTTTTGTAGGCGCTCCCCTACCTCGACGAGCACGAGCTCGCGCACGATATCGTAGCGGCAGATCATGCTGTAGAAGATGGCCTGGTCCGTCTGCGTGGGAGTGCCGGATGCCATGAGCCTGGTTAGGGATGACGCAGCCTCGACGGCGGTTTTGGGGTCGATGCCGCGCGCGGCGCATACGGCGTCCGTGGGCACCATGGCGTCAAGGCGGCGAAGGCACACGGTTGCGCGGTTGGCGACCATGCGCTCCGTGGGATATTGAAAGAGGTTCTCGCTCTTTACGCGTACAATGACCTGCTCGTCGCTTGCGCCCTGCATACGAAGGGCAGCGACGATGCGCATCTCATGCGGGAGGAATTGCTCGCGGGTGAGCACCCCCCCCCCCGAACGCTTTTTGTGGTTACATCCACAGTACACGCTCCAAGGGTGTCAAAGGCTGTCACAAGTACGCCGCAACCCGGCAGGCAGGCGCGGCGCACATGACAATAATCATACCTGTTGGTAAAAAAGTTACCACGCCCAGAGTGTCAAATGTTGAGCAACAAAATATAATCCGGTTAACGGTCATTTTCGCAGCTTAGAAACTTTAACGAGGTCGCCCCAAATCACACTTGCCAGACAACCGCGCTTACGAATGCAGGCACGCACACGCCCAACGCCACCCTCCGCTACACTCAACATAGAGTTCTACATATGATTCTATGTAAGGAGTTTCATATGCCTGTCGTAAAGCCTATTTCTGATCAGACGCGCGCGCTAACTACCATTCAGGAACGCGAAGATCACATTCAACGTACCATCGCTCATGGTTACGACGACCTCACCAACGGTCGTGTGCGCCCCTGGAAACAAGCGAAGGCCAAGGCGGATCGGATGCGGGCTTCGAGATAAGCCCTCCCCCATGTAACCATCCTGTAAATCATAGCGGCGCACTCGGGTTTTGCTGTGATGCGGTCGCGCCTGACGCTGCACTGTGCTAAAGTATCCCGAACGTTCAAACGACTACGAGGGGAAACTAGAAGATGGCACGTGTGCACAACTTCTCAGCTGGCCCGGCCGCACTGCCTACAAGCGTGCTCGCCGAGATCGCCGACGAGATGATGGACTACCGCGGTTGCGGCATGTCCGTGCTCGAGATGAGCCATCGATCTAGCATGTACCAGCAGATCATCGACGACGCCGAGGCAACCCTGCGTCGCCTGCTGAGCATTCCTGACAACTACCGCGTCCTGTTTTTGCAGGGCGGCGCCACGCTGCAGTTTGCGGGCATCCCCATGAACCTCATGCGCCGCGGCCGTGCCGGCTACGTCGTCACCGGCAACTTTGCCAACAAGGCATACAAAGAAGCCGCCAAGTACGGCGAGGCCGTGCTGCTCGCAAGCTCCGAGGACACCAATTTCGACCGCATACCCACCATGGCCGACATCAACGCGCGCATTGCCGCCGAGGCCGCGGGCGACGGGCTCGACTACGTCTACATCTGCCAGAACAACACCATCTTTGGCACCATGTACCACGAGCTGCCCGCTTGCGGCGATGTGCCGCTGGTCGCCGATGTCTCGAGCTGCTTTCTGTCGCAGCCGCTCAACGTTGAGCGCTACGGGCTCATTTACGCCGGCGCGCAAAAAAACGCCGGTGCCGCGGGCGTGACCGTGGTCATCGTGCGCGACGATCTCATCGCAGATGGCCCCGCCTTTGCGCAGACGCCGCAGTACCTGGACCTTAAGACCCAGGCCGCCAAGGGCTCCATGCTCAACACGCCCAACACCTTTGGCATCTACGTGTGCGGCAAGGTATTCCGCTGGGTCGAGGAGACCGGCGGACTTGCCGCCATGGCCGAGCGCAACTGGGCCAAGGCCAATCTGCTCTACGACCTGCTCGAGCACAGTAAACTATTCCACGGCACCGCGCAGACAGACAGTCGCTCCATCGCCAACGTCACGTTCCGTACCGGCGACGCCGAGCTCGACGCGGCCTTTGTCGCAGGCGCGGCCGAGTACCAGATTCAAAACGTCAAGGGCCATCGTCTGGTAGGCGGCATGCGCGCTAGCGTCTACAACGCCGTAACCATGGAAGATGTGCAGGCACTGGCCTCGTACATGAAGGACTTCGAAGCGCAGCATAGTTTGAGCCCGCGATCTAACTAGCCCGCAGCACGCGGGCCGACCAGCCATCTCAAACCACCCTGTTTAGATCAAAACCTGCTAAGGAGTTTTTCCATGCGTAAGATTAAGACCATCGACGATATCACCAAGGACGGCAAAGTCGAGTTTGGCGAGGGCTACGAATTTGTGAGCACCGCCGAAGAGGCCGACGCGATCCTGATGCGCTCGACCGACCTGCACGGCTACGAGCTGCCCGAGGGCATCCGCGCCATCGCCCGCTGCGGTGCCGGCGTCAACAACATCCCCGTCGAGGAGTACGCCAAGAAGGGCGTCGTCGTCTTTAACTCCCCCGGTGCCAACAGCAACGCCGACAAATACACCGGTGCCAGCGGCGACACCGGCGAACACACCTGCGCCGACTGGATATAAAGTGGGCACAACAGTGAAACATCCGGCGACAAACGGATATTATAAAGTTACCGCCACCGACACGGTAGAATATATAAAACCGATAAAGAAAAAAGTAAGCACTGTCACAATTCCAGACAGCGTAAACCTGAAGGGCGCGAATTACAAAGTAACCTCAATAGCCTCCAAAGCATTCAAGAGCAATAAATACCTGAAAAAGGCTATCATAGGAAACAATGTAATCCAGATTAAGAGCTATGCCTTTTATAAGTGCACGAAACTCTCTTACGTACAAATTGGCGGTTCAGTAAAAGCGATCGGAAAAGAAAGCTTTTATAGCTGCAAAAAGTTAAACGAAATGAGAATCTACACCTCCCGCCTGAAAGCCAAATACGTAGGCTCCAATGCCTTCAAAGGCACTCCATCCAGGATGAAAGTCTACGTCCCCAGGAAAAAGGCAAAGAGCTACAAAACGGTTTTTGTAAAACGAGGCATAAGCAAAAAGATTGTAATAAAGAAGATGTAATATTTGTTTGTGTTATGGGGAGGTTTTCAAAGAAAGCTGGATCTTCAAACATCGAAAAAGCAATAGGCGGTTCAAATTAATGTAACAAGAGAATATATAAGGGACTGTAATAGATGCACGTTGCGTATGAAGTGACATTCATCTGTTATAGTCCCTTTTCTCTTGACATTTTTCCACGTAATGTGCAAAATAAACTCATAAAGTTCAAACAATTTCAGGAGAAATTATATCATGAGACAGGATTTTTTACACTTAAAAGCACCGGAAAACTGGATCAATGATCCAAATGGATTTATATATTTTAAAGGCAGATATCATCTTTTTTATCAGCATTTTCCCTATGCACCTATGTGGGGAACCATGTATTGGGGACATGCGGTAAGCGATGATCTGGTACATTGGAGCCATGAGAAAATAGCCCTGTTTCCAACAAAGGATTACGACCGAAACGGAGTTTTCTCTGGAAGTGCAGTGGAGAAAGATGGGAAAATGTACCTCTATTATACTGCAAATCGCTATCTGAAAGAACAGGATGAAAATATCCATGTGGCAGATGGAGAATACGAGGAAAGCCAGGTTATGATCATATCAGAAGACGGTTTTCACTTCGATAACTGGAATGGGAAAAAGCAGATCATTCCGGTAATCAGAGATGATGAAACTGCTGATTCCATGGATACCAGAGATCCGAAAGTATGGGAAGAAAATGGCGTTTATTATATGATTCTTGGCAGTACATACAAACATGAAATCGGCAGAGTAATTCTGTATTCCAGCAAGGACGGAGAAAACTGGAGCTATCTTTCCCAGTGCAGAATGAAGAATTACGGATATGTGATCGAGTGTCCGGATATGTTTGAGGTGGATGGACAACGTATATTTACAGGCTGTCCGGTGACTCCTGTCAGGTGTGGGGATAAGATAGAATATGAGGCTGTTTCCGGTTATTGTCTTGCCGATTTTGATACAGAAACCGGCAGGCTGGAGCTGGAGGATAACTACTCGCTGATTGATTACGGCGGTGACTTCTACGCCCAGCAGACCAATCTGGATAAGGATGGCAGAAGAGTTATGATTGGTTGGATCCGCATGCCAGAGGCTGTGACTGGAATGAAAAGTAGTAAAGCTGCTGTATTTTTTGAGCAAAATAGTGATAGAGAAGAAAATGAGAGAGAAAAAATCACACAGTCAACAGATAAAAATCATCTGAAAAAGAGTGATAAAAGTCAGTTGCTAACGGAAGAACGGGTAATTTGGAACGGTATGATGAGCCTGCCGCGTGTAGTAGAAATTGAGAATGGACAGGTTTGTTTTCGGGTTCATCCAAACGTGCGAAAGGGCCTTTCCAGATCACTTTCCAGCCAGGATGCCCTGCGCAGCAGTAACCCATTCTGCATAAAAACAACCCTCCAAAACGGCGACTGTCTGGACATCGGAGGATATCAGATCTCCATGAAAGGCAGAACAATATGTACTGACAGAACAAGAGTATTTCCTCACACAGACAGTAAAAAACTGCATTGCCAGATTCCGGATGCAGGTGAAAAAGCTGATTTGGAAATTTTCGTGGATCCTAATTTGATCGAGATTTTTGTCAATGATGGAGAGTATGTTCTGAGTAATGTAGTCTATGATCTGGGCGTAGAAATTAAGGGTAAAGTACAGAGGATTTTAACCTGGAATGATGAATTATGCTGAAATTAACCTCGAAAATAAAACAGAAAGAGTGTTATAAGCCTGAAAGAAAGTCATAAACTGGAAATGAAAATATGAAATAAAAATATCAAATAAAAAGAAAGCTGTGAAACAAAATGAAACGAATTGATTTTGAAAATGGTACGGTAACCAGAAACATTTTCAGCGCTGCAATCCCCATGCTGGTGGCACAGATACTCAGTCTTTTATATAATATTGTAGACAGAATCTATATCGCCAGAATCCCTGAAGTGGGAACTACAGCGCTTGGCGCAGTCGGTTTATGTTTCCCGTTAATCGTGATTATCACTGCCTTTGCAAATCTGTTTGGCAGTGGCGGCGCTCCTGTTTTTTCTATAAACAGAGGTATGAAAGACAACCAGAAAGCGCAGGAAGTGATGAACACTTCCTTTACTATGGTGTGCGGAAGCGGGATCATTCTGATGATAGCTGGTATGCTTTTTGCAAGACCTCTGCTGGTACTTTTTGGAGCATCTGAGGATGCTTTGGTTTATGCATATCCCTACATGATGATCTACCTGATCGGAACGATTCCATCCATGATCGCCACAGGAATGAACCCGTTTATCAATGCACAGGGATACGCGACAACTGGTATGTTTTCTGTAGCAATCGGTGCAGTTGCCAATCTGATCCTGGATCCATTATTCATTTTTGTGCTTGGTTTCGGAATCAAAGGAGCAGCCATTGCGACTGTTCTTTCCCAGTTCCTATCAGCTGCTTATGTACTTCTTTTTCTTGAAAAAAGAGCGGAAATGAAAGCTCGTCTTTTGAAAAAAACAGAGCTGAAAAGCTGCAAAGAGAATGCAAAAAACATTGTCAGTCTTGGTACTGCAGGCTTCATTATGCAGCTGACAAACAGTCTGGTAACTATCTGCTGCAACAATGTTCTGGGGGTTACCGGAGGGGATGTTTACATATCTGTTATGACTATCGTATCCAGTGTCCGTCAGATGGTAGAGACGCCGATTTATGCTATAAATGAAGGCACATCACCTATCCTGAGCTACAATTACGGGGCAAAAAGACCGAAGCTTGTCCGCAAGGCAATGGTCACTCTGGCAGTAATGGTTCTGGTTTATACAGCAGTAATGTGGAGCGTGATTATCTTTGTCCCGGATTATCTGATTGCCATTTTCAGCTCCGATAAGCTCTTGATAAAGGATGCAGTTCCGGCATTGAAAACCTACTTTGCAGCCTTTATTTTTATGGATCTGCAATACATTGGACAGACTGTTTTCAAGTCTTTAAATAAGAAAAAACAGGCCATTTTCTTCTCGCTTTTGAGAAAAGTTTTTATTGTAGTTCCGTTGACATACCTGCTTCCCTACGTGTTTAAAATGGGAACTCACGGAGTATTCCTGGCAGAGCCGGTATCTAATGTAATTGGCGGAAGCCTTTGTTTTGTTACAATGCTGCTGACTATATTGCCGGAGTTAAAGAGGATGGAGAAGAAAAACGGAGAGGCGGACCGTCCCATGGAGTACTTTAAAACGAGGTAAAAATATATGGAAAATACAATTATAATCGCGATTGTAAGTCTTCTCTGTATCCTGGCTCATGTCCCCACTCTGATCCTGCGAATTGTTCCGTTTCACGAAAAAATCTCAGATAAAGACAGGATCAGACTGACTGTAATCTATGCAATTGGTCTGGCTGTGGACTTCGGAATCTGCATGTGGGTGGGAAATTACCGGAAAATTGACGTGCCGTTTTATAAGATAAATCTTATTGCTTTCTGTATTGTAATGGCTGCTGTAAATATCTGGCTTGTCCCTGGATACACCAAGGTGCATTTGTTTGTATTTGGAATTGTGGCAGATATTGTCATGATTGCACTGTCAATCGGAGCTTATGTCAGTTCACTTTTGGGAATGCAGGGAAATGCGATTGGAATTGCAGAAACCAGCGCAATTGCAATTGTAGTGTATGCGCTTCTATATCCGCTGCTTAGCAGCCTGCTCCGTTATACCGTAACACCATTCCTTGAAATTGAATGCCAAAATTATTGGGAGACCTTATGGTTCATTCCTATTGCCATGTTTTTTTCCAGTATTTTTTCAGAAGGAGTGGATGTCTACACTACCACTTTTCCACAAATGTTGAGTAAATGTCTGATCGGCGTCGCCACATTGCTGATTTGCTTTGCGGTGTCTTATGATCAGCAGCATTTTCTAAATGAAAAAGAACTGAACCGGCAGATCGATCAGCAGAAAGGTTACTATCATGCGCTCACGGAGCAGGTTCTGGCAGAACGTGAAGCACGCCATAATTTCCGTCATCAGGTAGCTGCTATTAAAGGTTTTCTTGATAAAAATGATATGGAGGGCTTGCGGGGATATTGTGATGATCTGGAACTGGAAGAGATGGGAAAAGTAACAATTCCATATACAGGAAACGCCGCGGCAGACGGCGTCCTTTATCATTACGGCTGTATTGCCAGGGCGAAAAATATCGAGTTTTCCGTATGCTGCTATCTGAAAGATATTGCTATTCCGGACACTGATTTTTGTACGATTCTGGGCAATGCCCTGGATAATGCGGTGACTGCCGCCGGTCAGTATGACGGAAAACGCTTTATTGAAGTTGCTACGGAGAAGAAACACGACATGCTTCTGATTACGGTAGACAATTCTTTTGACGGAATATTATTCCAGGAAAATGGGAAAATTTACTCAAAAAAACGGCAAAACAAACAGGAAGGAATCGGCATTCTTTCCATGAAAAAACTTTGCGAAAAACATGGCGGAGCCAGTCGCTTCGAAGCGGTCGGCAACAGGTTCCAGGCCAGCTTTATATTGAAAAATGAGGTTGAAGATTAAAAAATGGTTAAAGTTGATTTGATTACAGGCTTTCTTGGTTCGGGAAAAACGACTTTCATAAAGAAATATGCTGCATGGCTGATGAGCCAGGGGCAGAATATTGGAATTCTGGAGAATGATTTTGGTGCAGTGAATGTGGACATGATGCTGCTTCATGACCTGGAAGGGGAGAACTGCGAGCTGGAAATGGTTTCAGGTGGATGTGATGCGGACTGCCACAGAAGACGTTTCAAGACCAAGCTGATCGCAATGGGAATGTGCGGATATGACCGGGTTCTCATTGAGCCTTCCGGGATTTTTGATGTGGATGAGTTTTTCGATGCCCTTTATGAAGAGCCGTTGGATAAGTGGTATCAGATTGGAAATGTGATCACCATTCTGGATGCCAGACTGGAGGAGAAGCTGCAGCCACAGGCAGAGTATATTCTGGCTTCAGAGGCAGCTGATGCAGGTTGTATTGTTCTGAGCAAGAGCCAGGAGGCATCTGAGGAAGAGATTAGTGGAACTGTGAAACATCTGAATCGCGCACTGGAAAGTGTGAAATGCAAACGACGTTTTACGGAAAATGAGATACTGAATAAGGATTGGGAAACGTTTACAGATGAGGATTTTCAGCGGATTTTCAACAGCGGGTATGTGATGGAAGATTTTGAGAAACAGTGTTTTGATGAGAAAGAAGGGTTCCAGTCATTGTATTTTATGGAGCTGAAGATTTCCGAGACACAGTTGGAGAAAGCGGCGCATCAGATCCTGGATGATCCGGAATGTGGGGATGTTTTCCGAATTAAGGGCTTTGTGAAATTAGAAGAAAGTGCTGCCGCGGTAACCGAAAACGAAAAAATGAATTCGGACTCCGCTCAGAAAGCATCCACTAACAATATTTGGCTGGAACTAAACGCCACCCGCAAAGAATTTTCCCTGAAGCCTATTTCCGCAGGACAGGAAGTAGTGATCGTGATCGGGGAGAATATGAATGAGGCGCGGATACGGGAGTATCTGGGGACAGCGAATATTAAGTAACCGCCATATTGACTAGAGCGTGTTTGAAAAATTATTCCCGCAATCTGCACGCTCCAGATGAATGAAAAAAGAATCAATAACTCATTTTTTTTGCAAAGAGGTAGACGAATGGGGAAAAATCTGCTAAACTACAGACAATGGAAATAGTTAAGGTGTTTCCAAAGATAGGAGGAATTTTATCATGTATGAGTTAGTTAATGCAACAGAAATGCTGAAAAAAGCAAAAGCTGGACATTATGCAGTAGGTCAGTTCAATATCAACAACCTTGAGTGGACAAAGGCTATCCTGCTTACAGCACAGGAACTGAACTCCCCGGTTATTCTGGGCGTTTCCGAAGGCGCTGGTAAGTACATGGCTGGTTATAAGACCGTTGTTGGAATGGTTAAAGGTATGATGGAAGAGCAGAAGATCACTGTTCCGGTTGCACTTCACCTGGATCACGGTTCATATGAAGGATGCCTGAAATGTGTTGAGGCTGGATTCTCATCCATCATGTTCGACGGTTCTCATTACCCGATCGAAGAGAACGTTGCTAAGACTAAAGAACTGGTTAAGATCACAAGAGAGCATGGAATGTCCTTAGAGGCAGAGGTTGGCTCCATCGGTGGTGAGGAAGATGGCGTTATCGGTATGGGCGAGTGCGCAGATCCTAAGGAATGCAAGATGATCGCTGATCTTGGTATCGATTTCCTGGCAGCAGGTATTGGTAACATTCATGGTAAATATCCAGCTAACTGGAAGGGCTTAAGCTTTGAGACTCTGGATGCAATCCAGCAGCTTACAGGTGATATGCCGTTAGTACTTCACGGTGGTACAGGTATTCCTACAGACATGATCAAGAAAGCTATCGACCTTGGAGTTTCCAAGATCAATGTTAACACAGAGTGCCAGCTTTCTTTTGCAGAAGCTACACGTAAATACATCGAGGAAGGCAAAGATCAGCAGGGTAAAGGATATGACCCACGTAAGCTTCTTGCACCTGGCTTCGATGCAATCAAGGCTACTGTTAAAGAGAAAATGGAAATCTTCGGATCCGTTGGAAAAGCCTGAATATGATTTTTCTCCGCACATGCGGAAAGAGAAAGGGGACTGCGCAAGCAGTCCTCTTTTGCATATATGAGATGTTTCACAGACTGCTTTTTCCAATAGGTTCTGGCTTGTGACCCGAATTATTATTCAAAGTCTGGATCTGATAAAAATTGTAATGTTTTGTACAAGTTGCGACAAAATATCCATATTCAAATATCACTCTCTAAAAAAATGAACATGTTTCTTGATTTTTTATCATGGTTTTTTAACAGAAAAATCAGTATTATATAAACATCTTAAGAAACGGTTCTCAAAGAAAAGGAGAGTAAAATTATGAAGATGAGAAAAATCGCAGCAATGGGACTTAGCGCAGTTATGGCAGCTTCTATGGTACCGGCATTACCGGTTATGGCTGATGATGCAGCTGGAAAGGTTTACTACTTAAACTTCAAACCAGAGCAGGATGAAGCATGGCAGAACCTGGCAGCAAAATATACAGAAGAGACAGGCGTTCCGGTAACAGTTGTTACAGCAGCTTCCGGACAGTATGAGACCACACTTCAGTCTGAGATGGCTAAGAGTGATGCTCCTACACTTTTCCAGGTAAACGGACCTGTAGGACTTAAGAACTGGAAGGATTATTGCTATGATCTGTCCGGATCTGATATCTACTCACAGCTTACATCTGATGCTTACACTGTAAAAGACGGTGATGCAGTTGATGGTATTGCATACGTAATCGAGTCCTATGGACTGATCGTAAACAAAACCTTACTGGAAAAAGCAGGCTACACAGTAGATGACATCAAGAGCTTTGATGATCTGAAGAAGGTTGCTGATGACATCCAGGCAAGAAAAGATGAGCTTGGAGTGAAAGGTGCTTTCACAAGCGCTGGTATGGACGGATCCTCTGACTGGAGATTCAAAACACACCTTGCAAACCTTCCAATCTACTATGAGTATCAGGCAGATGGCATCGATGATACAGATGCAATCAAGGGAACATACCTTGATAACTATAAGAACGTATTTGATCTTTATATTACAGATTCTACCTGCGATGGAGCAGAGCTTTCTGCTAAGACAGCAGATGACTCCCGTAACGAGTTCATCAACGGAGATGCAGTATTCTATCAGAATGGTTCCTGGGAATATGGCGAACTGTCCAAGACATACAGTGATGACGAGTTGGCTATGATCCCGATTTACTTCGGTGTTGATGATGAGAATGAAGGCCTTGCAACCGGTACAGAGAACTTCTGGTGTGTAAACAAAGAAGCTTCCGAGGAAGATATCCAGGCAACACTTGATTTCATGAACTGGTGTGTAACTTCTGAGGATGGAACAAAGGCTATGTCAGAAGATATGGGCTTCACAATTCCTTTCAAAACAGCACAGGAATCCACAAACGTATTTGTAAAACAGGATGCAGAGTATACAGCAGCTGGTCTTACACCTGTATCATGGAACTTCACAACAATGCCATCTGAAGAGTGGAAGAACGGTCTTGGTACAGCACTTACATTATATGCAGCAGGAAGCGGTTCCTGGGATGATGTAGTTTCCGCATTCGTTGACAATTGGGCAACTGAGAAAGCTCTTTCCGAATAATCGTAACAGGTAATAAATTTCTTTCCAACAGCATATAATATGTCCGGAAGAAATTCAGGACATAATATAGAATGGTGAACAGGGTGGGGAGGCGAAATACAGCCTCCCCATTTTAATGGGAAAATGATGTAATGTTTTGGGGTGGCGGATAACCTTCCGCAAAGGTGTCATAACAGGAAAAGGAGGAGTGAAAAATGGTAGGAAAATCTCTGAAAAAATGGTGGCCGGTATTTGTTCTGCCAACATTGGCTGCATTTATTATCGGTTTCTTATGGCCGTTTATCTGGGGTATTTATCTTTCATTTTGTAAATTTTCAACTGTAAAAGATGTAGTCTGGGTTGGACTTTCCAACTATCAGAAAATTTTTATCGGCGGTGACTTCAGTCATGCATTCTGGCTGACCGTTGTATTCGCATTTGTTTCCAGTATTCTGATCAATGTGCTGGCATTTTCCATTGCACTGGCTTTGACAAAAGGATTCAAAGGAACAAACGTGTTCCGTACTGTATTCTTCATGCCGAACCTGATCGGTGGTATTGTACTTGGTTATATCTGGCAGACACTGTTAAACGGTCTGCTTTCCATGTGGGGACAGCCTCTTCTGAAGTTGTCTGCAACAAATGGTTTTATTGGAATGATCATCCTGTTGTTATGGCAGCAGATTGGATATATGATGATCATTTATGTGGCTGGTCTTAATAACGTATCTCCGGATCTGATTGAGGCCGCACAGATTGATGGCGCAACCGCAACACAGATCCTGTTTAAAATCAAGATTCCGATGATCATGCCATCTGTTACAATTTGTACATTCCTTACTCTTACAAACGGATTCAAGATGTTCGACCAGAACCTTTCCCTTACAGGCGGAGATCCTGGAAAACAGTCACAGTTACTGGCACTGAACATTTACGATACATTCTACGGACGAAGCGGCCCTGCATGGAAGGGTATCGGCCAGGCAAAAGCAGTTGTATTCTTTGTACTGGTTGTTGCGATCGCATTGATCCAGCTTCGTGCAACATCATCTAAGGAGGTGCAGGCATAATGGCAGATAAGAAAAAAAGTATTATCCCAACTATAATTCTTTCCGTAATTTCAATTATCTGGATCTACCCGATTGTTATGATCCTGTTTAACTCCTTAAAAGTGGAGTCCGCAATTACTACATCTGGTGTTTTCCAGTTTCCTACATCTGAGACCTGGAACGGAATCCAGAACTTTATAGCCAGCGTCACACAGATGGATTTCCTGAAATCCTTCTGGTACAGCCTTGTGATCTCAGTTATGTCTGTTGTTTTGATTCTGCTTTGTTGCTCTATGTGCGCATGGTACATTGTACGTGTAAACGGCTTGCTTTCCAAGGTTCTGTATTACCTTTGCGTATTCAGTATGGTTGTTCCTTTCCAGATGGTTATGTTTACCCTGGCAAAAACAGCAGATACTTTGAAACTGAATAATCCATACACCATTTGCATTGTTTACCTTGGATTTGGTGCCGGACTTGCAGTATTTATGTTTACCGGTTTTGTAAAAGGAAGCCCGCTGGAAATTGAGGAAGCTGCCATGATTGATGGATGCAGTCCTCTGCAGGTTTTCTTTAAGATCTTGATTCCGATTTTGAAACCAACCATTATCTCTACTGCAATTCTGGAGCTGATGTGGGTATGGAACGATTATCTTCTTCCAACACTGGTTCTGGATATTAAGAAGTATAAAACAATTCCAATGGCAATCCAGTATTTCCGTGGAAGCTATGGTCATGTGCAGATGGGACCGATGATGGCAAGTATTATGATCGACATTATCCCGATTATTGTTGTATATCTGGTTTGCCAGAAATATATTATCGAGGGAGTTGTTGCAGGTGCAGTTAAGGGTTGATTCCTTTGGGTAAAAGAACGGTTTTTACCTGAGAAATTTGGAGATTATTCCCTTTTCAATATGATACCAGAATGTTAAAATAAAGATAGTTCTTTGCAGAGATGCGAGGGGCTATCTTTATCTTTATATAAGATTTCATGTGCGCCAGACAGAAAAAATGGGGCAGAGGCAACAGGCGATATGAAATTTCTGATTTTTCTGACAGGCGGACATAAATGACAGTTGGAAGAGTTGTCCCGGTGTTAAATATAATAAAAGATCGGAGTACCAATATGTACAGAGTTTTGATAACAGACGATGAGAAAATTGAGCGGGAGGGAATTAAATTCCTTCTGGCACAGGAAGAGGGAGAATACGAGATTCATGAGGCTGCCAATGGCAGGCAGGCACTGAATGTATTGCGAAGTGAAGAGATTGATTTTCTTTTAACAGACATAAAAATGCCTCATATGGACGGTCTGGAGCTGGCTAGCAAGGTCAGAGAAGAGTATCCCAATCTTCCAATTGTAATTTTTAGTGGATACAGTGATTTCGCTTTTGCCCA